>OJPJ01000780.1_pt1 | contig 12958 bp, 7 predicted proteins | sample 1598451 | NCBI WGS metagenome assembly OJPJ01 (sample SAMN03922479, study PRJEB24848) | human gut metagenome | isolation source: stool sample | host: Homo sapiens | place: Germany | collected 2010-11
TTCGTAAACTTGGGTAAGATTTTATAGATATTGTTTGGAGAGGACTTAGAATTCACCCTCTTTTTGAATTTAAAGAGATTCTACAACAATCTGTCTTTCAGAATAACCGGAAGTTCGGGCATTGCACCGCTCTGCGTACAAACATAAGCGGAAACTTCGACAGCCAGCTTATGAGCTTCGGGAACAGACTTGCCGTTCAGAATGGAAGCACAGAAAGCAGCAGTAAAGGAATCCCCCGCTCCTACCGTATCGGCTACCGGAACCTTCGGCGTTTCCTGAAAAGAAACGACTCCCGGAGTAAACACATAACTACCATTGATACCGCAAGTAAGAATCAACATTTTCAGATTGTACTTGGCCAATAGAATCCAGCACTTATCCTGTAAGTCGATGCCCGGATAACCGAACATACGGCTGATTGTCACCAGTTCTTCATCGTTTATCTTCAGAATGTTGCAGCGTTTGAAAGACTCGCGCAATACTTCTTTCGTGTAGAAGTCCTGACGGAGGTTGATGTCGAATATCTTCAGCTGTCCGTCTATATCGGGCATTGTATCGAGGAATCGGTTAATTGTAGCACGGCTCACTTCATTGCGTTGAGCCAACGAACCGAAACAAACGGCGCGCGTATTCAAAGCCAACCGCTTCAGTTCGTCCGTGAAAGGAATGTTATCCCATGCCACTCCTTCTTTGATTTCGTAGCAAGGCACCCCTTCGTCATCCAGTGTCACCTGCACCGTACCGGTAGGATAATCCACCCGCTCAATCTGATTTTTGAGTTGCTTTTCTTTGAATACTTCCATGATTTCATCTCCCAGTTCGTCATTGCCCACCGCACTTACTACACGGCTGTCGAAACCAAACTGTGAAACATGATAAGCGAAATTAGCCGGAGCACCGCCTATCTTCTTTCCTTCGGGCAATACATCCCATAATGCTTCGCCCATTCCTACAATTATATTATTCATGATCTACAGATTTAATTGTTTTCCAAATATAAAATTATTTTTTGATACGGAAGGTATAGAACAGCAAGTAAAGTACACCGACTGTCATCACAGCAATCGCACCATTCTGCCCCATAGAAGTATCCGAAGCAACTCCCATAGCCAACGGGAAAACGGTTCCTCCGAAGAGTCCCATAATCATCAGACCGGAAACTTCGTTTTTCTTTCCCGGCAGATAAAGCAATGCCTGCGAGAAAATAACAGAGAACACATTCGAGTTACCAAAACCGATCAGAGCGATACAAGCGTAAATCACCGCCTTATCATGGAAGATGAACAACCCTACCATAGCAGCCAGCATCATAACAACACTGATACCGAAGAAAGATTTCGGAGACATCTGACGCAGGATGAATGATCCCAGAAAACAGCCTGCCGTACGGAAGATAAAATAGAGGCTGGTTGCAAAAGCAGCATCATCCAGTGTCATGCCGATGCGTTCCATCAGAATCTTAGGTGCAGTAGTGTTTGTACCGACGTCGATACCTACGTGACACATGATTCCGATAAAGCAAAGCAGGATAAACGGTTTGCCGAGCAATGCCAGGCACTGTCCGAAAGTGGAAGGTTTGCCTTCTTCCTTCTCTTCTTCAATCTGTGTCGCGTTGAGCAACAGAATGGCAAGGATGGCTATTACCATATAAATAGGGAATAATACACGCCATCCCAGATCGAAAGAAGGAATCGCCTGCGTTGCCCCCCACATGGCAATGTACGGTGCAAGGAAAGAAGCGATCGCTTTCACGAATTGTCCGAAGGTGAGGCTGCTTGCCAGACGGTCACCACGAACGATGTTGGAAAGAAGCGGGTTCAGTGAAGTCTGCATCAGTGCGTTTCCAATACCTAACAGGGAAAAAGAAATCAGCATCAGTGCGTAACTGTCCCCGAAGACAGGCAACAGTAAAGAAGCAAAAGTCACGATCAAACTGAGTAACACGGTTTTCTTCTGACCGATACGGCTCATCAGCATACCTGTCGGTACGGAGAAAATCAGAAACCAGAAAAACACCAATGAAGGGAAGATGTTTGCTTGTGAGTCTGTCAGACCCAGGTCTGCTTTTACATAATTGGAGGCAATGCCCACCAGATCAACGAATCCCATGGCGAAGAAACAAAGCATCACCGGGACTAGCTTGGAGAGAGAAGCGTTTTTAGTATTTTCCATTGTTTTATCTATTATAATTTCGTATATTAGCACAGTAATTATTTTTCTTTCCTATTGATCCTTTTTCTTTTAGCCTCCTATTTTCTTTGCTTATCACGGCTGTGAACAGACCGTATCACAAGGGTGATAAGGCCTTATCACAGTAATGAACAGATCGTATCACGTAGGTGAAACGCTATCTATCTCCCATACATAAGGAGAACATAAAGGCATGTTAACGCAAGGATAAAGGTATGTTAGCATGAATTAAAAAGAGCGCAGGGAGAAGAAAGTCGTTTTTTATTTCTTCAGTTTGTAAACCACGAATGAATCTACTTTATAGGCACCGCCTTTGCTGTAGAAGCTGATATGATTATAAGGTTCCGAAGGGAATACCTGATTGGTCATAGCGAAGCGTCCACCGTCACCGAAAGCCTCTACACTTGATCTGTCTACAAACAGGCGGAGTTTCATTTCATCCTTATCCCCTTCAATCGCAGTCCAAGTCAGCATCGGGAAGTTTTCGTTGAAATTTACCTCGCCACTCTTGCGACGGTCCATTGAGAATTTCTTCTCTTTCATATCGTACTGCATGTCTACTTCTTCGCCCTTGTCATTGTAGAGACGGAAACCGATGATTTCTGCCTGCTGATTCTTGAGGGACAGTTCTATTTCGTAAGCACCTTCATTGTTCGGAATCAAATCTTTCACGATACGTGTTCCGTTAACCTTGAATGAGCGCTTTTTGGAAACACCACGCAGTTTCAGTAATTCGGGAGAAGGAGCGGATTGAAGATAAATCCCACCGTCGATGGCAAAGAGACTCAAATCACGAGGGATGGAGTTCGGACTACGGTATTGAGAAGTTGGCACGTCATTTGCATATTGCCAGTTGCTCATCCATGCAATGGCGATACGGCGGTTGTCGGGGGCATCGCTCCAAGTAACTGTAGCATAATGGTCTTTTCCCCAGTCCATCCATTTCGTGACATTCGGCTGATTGTCACAACTAAATTTCTTGCCGTCGAAGCTACCGATAAAGTATTGAGTAGCGGAGTCACCGAAAGGACCGTCACCGAGGCTGCAAAGCAATACCCATTTCTTTTCGTTGGTGCCCTCTACCGGAAGTTCGAATAAATCGGGGCATTCCCATACGTTGCCGTGAGCACCGTATCCTTCGCCGAAGCTGCTTTCAAATGCCCAGTCTTTCAGATTGGGAGAAGAGAAAATCTGCATTTCCTGTCCCACTGCGAGCACCATGATCCAGCGTTTTGTTGCTTCGTACCAAAAAACTTTCGGGTCGCGGAAATCACGAGCTTCGGATACAAGTACGGGGTTGTTTTCGTATTTGGTGAAAGTGCGTCCGTTGTCAGTGCTATAAGCGATGCTTTGTACCTGACGGTCGCTGTTTTGTGTATAGATGGCGATGATTGCGCCTGCTCCGAAGCCGGCTGTATTGTTATGATCTACCACGGCAGAGCCGCTGAAGATAGTACCAAGCGCATCCGGTGCTATCGCAACGGGGCGGTGTTCCCAGTTTACGAGGTCTTTGCTGATAGCGTGTCCCCAGTTCATGTTTCCCCATTTGGAGCCATAAGGGTTGTACTGGTAAAAAAGATGGTATTCACCGTCTTTATAGACCATTCCGTTCGGGTCGTTCATCCATCCGTAAAGGGGAGAGAAGTGATAGGTCGGACGAAACTTTTCACGGTTGGTCGTATCGAAGGTGTCGGAGAGTTTCATTTCCTTGCAGCAAGCGGTATTATCCGGCGAAAGATTGACACGGATCGGATCGTTGGAGTTCATCTTGAACTTGAAAGAGACCGTTTTGCCGGAAAAGTCGGAAAGGTCTACCGGAACAAAGTAATCTACTTTATGTATGGCGAGACGCACGTCGAAGTTTTTCACCTCTTTATTATTAACGATCATGCTGATACGTACATCGGGAGACGCATCCTCTACGGGCAGAAGCAGGTACTTCTGGGAAGTATTGACACGTACAAGGCAATGACCTTCTCCCAGATTCTTAATCAGCAAAGGAGAATCCGCCGCTCGGGTTGAAACAGAAATAGTCATGAGAATAAAACAAATCAGAAAGGTCTGAAGTTGTTTGACAGGCAAAAATACATTCATGTTCTATGGTATTAAGGTTGTTATACTTTTGATAGTTGTTACAGTGCAAAGATAGGCGCTTCCAAGGTTAGCGCCTATCACTTTTGTTTCAAACGCTGTAAAAGATGTTACTTGCCGGTGTAGTTTTCATCAATAAGTGCTTACCTGAACGTCTGATACAGTTATTTCACCTTTATAACAGCAGAGTGACCACGGGTTCTTCTGCATTTGGTAGATACGGTTGGTGAAAGATAACTGGTCGTTGATATAAGTCACGCAGACGGACTGGTCACTGTAAATCGTCACACGATATTCATTATCTGCCGGAATATTGAATTTATTATCGAATAAGTATTTGGCATCGTCACCGTCTTTCTCAAAATTCGCTTTGCCTTCATCGGCATTGACATGGATACTATACCAGGAAGCGGAATCCGTTCCACGTACAAAAGAGATTCCGAAACGGTCCGTATTCGAAGCGGTCTTTACGGTGAAAGAAATCTTGTTATGTACTTTCAGACGGTTGAAGATGACGGAGGCACCTTCGCCCAAAGTATAGGTTTTACCGCTTTCGATCACGTTACCATCTTTTGCCATTACTTTCACTTCTTGTGCGGAAGTGTATTTACGGTCGATTGCATCGGGTACTCCGAGGGTTAAAGTACCGTCTTCGTGTTGAATCAGACGTTGTGCTACCAGATTGCCTGCCCATTCGGGTTCTACATCACCAACATTTCCATTATCATTTCCGGCACGTGTGGGACACCAACCCCAAATGTAGCGGTTTGTTCCGTCGGAAGCGGTCTTTCCGGCATAGAATGCGCGGCTGTCCAGCATTCCTTCACGATTGTCCGGCCATATTCCGGCATCATTGGCGGTAGTTGCTTTCAAATCTTCCAGCGTTCTGCCTTTGAAATATTGTACTTTACGCATGAAGGAAGCCTGTTCCGAATAAATCAGATACCACCAGTCCCCCATCTTGAATACATCCGGACATTCGTAGAAATGATCCCACATCATGGTCATAAAGGTTCCGGCAGATTCCCACTCTTTCAGGTCGGCAGAGGTAAATTCGGCGATATGCCCTTTTCCGTTCTTGCGGGTAGCGATCAGCATGTGATACACACCGTCTTCGGTCTGGAACAGGAACGGGTCACGGAAGTCATTCTTGTCATAACCATACGTATCTCCTTTCAGGTAGAAGGTACGGTTCTTGGTCCATGTCTTGAAATCGGGAGAAGTAGCTACCATCACTACCTGAGCATTCTGGTCGGAAGAAGGCTTGAACTTATTACCGGTGTAGAAGGTATAATACAGTTTGTCGGCAGGGTTATAGATCGTTCCTCCTGTGCCGATGGCAGCATCCTGTTCGTCACGCCCTCCGCAGGAAATCAGTTCGCCGAGAGATTCGTAAGTAGCACCGTCTTTGGTAGCCACCCCGAAAATGGGATGGTACGTAGCTTCGGGGTTCGGACGGTAATCTTGCAGGTACATCACTTTAAAGTCCTTGGCAACCGGATCATAGAATGGCATCGGGTCACCTACAAAGCCGACCTGTGGCTTATAGTACATCGAGAAGCCATGCTCATCACTCGATTGGAAGTATGTGGCTGTACCGTCCCAGTCTTTCTGAGTCAAGATGGGGTCAGTCTCGTCACTGCAAGCAGTCATCGAAGCTATCAGTGCGGTAAATGCTATAGGTAAGATCATATTTTTCATCATTGTTGCTTATTCTTTTTATTTACACAAGTAGTTGATTGCATTGAGAGTCATTTGCTCTACGTTGTAGTGATAGTAGTCGGCAGAAGCGTCTACTCCCTTGCCGTACCAGTCATAGCAGCCGGAACCGATACAGAGCGTACGTCCGCTATTGGAACGCGGTTCAAATTCGGCAATGACTACCGCCCCGTCGCCTCCATGTGCCAAATCGATTCCTCCTGTCAGGTTACGCCATGCGTTCAGGTCGTCATAACCTCCCCAGTCTGTCCCGATATGCCACTGCGCTGTGCTATTGGTAATCGCATAGCCGGCATCACAGGTATAGACTGTCGACTTGTCGCCATCTTTCCATCTTAAATCCTGGAATAACGGATGTGATTCACTGCCGGTAATCAGGAAGCTCCATGGGGCAGAGGTGATTTCGGGCGAGTCTTCGTTTCCTCCCCAGCTATTGTTCGGTACACGCTCGTCTTTAGCGATGCCGAGATTGGCGATATAGAAAGTAGCGTAACGGGTCAGCAGCAGATTACCACCATTCTGATAGTAGACTTTAAACTTCTCCGCTGCCGCTTTCGCGTCATCCGGCAAAGGAGGATTGTCACCATTGTCTGCGTGGAAATGCCACCAGATAGCGGTATATTTACCTAAATCCACTTTTCCGTCCACTACATCCTTGAATGAGATATATTCGGACATCGATACATTATCCATCATCCATTGGGCAGCGGCTTTCTCTTCGGGACTCGTCAGAAGGCTGACGGAAGAAGCCGTACCGACAAAGGCAGTCGGAATCACATTTCCCTGAGTAACCGTTACCACATAAGGAGTTACTGCCGAACGGTAAGTTGCCGTGTAAGTAACGGGGTTCGTAAAGTCCTGAATACTTCCGGATGCCGGAGTCACGGTAGCTCCGTCCGTTACGGTAAACGTACCTTTCAACTGAGTGATATCCACTGTCAGCGGAACGACTACAGAAATGGTTTTCGATAACTGGTCTACCTTTCCTACATAAGTATCATTCAATTTGAAGGTCAGTATCTTCGCCTCATCTCTCTTCACGGTAATCGTGTAGCTCATTTGTACATCGCCATTCTTCACCGTCAAAGATACGGGAAGAGAAAAGTCGATTGTCTCACCGATAGCGATGCTAGCCTTGGCTCCTTCGGAAAGATTCATTTCTGTGACCACCATGCGGGTAATATCGTAATCGTAGGGCACTCCTACTACGATTGCCTTATTCTGATAGTCGACAGTTCCTGCGTATTCATCCAGCCGGATAGAGTTCACCCAAACATCTCCGTCCAGACGAAGGCCGGATTTGAAGTCATCACTACATCCTGTGACTGTAAGGCATGCCACAGTCACCAACAGGATAGTATAAAGTTGTTTTATGATTGATTTCATTGTATTCTTTGTTTTAAGATGGTTAGTTACCAACCGAAATTCTGTGTATAATTTCCATTACTTGCGCTGATCTGTTCGAATGGAACAGGAAGATATTCGTTCTTATTTTCCGTAAAGCCCGCATTCTTGTAGATAGAGCAACGGGATGCTTCCGTCACGTAATAAGCATTGATGACATCTTTGGCTTCTCCCCATCTTACAAGGTCAAAGAAACGTGAGCTTTCCATACCGAACTCTACGCGGCGTTCCCATTTCAGCATTTTCATGGCTTCGTCCTGAGCGTAAGCTTTCAGGTCGTAAGGAGTCACTTTGAAGTTCACTCCGTAGTCTTCTTTATAATTGAAGATCAGCATGGTGCTTCCGGCAGCACGGCTGCGTACCTCATTGATTAATGAGATGGCATCGGTGATACGTCCGTCGTTCAACTGAATCAGTGCTTCGGCACGCATCAGCAATACATCTGCATAACGGATCACAATGTGATTCAGAGAACTGGCCCAATAAGAACCTTTCTTCAGACAGTCACAATCGGGATCTACATTCTCTTTGAGAGAAACATAATATCCATAAAGTCCCTTGCTGCGGCTCCAGTCATCATTCTTCTGGATGATGTAACCTTCGTTGTACTTATAAGGAAAGCCCGGCATACCCACCGTATGGAACAGACGGGGATCGACATTGTCTGTAGCCACTTCGTAATTCTCATTGTCGTAGGTACTGAACAAAGGCTTTCCCTGCGAATCGGTTTTGAAAGCATTCACCAGATTCTGGCTCGGCTTGTGGAAGTCGCAGCAGCCCAGTATCTGCGGAGTGGTCAGTCCCATTCCCCAATTCAGGTTACCGTTGTAAGTACCGTCGTTGATAGAATACTGAATGGCCCATACAGACTCTGCACCGTTTTCATATTGCGGCAGGAAGTTCATGCTATAGTCCGTTTCCAGTCCGTAACCGCCTTTAGCCATGATCAGGGGATCGGTGTATTTCACGACCTGTTTCAGGTCTTCTTCGTTGATTCCGGTAAGGGCATTATCGGCTCCGTCCTGGCGGTAAGCTTTATACAGGTAAGTCTTTGCAAGGTAAGCAGCAGCGGCTGCCTGTGCAGGGCGTCCTTTTTCTATTTGTACTTCCGGCAGGTTGTCGTAGGCAAACTGGAAGTCGTCTGCTATCTTTTGCCATTGCTCGTCATTGGTATAAGTGGTATTCGACAGTTCATTGTAAGCATCCGGTTCCATGTTTTCATCGTTTACAATAACGATCTTCTTGAACAGCTGTTTCAACATGAAGTGAGCGTGTCCGCGCAGGAATCTCATTTCGGCAATGCGCTGGTTCTTCAACGGATAGGTCTTTTCATCCATTTGGTCGAGTGATTGCAGAGCTGTGTTGGCACGGGTGATGCATTGATACAGTCTTTTCCATATATCATTGATATTCCAGTCGGTGGTATTGATACCTTTGGATATTTCCAGTGCGTTGAACACACCGCCGTCTTCTGTTCCCGAACCGCCTTTATAGCAATCGTCGGAACGTACATCATAATTCCAGAGAGAGAAGGAAGAGTTGATATCATCACCTGTCGCCCAGATGGCGTAGGCAGAAATCACCAGATTATCTACATATTCGGGAGAAGCGATCTGATCGCCGGTCACAATACCCTGAGGAACCTGACGGTCCAAAAAATCGTCACAACTGGTTGTCAGCAAGGTAATTCCGATTGTTGCTATATATATTATCTTTTTCATGATCATTCGTTTTATTGATGAAGTAAGTTAAAATCCGATGTTAAGTCCGAACGTGATATTCACAGGGATCGGATAAGAAAAGTTCGGGTTCTCCGGATCTTCTCCGGTAAAATTCTTGCTCTTGATGGTCAGCAGATTCTGTGCACTGCAATAGAAACGCAAGCGGTCCATTCTCATTTTTTTGGAGATAACAGCGGGAACGGTGTATCCTAACTGGATATTACGCAGTTTCAGGAAAGAACCGTTTTCTACGAAGTAAGTAGAGACACGCTGTTCATTGTTCGTATCACTGCGGGTCAATGCCGGAATATCAGAGTTTGGGTTCGTAGGTGACCAGGCATTAAGCAAACGGGTTCCCTTATTCAGGAAACCGACATTGGAAGCACTCCAAAAATCGCTTTTCTTCTTCACGTCACTGATTATATCCACTCCCTGAACGCCTTGCCAGAACATTGTCAGATCGAAGTTCTTATATTCCAGATAAATATTCAATCCGTAGCTGAAAGAGGGAGCAGGATCATAAATCCAGTTCTGATCTCTTTCGTCAATCACACCGTTATGGTCAATATCACGGTAACGGATACGGCCGACAGCAGCGCCTTCTTGAGTAGCATGGTTGTCTACTTCATCCTGCGACTTAAAAATGCCATCAGCAATGTAACCGACTTGTGCGCCGTAAGTATGTCCGACTACACTCTTCACACCATTACCACCAAACTTGCCGTTGGCAGCTACCGTTTCCGGCAATTCAAGAATTTCATTCCGATAAGTGGATATGTTTCCGTTCAGGTCGTAAGTCAGTCCAAAGGCAGTCTTGTTACGATAACCCAGATTAAATTCAAAACCCTGGTTTTTCATTGCACCCGAATTTATCCAACGGCTGCCGCCTTCTCCCAGCACTCCTACTCCTGCCATTTCAGTCAGGATATCTGTTGTTTTCTTGTAGTAGTATTCCAGTGAACCGTACAGTGATTGCTTGAACAGGCTGAAGTCGATACCGACATTGGTCTGTGTCGTTGTTTCCCATTTGATATTGTCGTTACCGATCTGGTTGCGTTTGAAACCGGAAGGAAGTACACCGCCACCGTTAGAACCTGTGATATCGTATGCCGTACCGTAGCTCTGTCCGCCGAAAGAATCGGTTGTACCATAGTTAGGTGCATAGATAGTATAACGGGCAAGGTTGGAGATTTCCTGATTACCGGTCTGTCCCCACGAAGCACGCAATTTCAGATCATCAAGCCAGGTCAGTTCTTTCATGAAGTTCTCCTGTGTGATGCGCCATCCCAAAGATACGGAAGGGAAAGTGGCATAACGGTGGTTTTTACCGAACCGGGAAGAACCGTCCCGACGGAGAGTTAACGAAAGCAGATATCTATCGGCATAAGAATAGTTCATTTTGCCAAAGAAAGAGACGAGTGAATACCCCTCACCGGCACCGTATGCCTGTGCCGTGCCACTACCTGCATCAGGCCACATATAGTCGGGGGTAAGGATAGAGAAGTCTTCTTTGTATCCGGAGAAATGGCTGTCGTCTTCACGGTTCAACTCCATACCTATCATTACATCTCCACGATGTTTGCCTACTTCCAGTTGGTAGGTAGCAATGGCGTTCCACATCCATTTCGTCCAGTGTTCCTGCTTGGCTTCCACTGCGCTCTTGCCATTATTTGTCTGCGTTCCTTCCTGATAAGGATAAGTGAAGTAACGTGCCTGCTTGTTGGCATAGTCCAGACCGAAAGTGGAACGTAGATTGAATCCCTTGAAAGGAGTCAGATTGACATAGGCATCACCGAACATACGCCAGTAAGTGTATCGGTTGTCTTTATTGTATTCAAGTACGGCACGAGGGTTACGACGGTCGGGCCATCCGCCTACCGGTCCGCCCCATGAACCATCCGAAGCATATACGGGAATAGCGGAAGGAATGTCCAGTGCGGTTTCAATAATTCCACCCGGAGCCTGCACTTCCGACGTGCGATTTAATGTAAAATGCTGACCGATGGTCAGGATATCATCAATCAACTTATAATCGCTGTTCATACGAGCCGAGAAACGGTCGAAGTCCGTGTCTTTGATAACACCCAGATTCTTGTAATATCCCAGAGAAAAGAAAGAAGAACCTTTCTCCGAACCGTTGCTGACGGAAAGATTGTATTGCTGAATAACACCAGTACGAGTGATCTCGTCAAACCAGTCTGTGTCCGCCACAGGCATTGTATTCTTTGAATCCAGGTATTTGGAAAGAGTCATTCCGTATAATACCGGATTGCCGTCGGCATTATATCCCCAATTGTAAGCATATCCCAAAGCATTACCGTTCGGATTTTCACCGTCGTTCACGTAGGCTTGCCACATAGCTCGTCCGTATTGCTCAGTGTTCAGTACGTTCATTTTACTCTGATACATGGAGGCGGAAACAGAAGCGTCGAAATTGATTTTGATCTGTCCTTTCTTTCCTTGTTTGGTAGTAATGATGATCACGCCGTTCGCTGCACGCGAACCGTAGATAGAAGCGGATGCGGCATCTTTCAAAACCTGAATGGATTCAATATCATTACCATTCAGTTCGTGCATACCGGCTTTGGTAGGAACACCGTCGATTATATAAAGCGGGTCGTTATTGTTCAGCGTACCGATACCGCGGATACGTACGGTAGCCGATCCACTCGGATTACCATCGGCGGTGATGTTCATTCCGGGGACACGTCCCTGAAGGGCTTTCACCGGATTGTTTTCACCTTGCTTCTGGATTTCGTCTACTTTTACTACAGAAACAGCACCTGTCAGGTCGGCTTTACGCTGTGTAGTATAACCTGTTACGACAACTTCATCTACCATCTGGGTATCTTCTTCCAGTAGTACATTAACGATAGCAGCCGCTTTTACGGTCACCGGTTTATAACCAATATACGTAATCTTTAAAGTAGAGTTGACCGGAACTGAAAGAGTGAAATTACCATCGAAGTCTGTAATTGTTCCGTTGGTTGTAGCTGTAGTTTCAACGACAGAAGCACCGATAATCGGTTGCCCATCCGTTTTAGAAGTAACGTTTCCCTTTACCGTAATGTTTTGCCCCCACAGGGCCGACATGAAAGCAAACAGGAAACAAACGCTGCAAAGAAGTTTTTTGTTCTTCATGATACCAGGCATTAGTTTAATGTTATTAATTTAAAAGTACGAATTTTCTCTTTTCGATGATGCAAATTACGGTTGATTTAAGTCAACCGACTGAAAAAAATGTTTCAAATGCTGTAAGATATGTTGCATAGAACGCTATTTTATAGGGTTTTATAAGAATAATTCTCCATCATAAGAAAGTCGGGATTATATTCTCTCTCAATCATAGAAAATACTACCTTTGTATAGTAATTTAAGTCCTTGTAAAAAGGGATATTATTCATATAACAAGCATATAATCACTCAAAGTAACCAACAGAAAACTGAATGATATGAAAACAATCTCCAACGAACAACTTACTATTCAGGTATCTCCGCATGGAGCCGAACTTTGCAGTATCTTCGCCAATGGGAAAGAGTATCTGTGGCAAGCCGACCCTGCTTTTTGGAAACGCCACTCTCCTGTACTTTTCCCTATCGTAGGAAGTGTGTGGGAAAACCAGTATCGTAATGAAGGTATCGCTTATACATTGAGTCAACACGGCTTTGCCCGCGATATGGAATTTACTCTTGTTTCAGAGAAAGAAGACGAAGTACGATACCACCTTGTCAGTAATGAAGAGACATTACGGAAATTTCCTTTCCCGTTTTGTCTGGAAATAGGTTATCGTATTCAGGGTAAGCAGATCGAGGTTATATGGGAAGTTAAGAAT
>OJPJ01000801.1_pt1 | contig 12649 bp, 8 predicted proteins | sample 1598451 | NCBI WGS metagenome assembly OJPJ01 (sample SAMN03922479, study PRJEB24848) | human gut metagenome | isolation source: stool sample | host: Homo sapiens | place: Germany | collected 2010-11
ATGTGTATAAGAGACAGGTCCAGAACCGCTTTGAAATAGGCTGTCTGTTCCGGCGTTAGGGTTTCCCCGGATTGCAGAGGACGACGGGCCTCATGCTCCATAGCGGCCAGATTACAGTGAAGCGACATATACGGAACAAACTCATGCAGCAGCATATCCCGCTGGGCCTTGTCCGCCTCCCATGCTTCCGGCCCATCATGTTTCAGAACATGGTTTTTCCAGCTCTCGTCCTGTGCGTAGTAGTAGTATTCGTGATAACCACGGATATGCTCGATCAGAGAACCGTCGCCGTCGCCAAAGTCCTGCCGTCCCTCGTAGTTGTCCGGCTGGCTCTGAAAGGTGAAATCAATGCGGAACTTGGTTTTGTCGTACCAGCTTCCCTTGTAGTCGGGCTGCTCTCGTTCATAGCGTTTGGCGCTGTCCAGCTCTTTGAAAATGGCGTCGGCCTCATGCAGCGGCATTTGCTGGCCGTCTTTCAGGTGGGGGCTTTCACTCCAAATAATCGTGACAACCGGCTCCGCTGCCGGATCAAGGGCGGTTTGCTGTTCCGCCTTGGCAACGGCAATCTCACTTTCAATCTGGCTTCTCACAAAATCATCCATGTGGCCGTGCTGCATTTCATAGCCCTGTTCGCACAGACGGTTGATAAGCTCGATCACCTTGTCCGTATCGCCCACAGCCTCGGCGTACTCCACGATCAACCGGCGTTCCTCGTTGCCCATGCGCTGACCGTCACGCTCGGCCCAGTCGATCAGAGCGTTGGCCCGTTCTGTGGGGGTGGCCTCCGGCATAATGGGCTTGTTGTTCAAGAGGCCGTCAATCCCATTCCACGGCTGCGGCTCCGGCTGTACGGAAATAGCATTGGCTTGTTCTGCGGCCTCCTGAAAATCTTCCAGTGCGTCGCCGGTGATGGTTTCCGTTACATGGCCCTGCGGTGCTATCCCGGAAAGAATTTCGTCGCGGGCCTCCGACAAAGAATACTCCGTATTGTCCAACTGTCCGCCGTCGATCTCTTTGTAGTCAGGGCCGTACACGGTATAGTCAAAGCCGTTTTCGCTGGTCTGGATAAAGAGAATATTGCCGCTTTCCAGACGGTAGGCAGCTTCTTGGGCCTCGGCCCGTTGCAGCGTCCCGTCGCCGGAAAGGACAAAGCCCTGTGTCTGAATAGCGTCCAACGTGCCTTGTGTCACCTCGCCGGTGGATTTCACATCGGCGTCAATCAGGGTTTGCAGCATGGCTTTCACACTGTCGGTCATTTCCTGCTGCTGTTCCGGGGTCAGCTTGGAAAACACACTGTCGGGGGCAGGCTGCTCGGCGGCCTGTTCCACGGCCTGCTGTGCCTGCCGCTGTTGCTGAAGCTCGGCAAGGTGGCCGTCGATGGCGGTAATCAGCTCATGGGCGGTGGCCCGGATGGTTTCAAGGGATGCCCGCAGCTCTTTCAGGTCTTTGCCGGAACTCCAACCGGCCACATACCCAAAGGAATAGTCGGACGTGTCCAGCCCGTAGTGCTGGCAGACGGCATAGGCCACGCTCTCGGCCTGCACCTCGCGGGTGCGGCTGTCGGGCCGGTCGGCCTGCTCGGTCACAGGGGCCTCCGGGTCAATGGCGTGGAGCTTGGCATGGGCAATCTCATGGATGGCCGTTTTCAAAGTTTGCAGCTCACTCATGTTCTCCTGTATGGCGATCCGCTTTTCCGTCAGGTGGTAGTAGCCGTGAGAACCACCGGGGATGTCCTCAAAGGCCATCGGCACGGGGGAAGTCTGTTCCAGCGCCTTGAAGAAGTCCTCGTATTGCTCCACATTCCCGGCCAGCTCGTCCACACCGATAGAGGGCAAGGGTTCGCCCTCGGTCTGGCTCACGTCAAAGACAGACACGATCTTGAACGCCGGAACTTGTGTTTCCTGTACTTCGGTCAGAGGCTTGCCGTCTTTGTCCATGACCGGCTTGCCCTGTTCGTCCAGCTTCGGCACTTCCTTTTTCACCTTATAGGGGGCGGGGGCCAAAATCTTGATGCCTTTCTCGCCCCGTTTCACATTGCGGTGAAAATCGTCCCGCCACTTGTTGTAGCCTGCCACAAGCTGGCCGCCCTGCATGGCGATCAGCAGCGTATTGTTGAAACTGTAACTGTGGAACTTCGCCATAGAGGTGAGATAGGCTTTGTAGCGTTCACTCTCGAAAAGCTCCTGTATGCCGGTTTCCAGCCGGTCGGTGATCTCTTTCATGCGGTCGGCGCTGTTCTGGCTGTTGAGAATGATAGGGACGACGGGCGGCGGGGCCGCAGCTTCGGCGGTGGGCGCTGCCTCCGGCTGCACCGTCCGGGCCGGGGCCTCGTCCCGCAGAATTTCCGGCGCGGGGTAGGCCATCACCCGGTATTCCTCCGGCACCGGCTGGCCCTCATGGACGCGCTGCCACTCGTCGCCGCTTTTCACCAGATAGCCATAATCGGTGAAAACACCATGCTCCGTATTGGCAATATGCAGGCCGAAACGGGGCAGGAAAATTCCCGCTTTCCATTCCTCCGGCATATCCACCATGCCGGAACGGTTCAGGTAGTAGTCACCCAACTGGCCCGTGCCGGTGACATCCGGCAGATGCACATAGTAGTCCACGTTGTCGGGATAGTCGATGATCTGGCCGATACTGCGGAAGTCGCTCTGCGGGCTTGTCAGGGCAGCGTTCAGCTCCGCAAGCTCGGCGGCGTCCAGCTTTTCCAGCCTCGCGGCAAGGAAGTTCAGCTCGTCCACATCGGCGGACAGCACCAGATCGCTGGGAAGCTTAATGGGACGCTCCTGCGGGCTTCGGTAGTCGTACAAGAAAAAGTCCTGCGGATTGTCGGCACTGATCCCGATTTCCCGCAGGGCTTCTTGCAGCTTTTCGGTTGTGGTCGGCAAAGAAAACCAAAGGCCCTCTTTGCCTTGCTCATAACGCTGTCGGTTATGAAGCAGGATAGAAAACACTTCGCTCATGGGTTCACTCCTTTCATATTCATAGGGGTTTGGGGCTTTCCCCAACAAGCAAAATCCCCGGCCCGGCAGGGTGGCCGGGTCAGGGATTTATAGGAAGTGTGGCTACACTTCCTATGCTTGCTACGTTACTCCGTCAGCTCTTTTTCTCCACGCGGTAGTTGACGTACTTCCCGCCGGTATCGGCCAAAAGCACCGTCCCGTCGTAGGTTTTGCCGGTTTTCATGGAGCGCAGGCCCTTTACCTTTGCCTTTCCGTCTTTGAGCAGCGCGGCGGCGATCTTCGGGGTGAACGTCTTGCCTCGTTCCTCAAAAAATCGGTCATTCTTCCACATGACAAACTGGCAGGCCCGGTTTCCGCAGTAATAGTTTTTCTTGCCCTCGTAGACGGCTTCGCCGCAGCGGGGACACTTGCCGATAACAACACGCTCGGCCTGAAACAACTTCTGCGCGTCCTCGCTGATCTGCGAATATCGGGAAATCAGGCTCCGGGTCATTTCCTCAATGCCCACCATGAAGCCCTCCGGGTCGGCCTCGCCCTTGGCAATGGCCGTCAGCTTGGTTTCCCATTCCGCCGTGAGCTGGGGAGAAGTCAGCACATCCGGCAGGACGCACACAAGGTTGTGGCCGTCCTTGGTGGGAAGTAGCTGTTTGCCTTTGCGTTCCACAAATCCCATCTGCACCAGCTTTTCCAGAATGGAAGCGCGGGTTGATGGGGTTCCCAAACCTTGGCGCTCGGCGTCCTCCGGCATATCCTCGGCCCCGGCACGTTCCATAGCGGACAAAAGCGTATCTTCGGTGTAGGGCTTGGGCGGCGTGGTGAAATGCTCGGTGATACTGGCCTCCACCGGGTCAAAGGTCTGGCCCTCGGTGATCTCCGGCAGCTCCCTTGCCAGCTCCGGCGCGTCCTCGTCCGCGTCGGTCTTGAACGACGCCTTGAAGCGTCGCTCAATCTCTTTCCAGCCGGGGGTGAGAATGGTTTTTCCCTTGGCGGTGAACTCGTTCCCGGCGCAGGTGAATGTGGCAGTGACGGCCTCATACACATGGGGCGCGGCCACGGCACACAGCAGCTTGCAGCACACAAGGGACAGCAGTTTCTTTTCGCCCTCGGTCAGCCCGTCAAAGCCTTTCTGCACAAACTCCATCGTGGGGATAATGGCGTGGTGGTCGGACACCTTTTTGCTGTTCAGTACCCGGCCAAACTGCGGGGCAATGTCCAGCCCCGCTGCAAAGGAAAGCAGCGGCCACAGGCCGGACACGATGCTTTCCGCCGTGGGCTGCATATCGTCGGTAAGATACTGACTGTCGGTGCGGGGATAGGTCAGCAGCTTCTTTTCATAGAGCTGTTGGGCATAATCAAGGGTCTGCTTGGCGGTAAATCCAAACAGGCGGTTGGCCTCCCGCTGCAAGGTGGTGAGATCGTAAAGACGGGGCGGCTGCTCCGTCTTTTTCTCACGCTTCACCGATACACAAACGGCCTGCGCTCCTGCACAGGCCGTCTTGGTGGCGTCGGCGTCGTCGGGGTTCATAAAGCGGTCGCTGGCCGCCTCCATGCCGCCCGCCGCGATATGGACAACGTGGTATTTCTCTTTCTTGAAATTGCTGATTTTAGCCTCCCGGTCAACCAGCATATTGAGGGTAGGCGTCTGGACACGGCCCACGGTCAGGGTCTTGTGATAGAGAATGGAGAAAAGCCGGGTGGCGTTGATCCCCACCAGCCAATCGGCCTGCGCCCGGCACAGGGCCGATTGATACAGGTCGTCGTAGTCGGCCCCCGGTTTCAGGTGGGCAAAGCCCTCGCGGATCGCGGCGTCCTCCATGCTGGAAATCCAAAGGCGCTTGAACGGCTTTTTGCAGCCCGCCATCTGGTAGACAAAACGGAAAATCAGCTCACCCTCGCGCCCGGCGTCGGTGGCGCACACAAGCCCCGTCACGTCGGGGCGCTCCATCAGAGAGCGCAGCACGGCAAACTGGCCTTTCTTCTCGGCAGGGATGATGTACTGCCATTCCTGTGGCAAAATCGGCAGGTCGTCATAGCGCCACTTCTTGAAACGCTCGTCATAGGCTCCGGCGTCGGCAAGGGAAACAAGGTGGCCGATACACCAGCTCACCAGATAGCCGTTTCCCTCCATGTAGCCGTCCCTTTTCTGATCCGCACCGATCACGCCCGCAATGCTGCGGGCGACGCTCGGTTTCTCTGCAATTACCAACTGAATACTCATTCCTTATTCCTCCTTATCCTGCGCGGGTTCCTCGTCCTCCGGGGTCGGTTCGTCCTCGTCGTCCTCGTCCTCGCCAAAATCGTATTCGTCCAGCTCGTCGCCGCCCTTGGTGTCGGCCTTGGGCTTCTTAAACTTGAAGAAGTAAAGGGCCGCGCCGCCGCCGATCAGGGCCACCACAAGGAACACGACAAGGCCGCCCATGCCGCTGCCTTTCACTTCATCTTCCTGCGGCTGCTCGGTTTCCTCCGGCTCCTGCGGTTCCGGCTCCGGGCCGGTACACTCGGTCATATTGGTTTTACATACCGGGCAATTCGTGTTGACGGCTCCCGCCGCGCACTTGGTCGTACAGGTACAGGTTTCCGGGGCGGCTTTGCCGTCCTCCAACAGTGCTTGCAGGTCAGCGTCGTCCACTTGGTTGAGGAAGTGAACGGCGGTTTCCTTGTCCTCGTTGGCGCGGTCGATCAGGATATAAAAGTAGTTGCCCGCCTTGGTGGTAACGGTGATAAGCTGCTTATCCCCATAAAAATCATCCACCAGTGTTGCATTGCCCTCCGGGGTAACAGGTACGCCCTCCGGCTCCATGCCGCCGGTGGTGGGTTCTTCCTCCTGCGGTGCCTCGGTGGTTTCCGGCAAAGGCTCCGGGTTGGGGTCAGTGCCACCGGCAAACGCGGTGGTGGAAAAGGCCGTCAGGCAAAGCACGGCGGCCAGCGTCACGGTAAACGTGCGAATGATCTTATTCTTCATCGGCATTGTCCTCCTGTTCAAAATCCGGCTGCGGGGCCGGGGCGCTCTGCAAAGCGCCGCCGCGCAGGAACGCCGCAAATTCCTCCGGCTTCATGTTCAGGCCGCGTACAAGCTGGATGATCTGCAAATTCTCCTGCTCGGTCTTTGCCGCTTCCAGCTCACGAAGCTGCTTTTGCAGCTCCGCGATCTTGGCCTTGGTTTTCTCAATGTCCTTTTCGATACGGTCAAGTTTGTTTGCCATAGTCAAAACTCCTTTCTGGCGTCAAGGCAGACGCCCGTAACAATAGAAATGCTGCTGCCAATAACTCGAATTGAGGTTGGTGTAGGAAATGGGGTCGCCACAGTGCAACATCACGGAATTGCCCACATAAATGCCGACGTGGGAAACGCCGGGGGTGTCGTAGGTGCCGACGAAAAATACAAGGTCGCCGGGCTTGGCCTGCTCCGGGGAAACAGGGGTACAGATATTGCAAAGGCCCTGTGCGCCCAGCCGTCCCACGTCCCATCCGCTGTGATTGATTACCCAGCTCACAAAGCCGCTGCAATCAAAGCTGGTGCTGGGAGAGCTGCCGCCCCACACATACGGATAACCTACATACTTTTCCGCCTCGGCCATCATTGCGGCAAAGGTGGCGTCCTCCAAAGCCTCCGGGGGAATGTCGTAATAGGTCGGCTCCTTGACGGTGGAAGCGTTGGGATAGGTGCCGTTTGGGAACAGGTCAGGCCGGTTGCCCAGCGTGTGCATATACACCGCATACAGGCTCATTTGTTCCTCGCCCATGATGTAAACAGGCAGATGGGACATATCGAAGTTTTCCAGCTTCACGTTGCAGATGTAATAGGTGTAGGGAACTTGCACAGTATAGGTGTTGCCCTCGCTGTCCGTCCGGGGTTCGGTGCGGTATCGGGTTTCGGTTTCAATGGTCTGTGTCAGGGTATATTGCTTCTCAAAGAGCATGGCAAGGTCGCCTTGCACGTCGCCCAGCGTATAGACGCCCTCATGCAGCGCCGACAGGATGGAAGTCAGCACATAGGGGTCATGACCGATCTCGTCCAGATCGAAGCGGTATTCGTCATAGCCGGGGTGCAGGCTTTCGTAGTTGTCAAGCTCATACTGCAAATCGGCCTCCATGTCCGCATAGGCGGCTTCCGCCCCCAGCATATCGCTGTCCTCGGACAGATAGGACGTGGCTGCCACGCCGGTTCCTGCGCTGCCGAACATGGCCGTACAGGATTGCAGGCCGCCCATAATCAGCATGAGCATAAGGCCCACACCGCCGATCAGCAGCACACCTTTCCAGTGCCGGGCCACAAAGGACGCGGCCTGTTTGCTTTTCTCGGCGGCTTTTTTGGCGGCTGCGGCGGTGGTCTTGGTGGCGCTGGCTGCGCCCTGTGCCGTCTGGCCCGCCGCCCGTGCTGCCTTGGCATAGTCCTGTTTGATTTTCTGTTTCTGCCAGAACCGGGCCACCGGGTTTTTCACCGCCTGCGCCATTTCCGGGTTGTCCCGCAAGGATTTCTGGTAGATGTACTCCGCATTGGCGGCAATGGCCTTTTTCTCGGCCTTGGCTGCGGCCCGGTAGGGTTTGAGCTTATGACGCCGGATGCCGCTGCGAATGGCTTTTCCCGCTTGGCGCTCGGCAAGTTCTTCTCCCTTATGGCCGCCCTCGACGCCCACATTCTCATGCTCAACCTCATGGATTTTTCCATGCAGATACAGGCCCGCTTCCTCCATCGGACGGCTGGCCGGGTTGGGTTTGAGCTTGGGGGCCGGTTTCTCCACCTTGTCAAAGTGCAGCTTGGTTTTGGCCTTGCCCTTGGCCTCGTCATAGACGGTTTCCTTGGTGACGACGCGCTTTTTCGGCAGGGCTTCTTTGGCTGCGTCCAGCTTATCCGCCCGCTTTTCCGCCTTGTGAACGTACTTGGAAAGGGCGGGATCGGCCCGTTCCTCGGCGGTGAATTGCAGGCGGGACGCCGGGCCGGTGGCCTGCGCTGCCGTATTCGCGCCATCCTTGGCGGCCCGCTTCGCCTTGCTGCGCTCCCGGATGTCCCCGGCACGTTCCAGCACCTTTTCAGCGGTGCCGCCCGGCTCGGCTGCGGAATAGTCCTGTTCGGCCTCCCGGCTGGAAATGTTGATGCTCTCGCCGGTGGTCTGGTTGTCCAGCGTCAGGCCGTCGCGGGTCATGTGCTGCGTCACCTTATCACGGGGTTTCAACTGCTTCATAGGGCGTCACCTCCTTGTCTGTCATACCGTTTCGCCCTCGCCTAACCGGGTCGTCATAATCTTGTAGAGCTGGCTGCGCTGCGGGATGGGGTTGCGGAACGGCAGAATCACATTTTCATAGATCAAAAGCCCCTCGCCGGGTTCGGAATTGTCCACATACCGTAATTGCTGCGGGGAAATGTTCAATCGCTCCGCAAGGATACGCCGGTCGCCGGACGCCTGATTGAGCAGGCAAATGAAGTCGCTGTTTTCCAGAATGTTTTCGATCTCCGGGGAAGAAAGCAGGTCTTTGACGTTCTGGGTCGCCCCGGTCGGGATGCCTCCCCATTTTCTGAACCGCTTCCAAATCTCGCAGGAGAAAGCCGCCGTCTGTTCCTCTCGCAAAAGCAAATGGAACTCGTCGCAGAAGTACCACGTCGCCTTGCCTTGGCTGCGGTTTTGGGTCACACGGCCCCAAATCTGGTCTTGGACAATGAGCATACCGAGCTTCTTTAATTGTTTGCCCAGCTCTTTAATGTCAAAGGCCACAATGCGGTTCTCGATGTTGACGTTGGTGCGGTGGTTAAAGACGTTTAGGCTGCCGTTTACATACAGGTCAAGTGCCTGCGCCACACGGTCAGCCTCCGGGATATGCTGGTCTAACAGGGCTTGATGCAGGTCGGACAGGATCGGCATATTCTCCGGGCGGGGGTCTGCCAGATAGGGCCGGTAGATTACCTGCACAGCACGGTCAATGACTGTCTTTTCGATGGCTTCCAGCCCGTTCTTGCCGCCCATGACAAGCTCACAGAACGACAGCACGAAATCGCTTTTCAAGGCCAGCGGGTTTTCGTCCTCACTGTAATTCAGGTTGATGTCCAGCGGGTTCACATAGGATTTGCTGGTGGGCGACAGCTTCACCACTTGGCCGTGGAGCCGCTTCACAAGGGGGTAATATTCCGCCTCTGGATCGCAGATATATACATCGTCCGGCGTACAAAGGAACACACTGACGATCTCGGATTTACAGCTCATGGATTTGCCGGAACCGGGAGTACCCAGCTTCAAGCCATTGGGACACCGCGCCCGTTTTCTGTCCAGCATAATCATGTTTCCGGTCTTGGCATTGACACCGTAATACATGGCGTCGCCGCCCATGAAAAGCTCCTGCGTCACGAAAGGCACGAACACGGCCACGCTGGAAGTCGTCAAGGAACGCTCGATCTTGATGTGGTTGGCCCCCAGCGGCAGGCTGCTCATAAGGCCCTGTTCCTGCTGGTAGTCCAGACGGACAAGGGAACAGTTGTATTTCTGCGCCACACCTGCGGCCCAAAATACATCGTTCTCCAACTTCTGCCGGGTGTCGGCGGTGTTCATCACCAGAAAGGTGATCTGGAACATTCGTTCATTTCGGCTTTGCAGGGTTTTCAAAAGCTCCTTGGCGTCCTGTCCGTAGGTGGCAAGGTCGCTGGGCAGGATGTCCATGTCGTAGCCGCTGCGGACAGCTCGTTTCTGTTCCTGTATCTTCATGGCGTCAAGGTCGGTGATCTTGCGCTTAACCGTCTTGATGGCCTCGCTCTGGTCGATGGCCTGCACATGGAGATTGACGACAATGCCGTTTTCCGTGTTGAGGAAGTCGGCCAGCATTTCGTCCGACAGCTCCGGGGACAGGATGTTTAAGAAGCTCACGGCCCCATACTTGCCGCCCAGCCCGAACATACGGGAATTGCCGAAACGGAACGAGGACGGGGCAATAAAATCTTTGGTGGAGAGGCCGGACGGGGCCAGCCATTTCCATTCAAATTGAAACGGCTCGGCGTCGGGGTGGAGTACCCCATGCAGCACTTCCAGACGTTCCTTGGCGTCCAGCACATGAGCCACGGCCCCCATCGTCTTGAAATAGCCCAGCAGGTCGGTTTCAATGCGGGTCAGACGGGCGCGGGCCATTTTCAGGTTGTCGGCCTCGATGGTGAACGTGAGGAACTTGCGCTTGGTGAGACCGTTGTTGCCCCGCACAAGCTGGTCTTGCAGGATACCGGAATACTCTGCCCGGATGTCGTCGAAGTCGTCCCCCTGCGCCTTGATCTCAAAGCTCTTGGCGTACTGCTTGGGGTCGGTCTTGCGGTTGACAAAGGAAAACTGGACGTGGATCGAGGCGTCCAGATAGTTGTAGAGATCGCACAGGTTTTCAAAGATGGCCGTCTTGGTGTCGGCCTGTGCAAGCTGATAGCTGATGTCGGCAAACTCGATACATTTGCTGAACGTGTTGGCCGTCACCCTGCAAACCCCGTCCGGGTACATGGCCTGATACGGGATACTGGCCTGTGCGGAATGGGCTTTTCCGTCGCCCTTATACTTGCGGATGATGGCCTGTATTTCCCGCTTTTCGGCGCGGGTGAGCTTTACAGGCAGCTCGTTTCTTTGCTTTTCGGACAATCGCATTTACCTCCTTTTCCATTTGGTGCTGCCGCATGAGGGCAGTATAGGCGTTGTCGGTTTGGTAGGGCCTTTCCTTGGGCTGGATGAAGCAGCACTGGACAATCTGCCATACCACCACTTCAAGGGGCTGGCCGTGGCGCTCGTACAGGGCCAGCAGGAAGCCCGGCAGCATGGCGAACACCATAATTAGGGCCGCCGCGCTGCCAGTTACCCGGCCCCGGAGCAAAAAATAAAGCGGGACGCCTACGAGAAGCGCACCGCCGAAGCAGATCAGTTGCCGTTTGGTAAGGCCAAACACAATCTTGGATTTTACGCGGGTCAGGTCCTTCGGGACGGTCACATAAGCCATTCAAATCACCTCGTTTCTGATACATTTTCTTGTGGGGTCAGGGAAAGATCGCTGTCCACCTCGTTTCCCCAAACATCCCAGCCGGGCGCTTTCTGTCTGGCAAACAGCTCCACGCGAGGCAGGTCGCCCGCCAGCTCAATGATTTTGTCACGGGTCACGTCCGGCTTTTTGCTGTGTTCCTCCACAGGGGAAATAATAAACTGATGGACACCGGCGCTGCGGCGCTTGGGCTTGCCTCGTTTGGCAAGCAGGCAGATTTCCGCATTGCCTCTCGTCCAGTAGCCCAGCCCATAAAACCATGTGGGGCTTTTCTTGTTGAGCTTCAACCAGACAAAGGCCACTGTTTTGAACGTAAAGCCCCATGCCCGGATCAGGCGCAGGGCTTCCGGGAGCTGCGGGAATGTGGCCCACAAAAACAGCAGACAGTCCTTTTCCGCCAGCGTTTCCACCGGCAGGGCGCACAGCTCGTCAATGCTCATGGTGGGATAGTGATGTTCCGCCGCACCTGTTTTCTTGCACTCATACCGCCACGGCGGATCGGCGTAAATGATGTGGTATCGTTTCTTTTGTACTTCCTCGATGGTTGGTAGTCCTCCTGTCTGTCAATGTGCGGTAAAGACGGCTTTCGATATGCTACCGGTCTTGAACAGACAGAAGCAGAGCAGAACCGTGTAGCCCATACAGCCCCAAATGGCCCCGGATATATCCGCTGCCTGTCCGATTTGCTGGATCAGCACCGCATAGATGCCGACAACCACCATAATCAAAAAGGCTTGGAAGCCCAGCGCCAACAGGGATTTCAAGTAGTTCTGACCGACGCCGCGCCACTCCGCATTGCCCAGCGTGGCAAGGGGGATCGGCCCCAGCGCAGTCACGGCATAAATCTCAATCATTCTGCCGTAGGTCACAAGGAAAATACAGATGGAAAGAATGTTCATCGTCAGCCCCACAACAAGGGTCTGGAACCACAGGCCCAGCAGCGGCCCGATGTCCATAGCTTCCAGTTGTGTTTCAAGGTCGGGAATGAGGGTGTCAAAGTCAATGCTGGTTTCCCCGATAATCACCCCGGCGCTCTGATTGACGACGGCTTGGGTGGCGTCGAAAACGCCCATGACGATATTCCATGTGTTCGTCACAATGAGAATGGCAAAAGCACTTTTGAAAATCCAGCGGAAGAACATGGACGTGTCAAAGTCGTGCATATTGTTCTTTTCCACGATCATGTCTATCAGTTCATAGCACATGATAACGGCAAGGATCGCCGCTGCAATGGGGACGATCACCGTGTCCGACAGGGATTGCAGCATATTGAATATGCCGCTGTTCCACGCTTGCGGCGTCGTCCCTACATCCGAGGCGATTTCCCCGACTTTCGTATTGACCGTGCTGAACAGCCCGGACAGGTTGCCCATGATGCCGTCGATTAAAATGCCTTTGATCCAATCCCCTATGAGTTCGCCTATCATGTGGGTTCACCTCCTTTGCCGCGCCCTCCCGCATGGAACCGGGAGAGCGCGGCGGGATTTCAGGATTTAACAGTTATGGTTGGGTTGGTTGGCGGACAGCCGGGACAATCAGCCCAGCAGACCAGACAGCAGGGGAACCAGAGTGACGCCGATCAGGGCAACACCACCGCCCGCGACAAGCTGCTTGATGCCCTGCGACTTTACTGATGTGCGATAAAGAAGTAATAGAAGTGTAAAAAATTTTGCCGTTCCTATCCGGCACTTAGC
>OJPJ01000818.1_pt1 | contig 12448 bp, 8 predicted proteins | sample 1598451 | NCBI WGS metagenome assembly OJPJ01 (sample SAMN03922479, study PRJEB24848) | human gut metagenome | isolation source: stool sample | host: Homo sapiens | place: Germany | collected 2010-11
AAGCAATGAAGGAATACGGATTCAAAAACGAAAAAGAACTGCAGAAGAAACTGACAAACGAACTCTGTGAATATTTAAAGAAAAAAGGCAAGCATATGATTGCCTGGAACGATGTGCTTAATCAGGGCATAGACCGCCTGGACGGCAGCATGGTGATACAGCAGTGGCTGCCGGGGCAGGATAAAAATACAAAGCATTTTGCCGCGTCCGGCGGAAAGATCATTATGAGCAATCATAAATCCTTTTATTTCGATATGCCCTATGCGCAGTATCCGCTTGCCAACACTTATAAATTTGCGCCGGAAAAATACGGCATAACCGATTATGATTCCGTACTTGGTGTGGAGGGTGAGACTTGGACGGAATGGATCCATTCCTTCAGCAAAGTCCAGCTTCACCAGCATCCCAGAATGGAGGCTCTTGCAGAAGTTGCGTGGACCCCTGCAAAAAAAAGGGATTATGCGCAGTTTCTTAAAAGATATAAAGCATACCAAAGCGTGTTTAAGCCGCTCGGCATCAATTTTGCGGTGGATAAAATTGCGATGCCGAAGAATCCGCTCAAGCGCGGTTCGGTGTGCCGTAAATTCCGCTCCGGTGATCCGGATTACGAATTTAACGAAAATAACAGATTAAAGGAGAACGAAACATGAAAATCAGTGACTTCCCGAACGCGGTCATAAAAGAAAATGTGGATTATACCGTGAAAGAAATCACCAATGTAATCAAAAAGTACGGCCCGCGTGAATCCGGCAATGAGGCGTGCTTTGACGCTCAAAAACATCTGAAAAAAGAACTGGATCAGTTTTGCGACGAGACCCATTTTGAGGAATATAAAATGGCGCCCCGTGCGTTCCTGCATTTCACAAAATTGGTTTCGGCGCTTGTGATTGCCGCTGTTGTAATCGGTTTTGGGCTTGTTTTTGCGCTGAATTTTGAAAATTTCTTTATTGCGCATTGCATCGTGGGCGTCTGCGTTGCCATCGGGCTGTTCATTACGGCAATGGAATTTTTGATGTATAAGCAGTTTATGGACGGTATGTATAAAAAAGTGACCGCCCATAACCTTGTGGCAACCAGAAAACCGCGCGGCGAAGTCAAAAAAAGGATCGTAATCAGCGGCCATATAGACGCTGCTTACGAGTGGCGCCCGATCTATCTGCTTAAGGATAAAGGCATGGGTCTTTGGATGGGGCTTTCTATCGGCACTGCCGTGATCTCGCTGATCATTTCCGTATTAAGTGTAATCGCGAATTTTGTGGATATGGGCGCGTTCGGCGATTTCATGCTGAATTACTCTTTCTATTTTAATGTTCTAACCGCTGTTTCCATGGTGCTGCTCTTTACCTTTGTAAACTTCGGCAGGATCTCGCCCGGCGCAAATGATAACCTTACCGGCACCTATGCCGCGGTATGCGCGCTGCGTATGCTGGATATGGCAGGCGTTGATCTTGAGCATACTGAGGTTGTTGCCATGATTACGGACGGCGAAGAGGCAGGCTTAAGAGGCGCAAAGGCTTTTGCCAAGGCGCATAAAGACGAATATTTAAATGACGGCGTGGAAACTGCCGTGCTTTGTGTAGATACGCTTACGGATCTGGAATACCTGAATGTTTACCATAAGGATATGACGGGAACAGTCAAAAACGATCTTGCGTTTTCCGAGCTCGTTCAGAAGTCTGCCGCAGACGCGGGCTATGATTCCGCACAACTTGCAAATCTGTTCTTCGGCGCATCCGACGCCGCTGCGTTTTCACAGGCAGGCATCAAGGCAACCTGCCTTGCCGCTATGGATCCTGCCCCTGCCGATTATTACCATAACCGCAGAGACAGTTATGACCGCCTGAATCCGCAGGCGATCGAAACCGGTTATAAAACCGTTTTGGCAACCATCTTTAATTTTGACGCGGAATAAAAAATGCAAAAGATAAAGCGGTGCGCCGTTTTGATGCACCGCTTTTGTGCTTTTATTCTAAGCGTATTTCTATCAGATCGTAAAGGGGTGAGGGCTTTGCAAAAAACAAGGATCGCGTGGCTGGATATTGCAAGATCTTTTGCAATTTTCAGCGTAATCGTAGTTCACTGCACGGAACGTATATACAGTATGGATTTTGATAAACTGCAAACGATGGGTGTGTTTTCCCCCATGTTCCGAAATGTGCTTTTCACGGTTGGCAGAATCGGTGTGCCGCTGTTTTTGATGATCACCGGCTATCTTCTTCTGGATCGGGATTTTTCCTCCTCCAAAAAGATCTTTTCTTTTTACAAGCACAATTTGCTGCCGCTCATCGTTACTGCGGAAATGTGGATCCTGATCTATGCCGCAAGGTATTTTATTACCGGCGAAGGCGGCTATACGGTTGCGGATATGATTGGCGATATGCTGTTTATCCGTCCGCACAATATGGGGCATATGTGGTATGTTCCGCTGATCATCGGCTTTTATATCGCGGTCCCGTTTATTGCAAACGCCATCCGCAATGTTTCGTCTAAAGTGCTTGCCGTTCCGGTTTTGCTGGTGTTTGTAACCGTTTTTCTTTTCCAGTTTTACGGAATTTTTCAAAACGCATTTGATCTTCCGTTTACCGTTACACGGCAGGTGGATGTTTCGTTTTTGGGCGGAACCTACGGCATTTATTTGATTGCCGGCGCGCTGTGCAAAAGGGGTGTGCTCAAAAAAATTCCAACCGCTGTTGTTTTGCTGATCTCCGTTGCCTCGTTTGCCGTAATGGCGCTTTTCATATTCTTTATGATGCGCGCCGGTTACGATTATCACCTTTGGTACGATTTCCCGTTTTTGTTTTTGTGCGCTTTTTGCCTGTTTGAACTTTTCAGCAGAATCAATACAAAACGAGCTCTTGTAAAAAAAGGAATCCCCGTTACCGCGGCAATCTCAAGCGTTAGTTTCGGCATGTATTTTATGCACGTGCCGCTTTTAAGGGATATTCTTAAATATTTTGAGGCGATGGATATCAACAATCCGTTAAAGACGCTGATCTATATTGCAGTTGTTTTTACCGTTTCCCTTGTTCTTTCTTTCCTGCTTTCGAAAATACCGGTCGTAAAAAGGCTGTTGTTTAATATCAAAAAATAAATCCGCGTTCCAAGCCGTCTGCTTTTGCAGGCGGCTTTTTGACTGACCCAAAAAGGCCCTGTTGATGCAGGGCGCTTTTTTATTCATCCGACTCGTATTCCAGAGCCTTTAGGGTGATTTGAATGGCTTGTTCAACGATTTTGAGTTGTTCTTCATTTAGGCTGCAAGCAATGACTCTGCCGCTTGCAGCTCTTCGGATTCGTCTTTTTTCCGAACAGCAAAAAATCACTGGAAGTATGCAGCGCGCGGCAAATCTTTATCAGCGTAGGAATCGAAGTTCCCACTTTGCCCCTCTCCAGATCCGATACATATTGCACGGAAACATTGATCTTTTCCGCCAGCCTTTCTTGCGTTGCGCCGGCAGATAAGCGTGCCTCTTTTATTCTTTCGCCTATTTGCATGTTGATTTCCTTTTTTTGGGGCATAAACTTCACCTCTTACATTTATTATAAGAAAGTGTTGATTTTTTATTAACAATGTGTACTATTAGATAAACTAAGAGCAATACTATTATAATTGCCCATATTGTCTGTTTTGGCAGGAGGTGTTTAAACATTATATAACACAAAGGGAGCATTTTTATTAAGGAGGGAATTATGAAAAAATTTAAGGTAAGAATGATCAGCGCGGTGCTTGCTTTCTGCATGCTGCTCTCAGGCACGGTAAGCGTGTTCGCCGCGGAACCTACGTATACCGCTAAGTATGACTGGAAAGCCACTAAAGAAGTTTATTCAACGATTTTGGCAGATGCCGATCAGCTTCTTTCAGACGCGGCTTTTAACGGAAACACCGTGCAGGAATTGTGGAAACTTATTCCTACAGTTGGCGCTATAATGCCTGGGGATACGGTTATTCCAGGTTCGAGCACAGCGCAGTTTTATGTGGATATTGATTCAGAAATTTTCGGTAATCTGCCACAGTTTATGGGAGAAAATTCTTATGATACTGTAAATTCCGAAGTCCTTACCGCTTATTTTGCAGAAAATCCTATTATAGTTCATTCATCTTTGGATTTCAAACAGGCTTTAAATAGGTTTATTGATACTCTTATATGTCCAGGTTTTTGGAATATCATCGTGCTTGTTTTAGCGTTAGGATTGGGGGATATAGAACAACTTAAAGTCCTTACTACAGCAATAGATGATATATGTAGTGTTATGGGCGTTCAACAAGCCGAAACTCTATATGTTGCTCTTATAGATAATCCCAACGAAGAAGACGTAACAATTATCGGACCTGTTAAAGCAGAAAAAACCGCAACATATATTAAAAATATTGTTGATGCACTTATACCCGATACCATTAATAATGTGGTTGGTATGCTTCAAAATATTATGAGTGAAAAAAACAACGCAACATTGTATAACGCAGTTAAGACCATAATAAATAAAATCAATACGATGCTTGATACGCTTGTTCCTGCTCTTGGTTCTTTGGGTATGGATATTGATCTCTCCGCCGTGCAAGAAACGGTTTCCAAGATCAATGGCTATATCGGGAAAGTACCTTTGGATGAGGACGGTTCTATAGAGTGGAACGGGGCGGTCGAATATATCGTAAATGATGTGGTCCTGCCCGAACTTGCCGGTATGGATCTTGACATAATCGGCTTTGGTGATACAACGTCCGCAATCGTAAAACTGGATGAACTGAATCCGGCAAACCTTGCCTCCGCCGCGGATGGTTTTCGTCAAAACAGACCGAATAAGCAAATTTTACCTTAAAAAATCCCGTGCTGGCGGTCATTGCCGGCGCGGGATTTTTTTGCTTTTGAAAATGATGGTGCTGAAAGCATGAAATGAATTTTATTGCAGAAACTATAAAGAACTTAGCGGGGAATTTATGTATATCCCGGCCTCTGGATACTCAATCAGCAGATCATGCCGTTTTCAATCCAGTTTATAACGCCCGGGTATTCCTCTTTGTACTGATCCAGTTTTTCCGTGTTGGCGTCCACAAATGCCAAAAATTCGTCCGAATCCTCAAAATCAAACGTAAAATCCTGCTCAAAGTCGTACGCCGCAGTAAACATCATATCAAAAATATCGTCCGGCGAATATTCCTCCAGCATTTTTTCCGCAGTCAGTTCCGTAACGCGGTCCAGCGCATTTTTGGCGGTGATATCCATGTCGCTTGCATCAATCTCAATCTCTTCGTCTTTTTTACAGTATGTTAGGATATCATCCTCCGTGAATCCTGCTTTCTCAATATAGTCAACTGCGTCCTCAAACCCGGTCTCGTTCACTTCGTCATACAGCCTGTACATAAATTCGCCCATCAGGTTCTGCATGGAAACCGCCTTAAAGATGCAGTCTATCTCATGGCCGGGCTCGTCCGTGATCACAAAACCGTCCTCCTTAAACTGCTCCCACAAAAGGCTGTAAAAGACAGTGTGTTTGGGCGTTTCGCTGAAAATTGCGTCGTAAACATAGGAATCAATATCCATGCTGCGTTCTCCTTTCTGATCATCCTGTTTATTATTTTATAACATTGTGTTTACATTTTCAATATTGCAATGGAAATTATAATGATATATAATGATTTATGATTTAATAAGTGTATAAGGGCGGTGCGTAATGGTTGTAGAAATCCAAAGCGAAAGCGTAAAGGTGCAGTGTTTGCAGGAGGGCGCCATGCTCCATTCTCTGGTTAAAGACGGTGTGGAATACCTCTGGCAGGGTGATCCGCAGTATTGGGCGGGCCAGGCGCCTGTGTGCTTTCCCATAACGGGTGTTTTAAGAAACGAAAAAGCCGTGGCGTTCGGAAAGCCCTGTGTTATGAAACGCCATGGCGTGGCAAGGATCCATCCGTTTAAGATTGCCGAAACAGGTGCAAATTACGTTTCTTTTCTTCAGTGTTCCGATACGGAAACGAAAAAAGCCTTCCCGTTTGATTATGCCCTGGAGATCCGTTATACCGTCTTGAAAAATTCGGTAACCACCAGATATACCGTTCGGAATACAGGCAAAGATAAACTGCCTTTCGTGATCGGCGGCCATCCCGCTTTCAACTGCCCGCTTGAGGCCGGCAAAGCGTTTGAGGATTACAGCGTGGAATTTTGCGGCGCTGTGGATCGGAAATGCCTGCGCCCGGATGTGGAAACGGGGCTGATCGATATCTCTAAGCGCTATGATGTGCTGGATACGCCGAATAAAATAGATCTTGGTCATTCTCTGTTTGATCTGGATGCCATGGTATTTGATCATATAAAGCCGAAATCCGCAACGCTCAGCGCCGGCGGCAGGGGAGTCAGGATTGATTATCAGGATTTTGATAATCTGCTGATCTGGTCTTCCGCAAACGGAGGCAGTTTCGTTGCCCTTGAGCCGTGGACGGGGATTTCCACCTGCTCCGATGAAGGCGAGATCTTTGAGTATAAGCGCGGAATGACAATTCTGGACCCGGGCTGTGAGGCGTCGTTCTCGTTTAAGATTACTTTGATATAGGTGAACTATGAATTACGGATTTTTCAGAGCCGCCGCGGCATCGCTGAAACTCAGAGTCGCGGATCCGGATTTTAATAAAGAAGAAATAAAAAAAGCCATAGATGAGGCGGTTCAGCATAAAGCACGCCTGCTTGTTACGCCGGAACTTTCCGTAACCGGCTACACCTGCGCCGATCTTTTCTTTACCGCCTCACTTCTGAACCGCGCACAAGTTGCGCTCGGCGAGATCGCCGCGTATACGAAAGGCAAAAACATCGCCGTTCTTGTTGGTGTTCCGGTGCGGTACGGCAACAGCCTTTATAACTGCGCCGCCGTTCTTGTAAACGGCGTGATCGCAGGGCTTGTTCCCAAGACGCATATCGCCAATTATAATGAGTTTTATGAAAAACGCTGGTTTGCATCCGGCGCGGATCTCGGCAGCCCGCGGGATATAGAGATCTGCGGGCAGAAAACGAAGATCGGCAGGATGCTGTTTGATCTCGGCAGCGGCGCTGTTTTGAGTGTGGAACTGTGCGAGGATCTTTGGGTGCCCGATCCGCCGAGCGGATCGCTTTGCGTTAGCGGCGCCAATTTGATTGCCAATCTTTCGGCAAGCGATGAATATGTTTCCAAGGCGCAGTACAGAAAGCAGCTTGTTTCGGGTCAGTCCGCGCGCTGTGTCTGCGGCTATGTTTATGCCGGCGCATCCGTGTTTGAGAGCACAACCGATCTTCTGTTCGGCGGCGCGCTCTTTATTGCCGAAAACGGAGGCATGCTTGCAGAGGGCGAACGCTTTTTAAGGCAAACAAATCTTATTTATTCGGATTTGGATATAGAAAAACTCAATGCTCTGCGCGTTAAGAATATGAGTTTTGAAAACAGCGCCTGCGCGGCGGAACTCGTAAACGCGCAGCTGGAAAATGATCATAACGATCTTCGGTTCAGGTATGTGGATCCGCATCCGTTCGTTCCGGAAAATGACGATAAACGCCGTGAACGCTGCCGCGAGATCTTTTCGATCCAGGCAGGCGCGCTTGCGAAACGGCTGGAACATGTTGGTTCCAGCGGCGCGGTGGTCGGCATTTCCGGCGGTCTGGATTCCACGCTTGCGTTGCTTGTGTGCGCAAAGGCAATGGAACTGCTCGGCAAGAGCAATGCGGATATATTGGGCGTTACAATGCCGGGCTTCGGCACAACGGGCAGAACGTATAACAACGCGCTGAAACTGATGCAGTATCTCGGCGTAACCATAAAAGAGATCGATATTAAGGATGCTTGTATCCTGCATATGAAAGATATCGGGCACGATCCCGAGACCCATGACATCACGTATGAGAATACGCAGGCAAGGGAACGCACGCAGGTGCTGTTTGATCTTGCCAACAAACACGGTAAACTGCTTGTGGGCACGGGGGATCTCAGCGAACTTGCCATGGGCTGGTGCACGTATAACGGCGATCATATGAGCATGTACGGCGTGAATGCATCCGTGCCGAAAACGCTTGTGCGCTATTTGGTGGAGTATGTTGCTTGTGTCAGTGAAAAAGAGACGGCGGCTGTGCTTTATGATATTTTAGATACGCCGGTTTCGCCGGAACTTCTGCCGCCGGATGAAAACGGAAATATCGCGCAGAAAACGGAAGAAAATATCGGCCCTTACGAACTGCATGATTTCTTTCTGTATCATTTTGTCCGGTTCGGCTTTTCTTCGGAAAAACTGATCCGTCTTGCGCAGAAAGCGTTTGAGGGAAAATATACGAAAGAGGTGATCTCCGGTTGGGCGCTGGTGTTTATGAAACGCTTTTTCATAAGCCAGTTCAAGCGCAGCTGCGTGCCGGATTCACCCAAAGTCGGCTCCGTATCGCTTTCCCCAAGAGGGGATTGGCGTATGCCGAGCGACGCGTCTTTTTGTGCGTTTATAGAATAATTCCACAGGTCAGAAAGGGGTATTATTATGGCTGATGAATATAAAGAGATCGCCGAAACAGGCGATAACGGCGGTTCCAAAAAGAAAAAGATCATCATCGGCGTTGCTGTTGCTGTGGTGATCTGCGCGGCGGTTGCCGTTGTCTGCGCTCTCACTTTGGGCGGCAACGATAAAGAGGAATATACGGATGCTCCGGTCAGCACGGAGCCGGCTTCCGAACTTACGCCGGGCATTGAAAATGGTGTGTTCGTGGACGGCGCGCCCACAACGCAGCCCGGAAGTTCTTCCGGCAGCAGTGATCAGCAGTCCGGCTCGTCAGGCTCCGGCTCAAGCGGCGGTTCGTCATCCGGCAGTCAGAGCGGCAGTTCGGGCAGTTCGGGCAGTTCGGGCAATTCCGGCAGCGGAAGTAACTCCGGGAATTCCGGCAATTCGGGAAATACCGGCGGATCCGGCAGTCAGGATCCCGTGGCAAGGCAGATAGAGATCTATATCACCCTTCCGAATGACGGCAATGTTGCCGATAAGCTGTTTGTTTCTGTAAACGGCGAACAGCAAACGCAAAACGGCATAGATGTTCAGCTCAACGGCAAAAACTATTACTGTATCACCTCTGAAAGTTATGAGGGCGTGGTTACTGTTGAGGCAAGGCTTGAAAATTACGGCACAAGCGCTACACAGATCTCCACACAGACCGGCTCACAAGTTGTTGTTGTTCTTCCGCTGGATGGCTCTGAGGAGAATTTTGCGCCTGCGATTTGATCCTGTTTTTCCATTCCCGCTGCGGTATTTCGCGGCGGGATTTTTTGTTTTTGGTCTTTCCTTATTTTTCCGTTTATTTTATGCGAATTATACAATCAAACGCAAAATAAAATATTTTTAAATATTAAAAATGTTTATTGAATTATCAGTATTGTTGTGTTAAAATAGGTGCGGACTGAGAAAGGGCGTAGTGCGCCCTTTGCTATGGGGAGAGTTGTTAAAAAGTCTGTGCGCCGCGGTGCGGTGCGTCTCCCGTTTGTCTGAAACAGTAATTTATGAACATTGAAGTTCTAGGAGGTAATTGTTTACAATGTTAAAAAGAAAAAAGAAAACGATGGACGGTAATAATGCCGCTGCGCACGTTTCTTATGCGTTTACAGAAGTAGCAGCAATTTACCCCATCACACCGTCTTCCGTTATGGCGGAAGTAACAGACGTTCTTTCATCTCAGAACGCCAAAAATATCTTCGGCCAGAATGTAAGAGTTCAGGAGATGGAATCAGAGGGCGGCGCTGCCGGCGCAGTTCACGGCTCTCTTTCCGCCGGTGCGCTCACAACCACTTACACGGCGTCTCAGGGTCTTCTTCTCATGATCCCGAATATGTATAAGATCGCCGGTGAGCTTCTTTCTTCTGTAATTCATGTATCGGCACGCTGCGTATCTTCCCATGCGCTGAATATTTTCGGCGATCATTCGGATATTTATGCCTGCCGCCAGACCGGTTATGCAATGCTTTGCTCCAATAACCCGCAGGAAGTTATGGATCTCGGTGCAGTTGCGCACCTCTCCACACTTAAGAGTTCCGTTCCGTTCCTTCATTTCTTTGATGGTTTCCGTACTTCTCACGAGATCCAGAAGATCGAAGTTTGGGATTATGATGATCTGAAAGATATGGTGGATATGGAAGATGTTAAGCGTTTCAGAGCGCACGCTTTGAATCCTGAGCATCCTACGCTTCGCGGCTCTGCCGAGAACTCGGATATCTTCTTCCAGCACAGAGAGGCTTGCAACAAGTATTATAACGATGCCGTAGAGACCACGGTTATGTATATGAACATGGTTAATGAAAAGATCGGCACGGATTACAAGCCTTTCAATTATTATGGCGCAGAGGATGCGGAACATATCATTATCGCTATGGGTTCTGTTTGCGACACGATTGCTGAAACCGTAGATTACCTCAATGCAAAAGGCGCTAAAACAGGCCTTGTAAAAGTACATCTTTACAGACCGTTCTCCGCAAAATATCTGCTTGACGTTATTCCGTCAACCGTAAAGAAGATCTCTGTTATTGACAGAACCAAAGAGCCCGGCTCCATCGGCGAACCGCTTTATCTGGATGTTGTTGCGGCATTCAAAGGTTCTCAGTTTGAGACAACCCCGATCTATCACGGCCGTTACGGTCTTGGTTCCAAGGATACTGTTCCCGCGCATATCATTGCAATCTATAACAATATGACTGCGGACGAGCCTAAGGAAGTATTTACCGTTGGTATTACGGATGATGTTACCAATCTTTCCCTTGAGATCGGCGAAAATGTGGATACAACGCCTGCCGGCACAACCAGTTGTAAATTCTGGGGTCTCGGCTCAGACGGTACGGTTGGCGCCAACAAAGACTCCATCAAGATCATCGGCGATAATACGGATAAATACGCGCAGGGCTATTTCTTCTATGATTCCAAGAAGTCCGGCGGTATCACGGTTTCCCACCTTCGTTTCGGAGACAGCCCAATCACTTCTACCTATCTGATTAACAAGGCAAACTTTGTTGCCTGCCACTGCCCGTCTTATGTAACAAAATATGATATGGTTCAGGATCTTGTGCCCGGCGGTACATTCCTTTTGAACTGCATCTGGACTCCGGAAGAACTTGACAAGCAGCTCCCCGCCGCTATGAAGAGATATATCGCCAATAACGATATTAATTTCTATATCATCAACGGCATCAAGATCGCGGAAGAAGTCGGCCTTGCCGGCAGAGCGTCAACGATCCTTCAGTCTGCGTTCTTCACCATTTCCGGTATTCTTCCGGTAGACAAGGCAATCGAACTCATGAAAGCAAAGGCAACTGCCAAGTTCTCCAAGAAGGGCGATGCGGTTGTTGCTGCAAACCATCAGGGTATAGACAGAGGTTCCAAGGAAGTTATCAAGGTAGACGTTCCGGAAAGCTGGAAAACTGCCGTGGATGAGGAAAAAGAACTCGTTGTGAATACAGACCGTCCTGAAATGAAGAAATTCGTTAAGGATATTCTGGATCCCGTTGATCACCAGAAAGGGGATAAGATCCCGGTTTCTAAATTTGTGGATATGGCAGACGGCGTTTATCCGCAGGGTTCCTCTGCGTTTGAAAAGCGCGGCATCGCTGTAGATGTTCCCGAGTGGGAGCCTGCTTCCTGCGCGCAGTGTAACAGATGCGCAATGGTATGTCCGCACGCTGTTATCCGCCCGGTTGCCCTTACGGCTGAGGAACTTGCTGCCGCTCCGGCAAATACCAAGGCAGTAGATCTGAAAGTTCCCAAGGATTCCGGTCTGAAATACGCAATCATCATTTCAACGCTGGACTGCACCGGCTGTGCATCCTGCGCAAATGTTTGTCCTACAAAATCACTTACCATGAAGCCGATCGCTTCTCAGATGGAGAATCAGCCTGTATTTGACGCACTTTGCGATATTGATCCGAAACCGGAAGTTGCGTCGGATAAAACGATCGTTTCCACCCAGTATCTCAAGCCTTATCTTGAGTTCTCCGGCGCGTGCGCAGGCTGCGGTGAAACGCCTTATGCAAAACTTGCTACCCAGCTTTACGGCGATAAGATGTATATCGCAAACGCTACCGGATGTTCTTCCATCTGGGGCGGCTCCGCGCCTTCAACGCCTTACACGGTAGACAAGAACGGAAACGGCCCGGCTTGGTCAAACTCCCTGTTTGAAGATAACGCTGAATTCGGCCTTGGCATGTTCCTTGCGCAGACGCAGATCCGTGCAAGACTCGCGAAAGACGCGCTTGCGCTTAAAGATACCGGCATCGGCGATAAAGTGCAGGCTTATCTGGATACATTCCATTCCACACGCGGCAATGACGCGCCTGCAAAGGATCTGATCAAGGCTCTTGAAACCACAACGTTTGAGGGCGAGCAGAAAGCCGCTGCTGAGGACTTCCTTAAGGATAAGAGCTATGCTGCCAAGAAGAGCCAGTGGATCTTCGGCGGCGACGGCTGGGCTTATGATATCGGCTTCGGCGG
>OJPJ01000844.1_pt1 | contig 12107 bp, 6 predicted proteins | sample 1598451 | NCBI WGS metagenome assembly OJPJ01 (sample SAMN03922479, study PRJEB24848) | human gut metagenome | isolation source: stool sample | host: Homo sapiens | place: Germany | collected 2010-11
CACTTCTTAATAAGTTATCCGTTAACAAATTTACACTAGGAAAGGAAGAACCTATGAGTAAACAATGGAATGAAAGCACAGCCACAGCTAAGGGATTATATGATCCACGCTATGAGCATGATAACTGTGGAATTGGTGCAGTAGTAAATATCAAAGGTATCAAAACACATGAGACAGTCGAGAATGCTTTAAAGATTGTTGAGAACTTAAAGCACAGAGCCGGAAAAGACGCTGATGGTAAGACGGGAGACGGTGTCGGCATCCTGCTTCAGATTTCTCATAAGTTTTTTAAGAAGGTTACAAAGCCACTTGGAATAGATCTTGGAGACGAAAGAGATTACGGTGTGGGAATGTTTTTCTTTCCTAATGATGAGTTCAAGACTATTCAGGCAAAGAAGATGCTTGAAGTTATCGTGGAGAAGGAAGGCCTTGAATTTCTCGGATGGAGAGAAGTGCCTACAGAGCCTGATAAGCTTTCTAAAAAAGCCAGAGACTGTATGCCATGCATCATGCAGTGCTTTGTAAAAAGACCTGAGGATGTTGAGAGAGGACTTGAGTTTGACAGAAAGCTGTATGTTGCAAGACGTGTTTTCGAGCAGTCAAACGACAATACATATGTGGTTTCATTCTCAAGCAGAACAATAGTATATAAGGGAATGTTCCTTGTAGAGCAGCTCAGACAGTTCTTCATGGATTTACAGGATCCTGATTATGAGTCAGCAATCGCCACAGTACATTCAAGATTCTCTACAAATACAAACCCAAGCTGGGAGAGATCTCATCCAAACAGATTTATCGTGCACAATGGTGAGATTAACACTATTCTTGGAAACTCTGACAAGATGTCAGCTCGTGAGGAGAACATGGAGTCTCCAAAGCTTAAAAAAGAGTTCCAGAAGGTTTTGCCGGTTATCAATGCGGCAGGATCTGACTCAGCAATGCTTGATAATGCGCTTGAATTCTTGGTAATGAGTGGTATGGAGCTTCCACTTGCTGTTATGATAATGATTCCTGAGCCATGGGCAAACAATTCAATCATGACTCAGAAGAAGAAGGATTTCTACCAGTATTACGCTACAATGATGGAGCCATGGGATGGTCCGGCTTCAATCGTATTCTCAGATGGTGATTTAGTCGGAGCAGTGCTTGACAGAAACGGACTTCGTCCATCACGTTACTATGTGACAGATGATGATTATCTTATCCTTTCATCTGAGGTCGGAGTACTTGAGATTGACCCTACAAAGATTGTGAAAAAGGATCGTCTCCGTCCGGGAAAGATGCTCCTTGTGGATACTGTTGCAGGAAAAATCATAGATGATGATGAGCTCAAGGAGAGATATGCAGACAAGCAGCCTTATGGTGAGTGGATTGACAGATATATGGTAAATCTTAAGGATTTAAAGATTCCTAACCAGAGAGTACCTGAGTATACAAAGGAAGAGCGCCAGAGAATGCAGAGAGCCTTCGGTTACACATATGAGTCGCTCAAGGATTCAATCCTTCCGATGGCTAAAAATGGTGTTGAGGGCACAGCAGCCATGGGTACTGATACACCGCTTGCAGCTTTATCCGGTAACAGGGAGCCGTTATTCAACTACTTTAAGCAGCGCTTCGCACAGGTAACAAACCCGCCTATCGATTCAATCCGTGAGGAGGTTGTCACATCAACCACACTCTATATCGGTGAGGCCGGAAACGTGCTTGAGGAGAAGCCGGAAAATTGCCGTGTACTTAAGATTAACAACCCAATCCTTACAAACACCGACCTTATGAAGATTAAGAATTTAAAGGCCGATGGCTTTAAGGTAGAGGTTTTACCTATTATATATTACAAGAACACAAGTCTTGAGAAAGCTGTAGACAGACTTTATATAGAGGCTGACCGTGCATACAGGGATGGAGCCAACATTATTATCCTCTCAGACAGGGGTGTTGATGAGAACCACGTTGCAATTCCTTCACTACTTGCAGTTGCTGCATTGCAGCAGTATCTTGTAAAGACAAAAAAGAGGACATCGCTTTCGCTCATTCTTGAGTCAGGAGAGCCGAGGGAGGTTCATCATTTTGCTACACTGCTTGGCTTTGGTGCAAGTGCAATCAACCCTTATCTGGCACAGGATACAGTTAAGCAGCTTGTTGACGAGCATATGCTTGACAAGGATTATTATGCAGCAATCGATGATTACAACCATGCAATCATCACAGGTATCGTAAAAATTGCAGCAAAGATGGGTATTTCAACCATCCAGTCATATCAGGGCTCAAAGATTTTTGAGGCAATCGGTATTGACAAGAGTGTTATTGATAAGTATTTCACAAATACAGTAAGCCGTATCGGTGGAATTACATTACAGGATATCGAGAACGATGTGAATGAGCTTCACTCTGCGGCCTACGATCCGCTCGGACTTGAGACAGATGTTACACTTGACAGCAAGGGCAGACACAAGATGAGAAGCGGAGCTGATGACCATCTGTACAATCCGGCTACAATCCATCTTCTCCAGCAGTCGACACAGCGCGGTGACTACAATCTGTTCAAGCAGTACACAGCACTTGTGGACGAGGAAGAGAAAAATACAAATATCCGTGGACTCATGGATTTCAACTATCCTAAGAAGGGTGTCAAGCTCGAGGAGGTTGAGAGCGTTGACTCAATTGTGACACGTTTCAAGACAGGTGCTATGTCCTACGGATCTATTTCAAAGGAAGCACATGAGACACTTGCAATTGCCATGAACCATCTGCACGGAAAATCAAATACCGGTGAGGGTGGAGAGGACAAGGATCGTCTCACAATCGGAAAAGACGGAAAGAACCGCTGTTCAGCAATCAAGCAGGTTGCTTCAGGACGTTTTGGTGTCACAAGCAGATACTTAACAAGCGCACAGGAGATTCAGATTAAGATGGCACAGGGTGCTAAGCCGGGTGAGGGCGGACACTTACCTGGAAAGAAGGTTTATCCTTGGATTGCAAAGACAAGACTTTCAACACCGGGTGTTGCACTCATCTCTCCACCACCACACCACGATATTTATTCTATCGAGGATTTGGAGCAGCTTATTTTCGACTTAAAGAATGCAAACAGAGATGCAAGAATCTCAGTCAAGCTCGTTTCTGAGGCCGGTGTAGGAACTGTTGCGGCAGGCGTTGCAAAGGCCGGAGCACAGGTAGTGCTTATCTCAGGCTACGACGGAGGAACAGGAGCCGCACCTAGCAGCTCAATCCACAATGCGGGACTTCCATGGGAGCTTGGACTTGCAGAGACACACCAGACTCTTCTTATGAATGGTCTTAGAAATAAGGTAAGAATTGAGACAGACGGTAAGCTGATGAGTGGCCGTGATGTGGCAATAGCAGCGTGTCTTGGAGCCGAGGAATTCGGTTTTGCGACAGCTCCGCTTGTAACAATGGGCTGCGTAATGATGAGAGTATGTAACTTAGATACATGTCCGGCAGGAATTGCTACACAAAACCCTGAGCTTCGTAAGCGCTTTGCAGGAAAGCCGGAGTACGTTGAGAACTTCATGCGTTTCATCGCTGAAGAGCTTCGTGAGTATATGGCAAAGCTTGGCGTAAAGACAGTGGATGAGCTCGTTGGACGTGGAGATCTCTTAAAGAAGCGTGATAATCTAAGCGAGAGACAGTCAAAGATTGACCTTGACTGCATACTTAATAATCCGTTTGACGGCAAAAAGCAGAGTGTTATATTCGATCCTAAGCAGGTATATGACTTTGAGCTTTCAAAGACAAAGGATATGACTGAGATCATGACACAGCTTAAGAGCGCACTTGAGAGCGGACAAAAGCGCGCGATTGAGATTGAGGTAACAAATACAAACAGATCTCTCGGAACAATATTTGGTTCTGAGATTACAAAGAAATATGACGATACACTGGATGAAGACACATTTGTTATCAAGTGTAACGGTGCAGGCGGACAGAGCTTTGGAGCATTTATCCCTAAGGGACTTACACTTGAGCTTGTCGGAGATTCAAATGATTACTTCGGAAAGGGTCTTTCAGGTGGAAAGCTCATCGTATATCCACCTGCAGGAGTAAAGTTTGAGAAGGATGATAATATCATCATCGGAAACGTAGCACTTTACGGAGCTACAAGCGGTAAGGCCTTCATAAACGGTGTTGCCGGTGAGCGTTTCTGCGTAAGAAATTCCGGTGCAACAGCAGTAGTTGAGGGTGTCGGCGATCATGGATGTGAGTACATGACAGGTGGCCGCGTAGTTATCCTTGGAAAGACCGGAAAAAACTTTGCAGCAGGTATGAGCGGTGGAATAGCATATGTGCTTGATGAGGACAATGACCTTTACATGAGAACCAACAAGCAGATGGTATTTACTGAGGAGGTCTCAAACAAGTACGATGTATTAGAGCTTAAGGAAATGATAAAAGAGCATGTAACACTTACAAATTCAGAAAAAGGTAAGGAAATCCTTGATCATTTCAGTGAGTATCTTCCTAAGTTCAAGAAGGTTATTCCTTACGATTACAACCGTATGCAGATGGCTATTGTACAGATGGAAGAAAAGGGTCTTAACGCAGAGCAGGCACAGATTGAGGCATTTTATGCCAGCACAAGAGGCTAAGGAGGACGCAGATAATGGGAAAACCAACAGGATTTATGGAATATGACAGATGCGAAGCAGCGTCTGTAGAGCCAAAGGAGCGTATTAAGAACTTTAACGAGTTCCATGTGTTCCTTTCAAAAGAAAATCAACAGAAACAGGCTGCCCGTTGTATGGACTGCGGAGTTCCTTTCTGCCAGTCGGGAATGACAATAGCAGGCATGACATCAGGCTGTCCTCTGCACAACCTGGTTCCGGAGTGGAACGACCTTGTGTATACCGGCAACTGGGAGCAGGCATATAATCGTCTGCACAAGACCAATAATTTCCCTGAGTTTACATCAAGAGTCTGCCCGGCACTGTGCGAGAAGGCATGTACATGTGGACACTGGGGCAGTCCGGTGTCAGTCAGGGACAATGAGCATGGTGTAATAGAGACTGCATATGCAAACGGATATGCAGCTCCAAAGCCACCAAAGGTCAGAACCGGCAAGAAGGTGGCAATCATTGGTTCGGGCCCTTCAGGACTTGCGGCAGCAGACCAGCTTAACCAGAGAGGCCATGAGGTTACAGTATATGAGAGAGAGGACCGCGTCGGTGGCCTGCTCATGTATGGTATTCCAAATATGAAGCTTGATAAGAGCATTATTGACAGAAAAGTTAATATAATGAAGGAAGAGGGTATTCATTTTGTCACAGGCTGTGATGTCGGAAAGGATATAAAGCCGGCAGAGCTTTACAAGAAGTATGACAGGGTAATCCTTTGCTGTGGTGCCAAAAATCCAAGAGACATAAAGGCAGACGGAAGAGATGCAAAGGGTATTTACTTTGCTGTTGATTACCTTACCCAGAATACAAAGAGCCTTTTAAATTCAAACCTGACAGATGGCAAGTTTGTATCTGCAAAGGGCAAAAATGTAGTCATTATCGGTGGCGGTGACACAGGAAACGATTGTGTCGGAACTGCAATCCGTCAGGGCGCCAAATCAGTCACACAGCTTGAGATGATGCCTTGTCCGCCTACAGAGCGTGCCGCAAACAATCCGTGGCCACAGTGGCCAAAGGTCTTAAAAACAGACTACGGCCAGGAGGAAGCCATTGCAGTATTCGGACATGACCCACGTATCTACAAGACAACCGTAAAAGAGTTCCACAAGGACAAAAACGGCAACCTAAAGGAGCTTACAATTGTAAGTCTTGAGAGTAAAAAGGACGAGAAGACAGGCAGATTCATGATGGTTCCGGTAGAGGGATCAGAGAAAAAGCTTCCGGCAGAGCTTGTGCTTATAGCAGCAGGCTTCCTTGGAACAGAAAGCTATGTGGCAAAGGCATTTGGTGTAGAGCTTAATGCCAGAACAAACGTAAGTACACAGGAGGGACATTACGCTACAAACGTAAAAAACGTATACGTGGCAGGTGATAACCACCGTGGACAGTCCCTTGTAGTATGGGCTATCAGAGAGGGACGTGAGGCTGCCAGAGAGGTTGATGAGAGTCTCATGGGATATTCATATCTCTCAGTACAGTAATAAACTATTATAGCAATTCTCCTTAATAAATTTTATTTCATACATTTTATATCAAAATCCCGGTGCATTGCACCGGGATTTTTGACATACAAAATTACTGCTTTCTAAAGGTGTTGGTACTGTAGATAAACTGATTGAAATTTGACATATAAGATGTTAAGATAGCAGTGTTTGACATGATAATAATAATATTAGGAGCAGCAAATGAGTAAAACAGTATTTTTTGACATAGACGGAACAATATGGGACGATGACATGGTAATTCCTGAAAGCACCCTAGAGGCTGTGGCAACCCTCAAGGCAAACGGACATCTGGCATTTATATGTACAGGACGTGCCAGAGCCAGTGTGAGGTCAGAGAAGCTATTAAATATGGGCTTTGATGGAATAATTGCGGCATGTGGCAACTATATTGAAATGGATGGCAAAGTAATATACGAAAATAACCTGAGCGCAGATATGGTACAAAAGGTCATAAGGGTGCTTTCTGAGTGTAAAATGCCTGTAGTGCTTGAGGGCTCCACAGACTATTGGATAGATGACGAGGGCTTTGAGGATGATCCGTATGTGGATTACCTTTTTGAGTCACTTGGTGAGCATGCACATATAATAAGAGGATATGACGGCGAGATAAGAATTAATAAATTCTCCGCTGACGTGATAGATGGTACTGATTATGAGCGTGTGAAGGCCGAGTTTGCCGATGATTTTCTGATACTTGAGCATGTGGAAAATGTAGTGGAGTTCGTGCCGAAGGGAACCTCAAAGGCAACCGGCATCAAATGGCTGTGCAATCATCTGGATATCCCGCTTGATGAAACCTATGCGATAGGCGACAGTGTAAATGACCTTGAAATGCTTGAGAGTGTAGGACATGGAATCGCGATGGGCAACTCAATGCCACCGGTTAAAGAAATTGCGGAATATGTCACATCGGATATTTCAGATGATGGAGTGAAAAATGCGTTAAAGCATTACGGATTGATATAGAAAATGTAAAATAAATATTAAAATGAAATATCACTGTTGACATTGAAATGCAATAGTGATATTTTATTTACAGAAAGAAATTAGCACTCGAAAGAAATGAGTGCTAACAGAGATAAAAGGAGGCAATACAATGAAATTAGTTCCATTATCAGACAGAGTAGTATTAAAGCAGTTAGAAGCAGAGGAAACAACAAAATCGGGAATCATCCTTACAAGTTCAGCACAGGAGAAGCCACAGGAGGCTGAGGTTATCGCAGTAGGACCTGGCGGAATGGTTGACGGCAAGGAAGTTAAGATGCAGGTAACAGTCGGACAGAAGGTTATTTATTCTAAATACGCAGGCACAGAGGTTAAGCTTGACGGAGAAGAGTACATCATCGTTAGACAGAATGATATTCTTGCAGTAGTAGAGTAAGATTAATTTACGGATAGAAGCTAAAGATCCGGTACGTTTTACATATCCGGTCATAGCTGCTTACATTTTGGAATTAAATATCAAATATATAAATAAATAGAAAGGTCGTATAAATCATGGCAAAGGAAATTAAATATGGCTCAGAAGCCAGAGCAGCACTTGGAGCTGGAGTAGATAAATTAGCAAATACAGTCAGAGTAACACTTGGACCAAAAGGAAGAAACGTAGTACTTGACAAATCATACGGTGCACCACTCATCACAAACGATGGTGTTACAATCGCAAAAGAGATTGAGCTTGAGGATGCTTTCGAGAACATGGGAGCACAGCTTGTCAAGGAAGTTGCCACAAAGACAAATGATGTAGCAGGAGACGGAACAACAACAGCTACAGTTCTTACACAGGCAATGGTTCAGGAAGGAATGAAGAACCTTGAGGCAGGAGCAAACCCAATCGTGCTTCGTCGTGGTATGAAGAGAGCTACAGACAAAGCTGTTGAGGCACTTAAGGATATGAGCCAGAAAGTAAAAGGCAAAGAGCAGATCGCTAAGGTTGCAGCTATCTCAGCAGGAGATGAGGAAGTTGGTAATCTCGTAGCAGACGCTATGGAAAAGGTTACAAACGATGGTGTTATCACAATTGAAGAGTCAAAGACAATGCAGACAGAGCTTGACCTTGTAGAAGGTATGCAGTTCGACAGAGGATATCTCTCAGCATATATGTGCACAGATATGGATAAGATGGAAGCAGTACTTGATGATCCGTATATTCTTATTACTGACAAGAAGATTTCAAACATCCAGGATATTCTTCCATTACTTGAGAAGATTGTTCAGGCCGGTGCAAGACTTCTTATCATCGCTGAGGATGTTGAGGGCGAGGCTCTTACAACACTTATCGTTAATAAGCTTCGTGGTACATTCAATGTAGTAGCTGTAAAGGCTCCTGGATATGGTGACAGAAGAAAAGCAATGCTTGAGGATATCGCAATCCTTACAGGTGGTCAGGTAATCAGCTCTGATCTTGGACTTGAGCTCAAGGATACAACAATCGATATGCTTGGCCGTGCTAAGTCAGTTAAGGTTCAGAAGGAGAACACAGTCATCGTTGACGGTGCCGGAGACAAGGATGCTATCGCAGGCAGAGTAAGCCAGATTCGTGGTCAGATTGATGAGACAACATCTGAGTTTGATAAAGAAAAATTACAGGAGCGTCTTGCCAAGATGGCAGGCGGTGTAGCAGTTATCCGTGTAGGTGCTGCAACAGAGACAGAGATGAAAGAGGCTAAGCTTCGTATGGAGGATGCCCTTAACGCTACAAGAGCAGCAGTTGAAGAGGGAATCATCGCAGGTGGTGGATCAGCATATATCCATGCATCAAAGAAGGTTGCAGAGTTTGTTGATACACTTGAGGGAGATGAGAAGACAGGTGCAAAGGTTATCCTTAAAGCACTCGAGGCTCCACTTTACTATATCGCTGCAAACGCAGGACTTGAAGGTGCAGTAATCATCAACAAGGTAAAGGAGTCAGCTCCGGGAACAGGCTTCAACGCAGCTACAGAAGAGTATGTAGATATGGTAGATAACGGAATCCTTGATCCTGTAAAGGTTACAAGAAGTGCATTACAGAATGCAACATCAGTAGCTTCAACACTCCTCACAACAGAGTCAGCAGTAGCTACAATCAAAGAGGACACTCCAGCAATGCCAGCCGGAGCCGGCGCCGGAATGGGCATGATGTAATCGTAGACAATGAGGAAAATAAAAAATCAGAGGCAAGCTTGCTTGCCTCTGATTTTTTATTTGACGAATGTCCGGATATGAGCAAGTAGCACGCGAGTGCGGATTGCGAATATACGGAGGCTGGTGTAAGCCAGCCGTGTCTACGATGTAAGTAAAATAACGCCACTGTCCATCAAAAACTTCTTTTCATACAATTACACCTATGGTATAATGAGCGGTGTTGGAAAAAATACGACAACGAATATTTATATCGGAGTGAGAATTAATGAGTAAGGTTATAGTAGTTACCGATTCAAACAGCGGTATCACACCTGACGATGCAAAGAAGCTTGGAGTTGAGGTGATTCCAATGCCTTTTTACATCGATGAGAAGATGTATTATGAGAATATCGATCTGACGCAGGAGCAGTTCTATGAGAAGCTTACGGCAGGTGGCGATATCAAGACATCTATGCCTTTGGTTGGTGATGTAACAGATAAATGGGATGAGTTCTTAAAGGAAAATGATGAGATTGTATACATTCCAATGTCATCAGGTCTTTCAAGCTCATGTGAGACAGCATATATGCTCTCGCAGGATTATGACGGCAAAGTGCAGGTAGTCAATAATCAGAGAATATCAGTTACAATGCGCCAGTCGGTTATAGATGCGAAGAACCTGGCAGAAGCAGGAAAAAATGCAGCTGAGATAAAGCAGATATTAGAGGATGCAAAGTTTGAGTCTTCCATATATATCATGGTAGATACTCTTAACTACCTCAAAAAGGGTGGTAGGATCACGCCAGCAGCGGCAGCTCTTGGCACACTTTTAAAGCTTAAACCGGTGCTTCAGATTCAGGGTGAGAAGCTTGATGCATTTGCAAAGGCACGTACCGTAAAGCAGGCAAAGAGCATCATGATAGATGCCATGAAGTCGGATTTTGAGAAGCGCTTCAATAATCCGGATGGCAGCCAGATAAATCTTGAAATGGCATACACGCATGATATTGCAGCAGCGGAGGCATTTAAGGAAGAGGTTCAGGCGGCATTTCCAAATAACGAGATAGTCATGAATCCGCTTTCACTTTCGGTCTCATGCCATATAGGACCCGGAGCGCTTGCAATAGCCTGCTCTAAGAAGATAGAGTATTGTAATAAATAATTATTAATAGTTACAAAGCATAATAAATATACCACTAAAATCAATCAGTAACATGGCACAATGTGTCGTGTCAGAAAATACAAGGGAGGCATGTAAAATGTCAAAGGTAGATGTAGTAATAGGATGTTTCTATGGTGATGAAGGAAAAGGTAAGGTAATTGATTACCTTGCAGCAGACGCTGATGTAGCAGTAAGATGCACAGGCGGAGACAATGCCGGTCACACAATCAAAGCAAACGGTGTTAAATATGCAATGCACCTTATTCCGTCAGGTCTCTTATCAGGACATACAATCGGAGTGATCGGAAACGGAGTAGTTTTAAATCCGCAGGTTCTTTTAGAGGAAATCAACAACTTAAAGGAGCACGGATATGATGTAGATAAATACTTAAAAATCAGTGACAAAACGCATGTCATTTTCCCATATCACAGCAAGCTTGATGTGGCGCTTGAGAAGGTGAGAAAGGCAAAGAAAATCGGTACTACAGGAAAGGGTATCGGACCTTCATACTGCGATAAGTATGAGAGAAGCGGAATCAGAATGGAGGATTTATACGCACCTGATTTCAAGGAGCGCCTTAAGGAGCAGACAGAGCTTAAGCTTGCACTTCTTAAGGTATATGATCCTGAGACTGATTATACAAAGGAGCTTGATTTCGACAAGATGTTTGCAGAGTACAGTGACTATGCAGCACAGCTTGAGCCATATGTATGTGATACAATCACCCTCTTACACAAGGCACTTGAGGATGACAAAAAGGTGGTTGTTGAGGGAGCACAGGCTACACTCCTTGACATCGACTTTGGTTCATATCCATATGTTACATCATCAAATCCTACAATCGGTGGCATCCTTACAGGAACAGGTCTTTCTGCTTCAGATATCGGAAATGTATACGGTGTCATCAAGGCATATTCAAGCCGTGTAGGTGAGGGACCATATGTGACAGAGCTTCTTGACGCAACCGGAGACAAAATCCGTGAGCTCGGACATGAGTACGGCACCACAACAGGCCGCCCGAGAAGATGCGGATGGTTAGACCTTGTCACCTTAAAATATGCTAAGCGTCTTAACGGACTTACAGCACTTTCTGTAAACCATCTCGACACAATCGGCAAGTTTGATACAATAAAAGTCTGCATCGGCTACGATGTAAACGGTGAGGTAACAGAGGACTTTACCACAAATCTCAAGGTTTTAAACAACGCAAAGCCTGTATATGAGGAGCTAAAAGGCGGCTGGGGAGATGAAATCGCAAGCTGTAAGACTTTCGAGGAGCTTCCTGAGAATGCACAGAAATACATCAGCTTCATAGAGAAATACATCGGAGTACCTGTTAAGTTCATCGGAACAGGTGCTGAAAGAGAAGCTATGATTGTGCGCGCAGACAATTAGTACAGCTAAAATATCATAATATTAAAATTATAAATAATGTACAAAAGAGTGTTCAGAATTCACAAATTGAACACTCTTTTTTTATACTCTAATATCATAACAATTTAGTAGGAAGGAGTATTACTGTGATAGAAATTAGTAATCTCGTAAAGAAATATGGCGACCATATGGCCGTAGATCATCTTTCGCTGACTGTTGAGCCGGGAAAGATATACGGACTTTTGGGACCAAACGGCGCCGGAAAGTCAACCACCATGAATATTGTTACCGGATATATCCTGTCTCTTATACACATCTGACGCTGCCGA
>OJPJ01000845.1_pt1 | contig 12089 bp, 10 predicted proteins | sample 1598451 | NCBI WGS metagenome assembly OJPJ01 (sample SAMN03922479, study PRJEB24848) | human gut metagenome | isolation source: stool sample | host: Homo sapiens | place: Germany | collected 2010-11
GTTTAATGTATAAAAAAGATTTTACGAACTGGCGCGAATTATTTGACTGGATTCTATTAAAACGTCGCAGCAAGCGTAACAGCCAATAAGAAAAGAACAACAACATTATAAAACAAACTATCTCATTATGGAAAAGAATTATTTCTTACCCGCCGAATGGCATCCACAAAGCTACATCCAGCTGACGTGGCCGCATAGCGGAACCGACTGGAACTACATGTTAGATGAAGTAGAAACATGTTTTTTCAACCTCGCCAGTGAAATAGCTTCCCGGCAACCTCTTTTACTGATTGCCCCTGAATATCCAGAAAAATTAAAAGACTTCAAATATAAAGACAATATACATTTTGTAAAATGCCCGACCAACGATACTTGGGCACGCGATCACGGCTTTATCACATTGCTCCAAAATGACGGGACTCCCCTGCTGCTAGATTTCCGTTTTAATGGTTGGGGAATGAAGTTTGCAGCAAATAAAGATAACCTGATAAACTGGAATTTATATCAGAGCAATCTGTTAAAAGGGAGTTATACAAACTGTCGTAACTTTATACTTGAAGGAGGATCTATCGAAAGTGATGGTAAAGGAACCATGCTTACAACTTCTACCTGTCTCCTCGCTCCTAATCGGAACGACGTAATGACGCGTGAGGACATAGAGCTATACTTAAAAGAAAGATTTAATCTTCAGCAAGTTTTATGGCTGGATCACGGATTCCTTGCAGGTGATGATACTGACAGCCACATAGATACATTGGCTAGACTTTGTCCGGACAACACTATTGTTTATGTACAATGTACAGATAGCGCAGATGAACATTATGATGAACTCAGTAAAATGGAAGAACAGCTGAAAACGTTCCGTACACTGGAGAATACACCATACCGCTTGCTTCCTCTGCCTATGCCAACAGCTATTTATGATGAAGAAGGTGAACGTCTGCCTGCAACATATGCCAATTTCCTGATAATGAATGATGCCATATTGTATCCGACATACAACCAACCGGATAACGATCAAAAGGCTGCTCAGATATTAGCACAAGCTTTTCCTGAAAAAGATATTGTAGGAATAGATTGTTGCCCACTAATTAAGCAACATGGCTCATTGCATTGCGTTACCATGCAATATCCGGAAAGTGTAAAAAACAGCAAACATTAAAATTTTAACCGATATGAAAAGAACCATTCGAGTAGGTATCGTACAACAAGCATGTACGAATGACCTGAAAATAAATTTGGAAAAATTGCACCGTAATATTGCTTCTGTTGCACAAGCCGGTGCACAACTTGTTGTTCTACAGGAATTACATAATACCCCCTATTTCTGTCAAACAGAAGATACATCTTTATTTGATCTGGCAGAGCCTATCCCCGGACCGTCAACCGGATTTTATAGTGAAATAGCAGCAGCTTATCATATAGTATTGGTTACTTCACTATTTGAGCGTCGTGCACCCGGACTTTATCACAATACAGCCGTTGTATTCGACTCTGACGGAAGTATTGCGGGAAAATATCGTAAAATGCATATACCAGATGATCCTGCCTATTATGAAAAATTCTATTTCACTCCAGGTGATCTGGGATTTGAGCCAATAGAAACAAGTCTGGGTAAACTAGGTGTTCAAGTATGCTGGGATCAATGGTATCCAGAAGGAGCCAGACTGATGGCATTAAAAGGTGCAGAGCTACTTATTTATCCAACAGCAATCGGATGGGAAAGCAGTGATACACAAGATGAAAAGATGCGTCAGCTTGGAGCATGGGTAACAGTACAACGTGGTCATGCCGTCGCAAACGGACTTCCTGTCATCGCCGTAAACCGAGTAGGACTTGAACCTGATCCTTCTGGACAAACCAATGGTATCCAATTTTGGGGAAATAGCTTCGTAGCCGGACCACAAGGAGAAATTCTTGCACAAGCAAGCAATCTGAAAGAAGAAAATCTCATAGTAGAGATAGATATGAACCGAAGCGAAAATGTTCGTCGCTGGTGGCCATTCTTGCGTGATAGAAGAATAGACGAATTTGATGAACTGACCAAACGCTTTATCGACTAACAAATTTTCGTTCTAGCTTCAGAACTATAATTAATACAAACATGAGAGTGCCTCAAAATTAAATAAGCATTCCAGAAAGTATAGGATAGTACTTTTAGAATAAAAAAATAGCCGTATCAAACTTTATTTAAGTAATGATACGGCTATTTATCTTATGCAATAATCAGTATTAAACTTCTCTATACAAGACTTTTCGATACCTAATAAAAGGTCAACGTTTATGCCAAAAACCAGGCGAAAACATCAGCAGAATGCCAAATAGCTCCAATCTTCCTATTAACATCATAAAAGACAGTAACCATTTAGCAAGGTCAGGAAGAGCACTCCACGAAAAAGCAGGACCATATGCACCTAAACCAGGTCCAACGTTACCCAAACTAGAAACTACCAGTCCAAAAGACTCTGTAAGTTCAAGTCCCATAAACATTAAAGCTACCCAGCCTACAAAAATACAAATCAAATACAATAAAATAAAAGTATTTACAGTAGAGATAGTAGAAAGAGAAAGTGCCTGCTGATTTACCTTTACGGGTAATACAGCACGAGGATGAATCAGGCGGCTGAACTCATTCTTCATATTACGGAAAAGAATAAGCAAACGCATATTCTTTATTCCCCCGCCAGTAGAGCCGGTACAACCTCCTGCAAACATTGTATAAATCAAAAGCATCCATGTAAAATGAGGCCATACATTATAATCATCAGTAGCAAACCCACAAGACGTATGAATGCTTGCTACTTGAAAAAATGCCTTCCGAAAAGCTTCTTCCCATCCATAATGGTTTTGCATGACCAAAGGAACTGTGATAAGTAAAGTTACTATACCTACAGACATCAAGAACCATCTACATTCATCGTCTTTGAACAGATTGAAGAATTTTCCTTTCAGGCACATAAAATATAATGAAAAGTTTATTCCCGACAGGACCATAAAAATCGCTATAACATACTCTATAAAAGGAGAATTCCAATATGCCACACTATCCTGTTTAGTAGAATATCCCCCCGTAGCAGTAGTTGTAAACGAATGACAGACTGCATCAAACAAATTCATGCCTCCCAACATCAACAATACCGTTTCCGTTATTGTAAGAAGCAAATATACAGTCCACAGCCACTGAGCCATTATACTGATTTTCGGATGAATCTTATCATGAGTCACCCCTGTCGCTTCAGCAGAAAACAGAACCTGATTTCCGACTCCGAATATCGGTAATACCGCTATCGTAAAAAAGACAATTCCTAAACCTCCAATCCACTGAGAAAAGCTACGCCAGAAAAGCATTCCATACGACAGTGACTCAATATCATCAAGAATCGTTGCACCTGTGGTTGTAAAACCTGACATCGTTTCAAAGAAAGCATCGGTAACAGAAGGTATTTCGCCACTGAGGTAGAAAGGAAGCATTCCAAACGTAGTAAATAAAAGCCATGTAAATGCAACAATACAGTAGCCATCACGACGAGAAAGCTTATTGTCTGCATTACGACCAAGGAACAACAGCACGCAACCGACAGCTGCGGCTAATAAGGTTGAATAAAGAAAATAAATATAACTATGTTCCTGATAGCACAGGGAAACACCTGCACATAATAAAAACAGCCCACCTTCTATAAACAATAAAATACCCAATATACGGAATATCATTTTGCGATTAATCAAACTATTCGCCCGATTTCCAGTTAAATATTCATTGTGTGTTATAAAGTCTTGCATTTTTCTTATTTTTCCAAAATGAAGTACAAAACTAATGATAAAGATTGAAATAGATTGGATTTTTCATGCAAAAAGATACAATTTAAACCGTATTTATACTGAACATTCAGAAATATTTACGTAATTTGCAACATTCATTAACCAAATTATCTTTTTACACAGTTATGGGTAAATTCACTTTTCATCTGATCAAAAAGCTGACAGGCATTGATATTGAACAATTACAAAACGACAACGAAGCTTTATTAATAAAGAATCAGCAACTTTCATTTGAAGTCAAAGATGCTAATAAAGAAGCAACTTATAAACGTACTCAGCTAACCGAAACACAGGAAGAGTTATCACTTGCACAAACTGAACTCACCCAATTACAAACCTCAATTGCAGAACATCAGAAAGAGATTTCACATCTCCAAACTGAAATATCCAGACTTCAATCCGACAAAGCAACCGGATTGGAGAAAATGCAATATTCTGAGCAGGAAATTGTTGCACGAGATAATGATATTCAACAATTAAAAAATCAGCTAGCAGATTCTGAAAGACAGAAAGAAGTTCTAACTACTGATAAGAAAGAACTGGAAGCAAGACTAACTGAAGCTGAAAAGCAAAAAGAAACTATCACTGCCAGCAAGAAAGAGCTGGAAGAAAAACTGACTGAAGCGGAAAAGCAGAAAGAAACTATCACTGCCAGCAAGAAAGAACTAGAAGCAAAACTGACTGAAGCGGAAAAACAGAAAGAGACTATTGCTGCCGGTAAGAAAGAGCTGGAAGAAAAACTGGCTGAAGCAGAAAAGCAAAAAGAAACCATCGCCGCCAGCAAGAAAGAACTGGAAGAAAAACTGACCGAAGCAGAAAAACAGAAAGAAACTATCGCTACCAGTAAGAAAGAGCTGGAAGAAAAACTGACTGAAGCGGAAAAGCAGAAAGAAACTATCGTTGCCAGCAAGAAAGAACTGGAAGAAAAGCTAACTGAAGCGGAAAAGCAGAAAGAAACTATTGCTGCCAGTAAGAAAGAACTGGAAACAAGACTAACTGAAGCGGAAAAGCAAAAAGAAACTATCGTTGCCAGCAAGAAAGAACTGGAAGAAAAACTGGCCGAAGCAGATAAACAGAAAGAAACCATCGCTGCCAGCAAGAAAGAGCTGGAAGCAAAACTGGCTGAAGTAGAAAAACAAAAAGAAATCCTCGAGGCTAATAAAAAGGAACTGGAAGAACAATCTGAAAAATCTTCACAAGATCTTGCAAAAAACTATACAGCCTTGCAAAGAGAACTTTCCGAAACTCAGGAAAAATTAGATGCTATCCAATCTGAGAATTCAACTTTGAAAGCCAACCTTTCAGAATTGCAGAAAAAGATGCATCTTTTATTAGAGGAAAAAGAGCAACTGATTCATGAAAAGGAACAGATGCAAACCGCTCAGCCAGAATCAGACAAGGAAGAACAACCTCTTCCTCAACCTGAGAATGAAAAAGTAACGGCCGAACCGGAAACTCCTCAAAAGGAAGAAGAGCAACAGCCTCATTCTTCGGATATACTGGAAGCTTATCAGGAAATGAAAGCACGGCTGGAAGAAAGTACCTTGCACTATCCATATACTCGAATCACTTCAGAAACAAACGGTTGTCAGTATATTTACGAATCACGTACGCTGCAATTAAAAGCAGAGTTGTTCATCTGGGGAGTAGAAGGGAAAGAAGTGGTGCTAGAAGAAAATCACTTTATCCCATACAACGAGATCGCAAAAATAGAAGGTCTGGAAACACCTTTCGCTACAGACGTCATGACATGCGATTTCTCGGAAGAAGGTAATGGAGAAGAAGTTGCAGAAGCATTGCTTATGGCTATTTGCTGCTATCACCCTATTCACATCACATATCGGGACAAAAACGGACGAATCTCAGAACGCAATTTATACTGGATTTGTTTCCAACCGCAAGGCATATCCAGTGTCAGACTGCCTTATGAAAAAATATTCCGTGATATGTTCGATGGTGAAATAGATACTGACCACATCATGGCCATGTGTGCACACACTCCCGTTCCACGGATATTTATTATCAACCAGATATTAAGCATTCAGATTTATGATGCTTTTGTCACGACACGCAAGGGAATTGATATACAAATAGACGGTATGTATTATGCCGTACTGGCTTCGCAGTCGGAAGCTGCCGATATGATTTATAAATGTCTGCCCGAACAGTTTAAGAAGCTGCCTGCCGTTATCAGTTACCGGGCACATTACTGGATGCTGGAAGGTGACTATCAGAAAGCGATGAAATTATATCTTTCGTTTGCTCCAGACACAGAAGTGGAAAAAGGCAAGACTTGGGCTGCTATGAACATCGCAAACTTCGATAAATTTATCGAAGTTTGCGATGTGGAAGCCGAAAGATTTTTACAACTGAAAGAAGCGCTGAAAGAAGAAGGTTGGCCTATCTAATAGTCCAACTCCTCACAACCGAGCGCTATCTCTCCAAAGGGAATCATGGCGTTAAACAGACATATCCGGGAATACGAAGAAAGGTTTTCTACGGATATGTCTGTTTCTATTATCTGCTTTCTGTCAAGTAAAAACTGACGCTGCGTTCCTTTCAGCAACGGAAAAGAAGGAGTATGCCATTCTGTTCCGTTCCAGAGGGCGACATTGGCAATCGATGTATCGGTAATCCTGCCATTCTTCACAATCAGTATATCATCTTTCTCTCCACGCAAGGCAAAAAGTTTGTCCAGCATGCTACGGTCTGCACTTTTCAGTTCGTATGCGATATCATCACAAGACACCAGTTTCAAGCTAGAGACCTGCCTTATCGTATATGGAATATATACGACCTCCTCTATGTTCTCTCCATATACTACCCGGCAGCGTGTCCGTTCCTGCCAAGGTTCTGGCTTCAGAATATCCTCCAAAGAAAGTGCGAGACAATTGCCCCACACCCTTTTTCGGGTTGTATTCATACGGGCATTATGATAGGACAGATTCCACACCTTTCCACCTTCTATACGAATTGTTTCAATAAATCGGCACATATATTTTCTGTATCATTTCTTCATATTCACTTCGGGCCGTACTGCGGAATGTAATTCCTCCCCCACTTTTATACACGAATCCACCATCTGTGTGTTCCAGAAAACGGATCATGACAGCACTATCCAGATTCTTACCATCAAAATATCCCATGACTCCGGTATAAAAACCTCTGTCGTATGTTTCTGCCTCACGGATTATCTCCACCGTTTTCTTCTTGGGAGCACCGGTAATAGAACCGGCAGGAAGGAGTTCGAAGAACAACGACCCCAACTTTTCGTGATAGTTTTCAGGTAAACGCCCTCTGATTTCAGAACTCATCTGAAGCAACCTTCCACAATGAGTATGCAGTTCGTCCAGATAGCGGTAGCGCGTAACCGTCACTTCAGTAGCCACCCGGCTCAAATCGTTTCGTATCAGATCTGTAATCGTAGCATGCTCTGCCGCTTCTTTTTCATCCCTCAGCAATACTTCCTTCGCATCGGGCAACGAAGCGTCAATTGTTCCTTTCATCGGGAACGAATAAATATAGCCCTCTTTTATACGGACAAAAGTTTCAGGTGAAAACACAACAAAGCGATCATCATACCAAAGCTTATATCGTGCCGTAGCGTGAAGAAATACTTGATATAAAGAAAGATTCGTTTCAACCGGAGTGGCACACGTTAAATTTGTCAGAAATGAATTTCCCGCATACAAATTACGATGTACAATATCAAACGAACGCAAGTATTCTTCATACGGCTGCGGATAAGCCTTCCAGAAAATATTTTCAGGTTTCAATTCTGATACAGAACATACATTCGCTATCTCAGGAAAAATAAAAGCCAGTTGCCCGGCAGGGATATCATCCAGTTTTGAGACCAGACATTCCGTTTCATCAAAATTAATCAGAAAGAAAAATCGGGTTCTTTCCTTTCCCAACCGGTTCATGCGGGCTATAGCCTCATTGCGGTTACAAAAAGTTAATTTGTTCATCGGGGAGAACGGGTTTTAAAAGACAAAATATAAATAGTAACACCGATAGTCACTACGGCCATTATTCCTTTGAGCCACCAATACGGAAATAAAAAAAGCACACAGTGAATAGCTGTAATCCAAAGTAATGAAACAGAGATAATTTTAGCCCGAAGCGGAATGGCTCTGTCCTCACGAAAACTGCGGATATACGGTCCCAAATACTTATGTTCCAGCAGCCAGGTGTATAAACGTGGCGAGCCTCTGAAAAACAATGCGGCAGAAAGCAGCAAGAAAGGCGTAGTAGGCAGTATAGGAAGAAATATTCCTATAACTCCCAGCACTAAAGATATGGAACCAATGGCAACATAAATATATTTCATTGTACAAATATACGGAGAATGCGGCATATTTCACTGAAAAGACGACTAAATACATCTATATTTTCATTTTGCTTCTTTTTATTCTATCTTTGCAGAGAGTAAAAAAACAAATTAATATGGAAATAACCAGTGCCGAATTTGTAGTCAGTAATTCAAGAGCAGACATGTGCCCTCAGACTAATCTGCCGGAATATGCCTTTATAGGACGCTCTAACGTAGGAAAGTCCAGCCTCATCAACATGCTGACCAAACAGCCAAAATTGGCTATGACATCTGCAACACCCGGAAAGACATTGCTCATCAACCATTTTTTAGTCAATAAGGAATGGTATTTGGTAGACCTCCCAGGATACGGTTACGCACAGCGGGGTAAAAAAATGATGGACAAGATACAAAAGCTTATAGAATATTATGTGCTTGAACGTGAACAGATGACCTGTCTGTTTGTACTGGTAGACAGCCGTCTGGAGCCTCAGAAAATCGATCTGGAATTTATGGAGTGGCTGGGTGAAAACGGTGTACCTTTTGCTATCATTTTTACTAAATCCGACAAACAAAGCAGTGGCAAAACCAAATTTAATGTCAACCGATATATGGAGGTTTTGAAAGAACAATGGGAAGAGCTCCCACCGTATTTCATATCTTCATCGGAAAAGAAAACCGGACGAAAAGAAATTCTGGATTATATAGAGTCTATCAATAATTCACTGCAAAAATAAGTTCCGAAAAACATACCTTCAGATAGTACTAAAATTGTCTGCATGTTTACAAAAAAATTCTCGATGTTTTTTTAAAATTTGTACGAATTTTAGAAAAACATCGAGAATTTTTTTTCTACTTTTCACCTTTTATTTGGCTAAGCATAAAGATAAAATTATCTCACTGATTTACAAGTATATATAGAAAGCTATGCCTCTATTTCACTCAATTCAAGCCAACGCATTGTTTTCTCGTCAAGTTCATCATTCAGCATCGGAAGACGTTTTGACTTTTCTGTCAGTTCCTCCACACTAAGTGAACCGCTGCATAAAGCCTCCTCCAGTTGTTTCTTTTCTGCTTCCAGATCGGCAATTTCTTTCTCCAGCTGTTCAAACTCTTTTCTTTCCTTAAAAGTCATTCTACGCTTGTCGTTCAAGCGCACACGCTGCGTCTTTTCTTCTTTCGGTTTTACAGCTTCTTTTTCGTGCTCAGCCTTAGCCAGCTTCCAGTCGCGATAGTCTGAATAGTTTCCTGGGAAATCACGTATATCTCCCTGTCCCTTAAAGACTAACAGATGGTCTACAACCTTATCCATAAAATAGCGGTCGTGACTGACTACAATTACGCAGCCCTTAAAGCTTTGTAAATATTCCTCCAGCACCTGAAGCGTTACTATATCCAAGTCATTGGTAGGCTCGTCCAGTACCAGGAAATTAGGATTTTTCATCAGCACAGTACACAGATACAAACGGCGGCGTTCTCCTCCACTCAGTTTATAAACATAACTATGCTGCGTTTCGGGAGTAAACAGGAAATGCTGCAAGAACTGAGATGCCGTCAAACGCTTTCCGTTGCCTAGTTCGATAACCTCAGCAATATCTGTTATCACATCTATTACCTTCATCTGTTCATCAAACTGCAATCCCTCCTGCGAATAATAACCAAAGCGGACGGTTTCACCAATATCGAGCGTACCACTGTCCGGCTTTTCCAGTCCCATCAGAATTTTTATAAAAGTAGATTTTCCTGTTCCGTTATTACCCACAATACCCATCTTCTCATAACGGGCAAAGATATACGAGAAATCGTCCAGAATCTTGATATCGCCAAAGCTCTTGCACAAATGGTCTGCTTCAAAAATCTTCGAACCAATGTACGAAGCTTTCACATCAAGCTTTACATTCGCATCATAAGAACGCTGTTTGGCTACCTTCTCCAGCTCATAAAAAGCTTCCTCACGATAGCGGGCCTTATGACCACGTGCCTGAGGCATCCGGCGCATCCACTCCAGCTCGGTACGATACAGATTATTGGCACGTGCTATTTCGGCATTAGTAGCATCAATACGTTCCTGACGTTTTTCCAGATAATAACTGTAATTTCCCTTATATGAATAAATCTGCTTATTGTCTATTTCAATGATTTCCGAACAAACACGGTCGAGGAAATAACGGTCGTGTGTTACCATCAGCAAACTCAGGTTGGCACGATTCAGGTATTCCTCCAGCCACTCAGTCATATCCAGATCAAGATGGTTGGTCGGCTCGTCCAATATCAGCAAATCGGGTTCATTTATCAGCACATTTGCCAAAGCTACACGTTTCAGCTGCCCTCCGGAAAGATGTTTGATTTTCTGATCAAAATGACGGATCTTCAGCTGTGAGAGAATCTGCTTGGCACGGCGCTCATAGTCCCACGCCTTTTCATGTTCCATGCGGGCCAGCAAATCCTCCAGTCCCGGATTGCCGGGAGTTTCCATGCACTTTTCGTATTCTTTTATCAGCTCTACCGTACTATTACCATGATGAAAACAAGCCTCCAGAACAGTAAGTTCTTCGGGATAAGAAGGGCTCTGCTCCAGATATCCTACACGAAGATCACGACGAAACGTAATATTTCCTTCATCGTACCCTTCCTTACCAGCCAGAATATTCAACAATGTTGTTTTTCCACTTCCATTCTTAGCAATAAGTCCGATACGCTGCCCCTGTGCAATACCAAATGATATTTCATGAAACAACACCAAATCTCCAAACGACTTTGTCAGATTTTCGACTTGTAAATATGGAATCATTCTTTTTCTTCTAAAATATTAATTGTATAATTTAATTATCAAAGTACAGCTTCCACTTCAGAGCGAATCCGTTCATACTCAGCTTTCAGGTTGCACGGCTGACCATTTTTCACTTTATTCCAAATCAGTCGGGAAGGATACACCATCACATCAGTCTGGGCAAAACGCAAAGCCGGATACTCTTCTTTGCCGTCTATTACAGTTACCCAGTCCATTCCGTCCATTTCATTCACAAGAATAGCACCGAAAGCAAAACCGAAATTCTCCCACGCCGAGCGCTGATTTGCATTAAAGCGTCCGCTATCTATCACTTTCTGTATGCTTTCTATATCAGCCTCACTGGAAGTAAAATCTTTAGTCAGCTGTTTTTTTATGGTAGATACAGCCCAGTCGTATGCTTCATTGATCGCATTAATCTCGAGTACACGTACCGGAATAATTTCTTTCCATGGTTTATCCTTTGCACCACGTACATTCAGCGAAGCTATTATCTGCTCTGCGACTTTGATATTTTCTCCCTTAGGCACAGTAAACGAACATTCAATCGAAATATTTTCTTTACCCGTCACCCAAATGTGGGAAGTATACCACACACCGTTCTCCTGAAAACTTTCCGTCAGATATGCACAACTCCATTTGCCTACCTTGACCAATTTCACTCCACGGCTTTGCTGCATTTCATAATCAATACACTCTTGTGCATATGTATGACTTTCTCCCTGATAAGCTGATATACGGAAATTTCCCATCCATTTATCAGGATTATAAAACAAGAAGCTATCTTCTGTGTCTTCAAACTCACGCCAATCGGACGGATACTCCAATGAGAACCATGAACCGGGGGATATATATTTCATCATAACTGTTTGCTATTTTTACTGTACTACGTATAATTTTCGCTGTGAGGTTTTATCTCGGAATTACTTTACCGGCAGAATTTCAATCCAATAATCATCCGGATCATTGATAAAGTAAAGTCCCATTTTTTCATTTTCGAAACATACACAACCCATCTCTTTATGGAATTTGCGTACTTCATCGTAATCACCTTCTACACGCAGGCAAAGATGGCTTTCATTTTCTCCTAGCTCATAAGCTTCTGTATGGTCGCGCAACCAAGTAAGCTGTCTCTTATACACATCTGACGCTGCCGACGATCTACTC
>OJPJ01000850.1_pt1 | contig 12046 bp, 6 predicted proteins | sample 1598451 | NCBI WGS metagenome assembly OJPJ01 (sample SAMN03922479, study PRJEB24848) | human gut metagenome | isolation source: stool sample | host: Homo sapiens | place: Germany | collected 2010-11
GCATCAAAGAAAAAAGAAACTGTAAAAAAAGAAAGTCCTGATAAAAAAGTTCCCAAAAAGAGGCCGACAACAAAAAAGAAGACTTCTGTGAAGAAGAAAGCAGAACCGCAGTTTGACGAGGCAGAGATTGACAAAATCGTTCAGGAAGAATTGAAAAAACAGGAGAAACGAAGGAAACTTCTTGTGGTCTGTTGCAGTGTGATCGCAGTGGCATGCCTTGGCTATTTCGGAATTTATAACTGGTATAACATCCGTACTGCCGATAATTACAAGCAATTAAGTGAATTGAAGGATAAAGAGCCGGCAACCGGTCAGAATCAGGATCCTGTGATCCATTACACCGCGGATGAAACGCAGAGTACGCCCCCTCCGGTACTGGATGAATATAAAAATTTATTAAATAAGAACAAAAGACTAATCGGATGGGTAAAAATTGACGATACTAATATAGATTACCCTGTAATGCAGACAACGGATAATGAATATTATCTGGATCATAATCTGAATCAGGAGTATGATAAGAACGGATCCATTTTTATGGACAAGGACTGTGATGTGCTCAAGCCCAGTACAAACTTCATTTTATATGGACATCATATGAAGAACGGGCAGATGTTCGGAAGCTTATCTTCATACAGCGAACAGAGCTATTGTGAGAAACATCCCTACATACAGTTTGACACCATCTATGAAAAAGGCCTGTATGAGATTATGTATGTATTCAGATCCCGGGTCTATAGTGAAGATGAAATCGTATTTAAATACTATCAGTTTATAGACGCCCAGAGCGAGCAGGAATTTGACTCCTATATGAATGATATGGCAGAGATGTCATTATATGACACAGGAGTCACAGCTTCGTTCGGTGACCAGCTTTTAACACTGTCCACCTGTGATTACCAGGAGAAAAATGGCAGATTTGTAGTGGTTGCCAAAAAGGTGACGACAAAGGAGTAAAGGATGACTAAGGGTAAAAAGAAGACTAACAGAAGATTAAAAAAGACAGTAAGGAAAACCCTGGGAACATTGTTCCTGATCTCAGCGATCGTAGTAGCGGCGATTCCTACAGAGGGGCTGCGTGCGGAGGAAGATGCTGTGGCGCAGGCTGCGCATTCACATGTGGATACGCATACCGGCGCAAAATATAAGGTATCCATTCGCAGAAATGCTCCAGAAAAGCAGAGTGATCTGCTGACGGTAAGCAATATACCCACAATGGATAATCTGATCCCGGAGGTTGCGGAAGGAACGACTATTTATACGACCGGTACCAACGAAACGGACGGCAGTAACTACCAGTTCGCTTATATCCAGAACGGAGGTGACTGGTCTGCAATCCTGTTAGGATATAACAAGGACAATACCTTGCCCAATAATACATTGACCATTCCGAACACGGTTAATGCTTACATACAGCCTACCGGTAACCTGGGTACCGGTAACGGTTACGTGGCTGCCAACAGATTGGGAAATCCTCTGTATTATGAAGCAGTTACGCCACATATCAGAATGGTAGACGATACGTCGCAGCCAATTCTGGGGGATGATGGAGTCACTCAGGCAAAAGACCCTATTACAGGCAAACTGTTATATGTACAGGTGGAAGAAACCTATTATACCGGTGAGATCAAGCCCTGCTATGCAACAGATAATGCATGGAAAAACATGGATGTTCTGACACAGTTCTTCTATTATAAAGAAGGCGCTACCGGCAAAACTGTATTTAATGCTGAGGATGAGAGCGGTGATCCGGCAACTTATGCGAACTATGCCAATGCACTGGACAGTGATCATCAGTGGATTAAGGATGGTAAGGTAAGATATATCGGTAACCAGTATCTGGATTCTACACTGGATCCGGATTCCAATACATATAAATGGAGTATTCCTTCCGGTGGCGGTTATATCACCGAGGCTAACGCATCCAAGGGTATTTTTGCTCAGGCAGGTAACATCGGAACTCTGATCATTGGAGAAGATCTGATCGGTATCGGTAACTGTGCTTTTTATGAATGTACCGGTCTGGATTCCATTTCTTTCGGTAATGGTATCAAAGTAATCGGTAACTATGCTTTCGCCGGTTGTGGAAGCTTAAGAGATGTTGCAATCCCTGATTTATGTAGTCTGGGACAGATTGGAGATCATGCTTTTTACAGTTGTACGAACCTGACGAAGTTTACTTTGCCCATCAATGTCAGCTATGTCGGAGACTATGCTTTTGCGGAGTGCCGTTTCTTAAGCGACTTTGTAATGTGTAATTATGGCGATGCCAATGACAGAAGCAATCTGACAGAACTGGGTTGGAATGTGTTTGAAAACTGTGAGACCCTTTCTTCTCTGACCTTCCCGGCAAACTACAATGAAGCAGTGGATATTTCCCTGGTCAAGGGATGCAAGAACTTAAGATATATCACTGCCCGCAGCAAGAAAATGACATTTACGGAGAAGGAAGACGGGGATGTTTATTGCTTTGACTGCTTTAAGGAAATGCTGTCAGGTGATCCGGTAAACGGAACTTTCTACTTCGAGGGAAGAGACGATTCCACGATCCATAGCTTTACCAGAGAGAACTGTTTTGCATTTAGTTATATTGACTATAATTCCGAGACTACACAATATGAGAAACTGGACAAATATGAACTTACGGTTCAGGATCCTGATGTAGCGGGAGAAACGGGAAGATCCACTTATGTGGTAAATTCCAATAATGAACTGATATCCAGTACGGTGGGAACCGGTGTGAAGACATTGGATATTCCGGATCCTATCGGACCTTATCATATTTATAATATCGGCGCTAATATTTTTGCCAATAACTGTAATCTGGAATTGGTATCCCTGCCCGCCAGTGTTGTATCTGTCGGAGACAATGCATTTAAGGGCTGCCATAATCTGGCAACGGTGATTTTCAATAACAGTTCCGTGGCAATAGGAACAGATGCTTTTAAGACGCAGGATTACACGGGAGCGGCCCACAGAGGCAACTGCTCTGGAAAGGTAGAAGTCGACAGTGATAATTCACCGAAAGTAAAACTTACCTTTGTGGGAGAAGTTTCACCGACCTCCACTCCTTATCTGTATGCCATGAGTGAGGATGGAAGATATAATAATGGCAGCCAGCTGAAGACTTATGTCAGATATTGCAGCGGCTGGCCGACCAATCTGGTGGTACAGTATAATGAGGAAAAGGGTGTCAGCGAACTGACTGACTTCCCTGCTTTTTCACAACTGAGCAATTATACGATTAAGGCGGATTATCCTTATCTGACGGATGCTCAGAGAGAAGCGGCAAGTACTGCACTGAGCAAATATTCGAGTGGTGCAGCCCTGACAGAAGATCAGCAGCAGTTTATCGATTCCGCATTGAATGTTGTAATACCTGAGGGCATTCAGGCGATTAAGGATGGATTGTTTGTTGACAAAGAGAATGCGGATGCAGCCAGCCTGAAGGAAGACAAGACGGTTACCATATATGGTCTTGACACCATTGAAGCAAACGACTTTAGAAGCGCGGACGGCAAGAATGCGGCCCAACATCTGAAGGCAGTTAATATACTTGGTAATACGGCATCCATTGCAGCAAATGCTTTTGAAGGCTGTGCGGCATTGGAAACAGTCAATATCACCGGAAATATGAGTTCCATCGGGGATTACGCATTTAAGGATTGCCCTGTATTAGATGATGTGACATTATCCGGAACCATCAGCAGTCTGGGACTGATTCCGTTTACCGGATGTGATCAGCTGAGCAATGTGGCATTCTTAGGAAATGACTATTTCAGCTGCGATGAGTCCATTATTTACGGAATGAGCGGTGGTGCCAAGGCGAGAATTATTGAGTGCCTGGAAGGCAGAAGCAGTAAATATGTAAAGCCCAGCGAACTGGCAGGGATTACCTCCATCGCACCCAGAGCATTTCAGGGATGTGATGCCTTGAGAGAAATCGATCTCACGGAAAGTGAGATTACAACGGTGCCGGAATATGCCTTTGCAGATACGACGGAAATGCGTACTATTAAGCTGCCCACTACCTGTACCACCATTGAGGATTATGCGTTCCAGAAAAGTGGTATGGAGCGACTGGAGGCCAGTCAGTATCTGAATCTGATCGGTCAGCATGCGTTTGATGATCTGCTCAAGGCAGATCCGGATCCTGAGGATGTGGTAGTCTGCAGCCCGGAAAACAGTTACTTGTATAATTATGCGAAACTGAAAGGCTTTACAGTGGATACCACTCCTCTGATAGAGTACTTTACTGTTACTTTCCGCGACTGGAGTGAAGAATTGCAGAAGACGGTTGTGGTAAAAGAGGAGAGAGTACAGGGTGGATATCCTGCAAATCCTCCGGAGCCGGCAGGTAAGAGCGGAGAGGTTTTCCAATACTGGGATCCCGATCCCAGTGAGATCACTAGGGATGTTACGATTGTAGCTGTATATAAAACGGAAGATCCCGATGCCAACAAGCTGACGGTAACCTTTGAAGACTGGAATGGTACTTTCATTAAGGAAATCAAAGTGTCCTCCGGCGGCAGCATCGCAGATGCAGAACTGCCCAACACATCTAATCTTGTGAGAGACGGTTATGTCTTCACCGGATGGGACAGAGAACTGACCAATATTACAGAGTCCTTTACCACCAGAGCAGTATACAAAGCTCTGAGTGAAGACGATATTGTCATCCGTTATATTAATAGCGTGACCAAGGAAGTATTCTATCAGACCACAATCAAGAAGGGATCTGTTGCACCCAGCATTCAGACTCCTACGGTCAGCGGATATACTTTCAAGGAATGGTTACCGGATATTGCAACGGCACTTACCGAAGATACAGATTTCTATGCGGTATATGAGACCAGTAGTTCCAATAACGGTGGAACGACCAGCCCGGGAACCGGTACCAGTCCGAATCCCGGCACCAGCACTAGCCCGGGAACCAGTACCAGCCCCGGAACGAATGGTACGACAGCTAAGATGTATACCCTGACTGTTAAGAACGGATCCGGATCCGGAAGCTACATAGCAGGTTCACAGCCGATCATCGTGGCTAATGACCCTGCGGCAAACCAGCAGTTCAGCAGCTGGTCCATTGATCCCGGTAATACGAAGATTGCCAGCAAGGTATTGTCTGCTACAGTAATCACCATGCCGGAAGCAAATGTAACTGTAACTGCAAACTATACGGCAAAATCAAATAGTGGCAACAGAACCAGTACTTCTACCGGAAGTGGTAATTCTACGAATTCCAATTCCAACAGAAGGCCGAACAGTACTACCACAGGTAATGTTTCCGGCGGCAGAACCACTGTTGTTATTGACAAGAACGGTCTGTCCAATACCGGTGTGGTATCTGCAACGGTAAACGGATCTTCCGATAACTTTGTGATCAAGATCACTGAGAGCGCATCTGCTTCAGAGGAAGTAGTAAAGGCGTTGATGGCAGAGTATGGCAACGATATCAGTGCCATCAAGTATTTCCCGATGGATATCAGTCTCTATGATTCCACCGGCAATAACAAGATCACGGATACTACAGGTTTGTCCATCAGCATTACCCTGCCGATCCCGGATTCTCTGATCACCTATGCAGGTAACAACAAGGTAGCAGGAGTGGTGAACAGTAAGTTAGACAAGCTGACACCGAAGTTCTCCACGATTTCCGGAGTATCCTGCATTACCTTTACGGCGGAGCATTTCTCACCGTATGTGATCTATGTGGATACGAACAACCTGACAGCCGGAACAATCGCAGACAGCACTCCTAAGACCGGAGATGCCATTCATCCGAAGTGGTTCCTGTCTCTGGGGCTAGCATGTCTGTCCATAGTATTCTTCATGAAGAAGGATAAGAAGACTCTGCGCAAGGCAAGAGCCTAGTGAAAATAAAGGATGGGAAGGTTTATGAATCATAAAAAGTGGGTAGTTGCATTGGCATTGATAGCTACCGCATTGATCCTGACACATCTTCCTGTGTCGGAGGCAGATGCGGCAGCGTCTGCCTCCGAATTTCAGATTGAAGGCAGTACACTGACAAAATACAGAGGAAGCGATGAACGTGTCACGATTCCCGATACAGTGGAAGTTGTGGGTGAGAGTGCCTTTGAGAACAATCAGAAGGTACAGTTTGTTGTGGTTCCCAAGTCGGTGAAGCGCATGGATGCCTATGTCTTCTGGGGCTGTGATAATCTGGAAGAGGTTGTACTTGGCAAAGGTCTTACCTCAGTGGATGAATATGCTTTTTCAGGATGCACCGGACTGAAACAGATCACGATCCCTGAGAATGTACAGAGTATTGATGCACAGGCATTTGCCGGATGTACGAACCTTACGGATATTTATATTCCGGACACGGTGACAAGCATCGCAGACGATGCATTCTTAAATTGTGATAACGTAACGATTCATGCGGACGAAGGCAGCGTGGCTGAAAAGTTTGCACAGAAGCTGGCAGAGCAGAAAAGTCAGAGTCCTCTGGTAACGGCAGCGCCGACGGCGACACCGGCGGCAGACGGAACTTCAGATTCACAGGCAACAACAGAGCCTGCCCCCACTGAAACGCCGACCCCTGCACCGACACCGGTGCCCGGAAATGTGATCGGCAGTACCTTTGTCGTAGGAAATCATGCGATAGTTATGATGCTGCCTGAAGAAGAAACTGTGCAACAGGGCTATACGGAACCGGTAGCAGGACAGGAGACCGGAGGAGAAACGCAGGATATCACTGCGGAGGCAGAAGACGGTACGATTCCGGAGTGGAAATATTATCGTGACCAGTCGATCAAAGCAGTGAGTATACCAGAAGGAACCACGGAAATCGGACGCTTTGCTTTTTCCAGAAGTTCGGCAGAAAGTGTGACGTTCCCGGAAGGTGTGACCACTATTGATTATGCAGCATTTTATCACTGTGATGATCTGAATAGTGTGATATTGCCAGATACGGTGACCCGGGTGGAAGCCAAGGCATTTACGCATACCGGATGGATGGATGATTTTGAAGAAAACAGCATGGATGATTACCTGATCAGCGGGGACATTCTGGTGGCTTACAAGGGGGACCTTCCCGAAGTGACCATACCGGATGGTGTTCGCGTGATCGCTGATGAAGCATTCCGCAGTCATACCGAACTGAAAAAGGTGCATTTGCCTGCAAGTGTCACCAATATCGGTGACAGCGCATTCCCGGAGGGAATCGAAATTATAAATGAATAAGGGTCAGATTTTACCGACACCAGGATAAGAAACCGGCATAAGATAGAATAAGTCTTATGCCGGTTTTGTCTTATTTTACGGGGAAGGAACAAGATGCATCGGGTAAGGGAACAGGTACAGGTGCCGGAACAATTGCATAGTGGGGCAGGACGTGTGAAATCTGTGACTGTTGCTGTGCTGGATACCGGAATTGCTTATCATCCGGATCTGGTAGGACGGCTGCTTGCTTTTTCCGACTTTGTAGAAGGCCGTTCCTTTCCGTATGACGATAATGGACACGGGACACATGTCTGCGGGATTGTATGCGGAAGCGGAGAACTGTCCGGAGGAAGATTTCGCGGAATGGCACCGGAGGCAAAGCTTGTGGTGGGAAAAGTGCTGGACAGACAGGGGGAGGGCTCCTGTGATTCCATGCAGGAAGCTCTGGAATGGGTACTGCGGGTGAAAAACAGGTATGGAATCCGTGTTCTGAATATCTCTGTGGGGATCGGAGACCTGAAGGAACGTTACAAGGAGCAGATGTTGCGAAAATCTCTGGAATTGTTGTGGGATCATAATATTCTCGTGGTCTGCGCTGCAGGTAATACCGGTCCGGAGGACGGTAGTATTTCGGAGATGGCCAGTAGCAGAAAGGTTCTGACGGTGGGTTGTCATGACGGAAGATATTGTAAAAATGATCCCGGAAGGTGTGAGACGTACTCCGGCAGGGGCAGAAGATATGATGTGACCCGTAAACCGGATATTGTGGCTCCGGGGACAAGGATTCTGTCCTGTAATGCTTTCTGGCAGAACCGGAACGGCAGAATCTACAGACCCTATGTAGCAAAAAGCGGCACATCCATGGCAACACCCATTGTATCCGGGGCGGCAGCCCTTGCTATGGAAAAATATCCGGGAATTACCAATGAAGAATTTGTTCGTCTGCTGTCCCTTACAGCTACCGATCTGGGAGAGCCGTGGAACAAGCAGGGCTTCGGCATGCTTAATGTACGGAGATTATTAGAAAACAAGTAAAAGGATAAAATCACTGGGAAAAATAAAAAATATGATTAAAATAAGTCAATAAAATAAATACCAAAGATATTGACACAAATGGTATGATTGTATACAATGATACGAGAACTGCAAAATGTATTTTTACTGCGCAGAGTAAAAATTATAAAATCTTGCAGATATCGAATGTCAGGGAAGAGAGGTATACCAATGAGAGAAAGTGATGCATTTCAGAATCGTCCGGTCTCCATGAATCCGAAGAACAACCTTTTGGAGATTGAAGAGCATATGTACATACTGGATGATGTGGAGAAGCCGAACGTGTTCCGTAACATGTTCCCTTATTCCGAAATCCCAAAAATACCTTTTAATGATCGTATCGTGCCTCATAACATGCCAAAGGATATCTGGATCACAGATACTACCTTCAGAGACGGACAGCAGTCCAGAGCACCTTATACCACAGAGCAGATCGTAAAGATCTATGACTATCTGCATGAACTGGGTGGCCCCAACGGAATGATCCGTGCCAGTGAATTTTTCCTGTACAGCAAGAAGGACAGAGACGCTGTTTATAAATGTATGGAGAGGGGATACAAGTTCCCCGAAGTTACCAGCTGGATCCGTGCCAGCAAGGAGGACTTTAAGCTGGTAAAAGAGATCGGAATGAAGGAGACTGGCATTCTGGTCAGCTGTTCCGATTATCATATTTTCCTGAAATTAAAAATGACCAGAAGACAGGCCATGGATCACTATTTAAGCGTTATCCGTGACTGCCTGGAGGAGGGTATCAGCCCCAGATGTCATCTGGAGGATATCACCAGAGCGGATATCTACGGTTATGTGGTTCCGTTCTGCCTGGAACTGATGAAACTGATGAAGGAGTATCAGATCCCCATCAAGGTCCGGGCCTGCGATACCATGGGATACGGTGTCAACTATCCCGGTGCCGTTATTCCCCGTAGTGTACAGGGTATCATTTACGCAATCCATACCCACGCAGGTGTGCCGCATGAGCTGATCGAATGGCATGGTCACAATGACTTTTACAAGGCGGTGTCCAATTCCACCACAGCATGGTTGTACGGCTGTTCCGGTGTAAATACCTCACTGTTTGGTATCGGTGAGCGTACCGGTAATACACCGCTGGAGGCAATGGTATTCGAATATGCACAGTTGAAGGGTGATCTGAACGGTATGAATACCCGTGTCATCACGGAGCTGGCAGAGTACTATGAGAAGGAGATCGGCTATCAGATCCCGCCCAGAACCCCGTTTGTCGGCAAAAATTTCAACGTGACCAGAGCCGGTATCCATGCGGACGGTCTGCTTAAGAACGAAGAGATCTACAACATTTTCGATACCGAGAAATTCCTGAATCGTCCGGTATTGTGCGCTATTTCCAACACCTCCGGTCTGGCAGGTATCGCACACTGGCTGAACACCTATTATAAGTTAAAGGGAGACAAGCAGGTACAGAAGACTTCCGAACTGGTAGCGGAGATCAAAAAGTGGGTAGACGAGGAGTACGCCGGTGGTCGTGTTACCGTGCTTACGGATGAAGAGATTGTGGCATGTGTCAATCGGATCTGTCTGGAGAAGAATCTGAAGATCGGCGAGTAAGTATAGAATGAGCATGACAACGGTAACAGCGTTGTCTGGAATCGAGGATTATAGTGAGTAAGTATGATGTAAAGCAGGAAGTAACGGACAAGTTCTCCCTGCGGGGACGGGTATTTCACAAGCTGAGAGAAGACATCTTAAGCGGAAAATATCAGGAACATGAAGAATTGAAGGAAGTGGCTATCGGCGAGGAGATGGGAGTCAGCAGAACCCCCGTCAGAGAGGCGTTCCGTCAGCTGGAGCTGGAGGGACTGATTCAGATCATCCCCAACAAGGGAGCCTATGTCACCGGTATTACTCAGAAGGATGTGAAGGATATTTACATGATCCGTTCCCTGCTGGAAGGTCTGTGTGCCCGTTGGGCTACGGAACATATCACCAAGGAGCAGATGGAAGAGATGGAAGAGAATGTCTATCTGTCCAAGTTCCATGCCCAGAAGGGGCATCTGGAGCAGCTGGCGGAGTTAGATAATCGTTTCCATGATATTCTGTATGAGGCATGTGACAGCAAGATGCTGGAGCATCAGCTGAAGGACTTCCATCAGTATGTCCTGCGTGTCCGCAAGAAAACATTGGCCAGTGCCAACCGCGGTCCCAAATCCAATGAAGAGCATGAGCAGATCATGGAGGCCATCAAGGCAGGCAATGCCGATCTGGCAGAGCAACTGGCACACCAGCACATGATCAACGCCTATGACAACATGGTGAAAAACGGTCTGAACGAGGCCTATGCACAGCAGGATAAGCCGCAGGAATAGGTTGCCTGTCTGTGAAAATTACTGTAGAATGTAATTATTCAGAGCCAATGGGCGAAGTAACTATATGAGTAAATAACATGCAGGCATGTTATTCGGTGAAGCCTTGCAGAAGCGATTTTGCCAATGTGGTTCTGGATAGCTATTGCAAAGTAAAAGAATAAATACCGGAAAGGAAATCATTATGGAAAAGATCAAAATGACAACCCCTCTCGTAGAGATGGACGGAGACGAAATGACCAGAATCCTCTGGCAGATGATCAAGGATGAACTGTTACTGCCTTACATCGATCTGAAGACAGAGTACTATGATCTTGGACTGGAGCATCGTAATGAGACCGATGATCAGGTAACCGTGGATTCTGCCAATGCCACATTGAAGTACGGCGTTGCTGTAAAATGTGCGACCATTACCCCCAACGCTGCCAGAATGACAGAGTATAATCTGAAGGAAATGTGGAAGAGTCCCAACGGAACCATCCGTGCGATCTTAGACGGTACTGTATTCCGTGCACCGATTCTGGTAAAGGGTATCGTTCCTTATGTCAAGAACTGGACCAAGCCCATTACCATTGCCCGTCATGCTTACGGCGATGTGTATAAAAATACTGAGATCAAGGTACCCGGTCCCGGTAAGGCAGAACTGGTATTTACTGCAGCAGACGGCACCGAGACCCGTGAACTGATCCATAATTTTGATGGAGCAGGTATCATTCAGGGTATCCACAATACGAATAAGTCTATCGAGAGCTTTGCAAGAGCATGCTTCAGCTATGCCGTAGATACGAAGCAGGATCTGTGGTTCTCCACCAAGGACACCATTTCCAAAAAATACGATCATACCTTCAAGGATATTTTCCAGGAGATCTATGATAACGAGTACAAGGCAAAATTCGAGGAACTGGGCATTACATATTTCTATACCCTGATCGATGATGCCGTAGCCCGTGTCATCCGTTCTGAGGGCGGATTCATCTGGGCCTGCAAGAACTATGATGGTGATGTAATGTCCGATATGGTAGCTACCGCTTACGGCGATCTGTCCATGATGACTTCCGTACTGGTATCTCCTAGCGGTGTCTATGAGTATGAGGCTGCTCACGGAACTGTACAGCGTCATTACTACAAGCACTTAAAGGGTGAAGAGACCTCCACCAACTCCATCGCTACCATCTACGCATGGACCGGAGCTCTCAGAAAGCGCGGTGAACTGGATCAGATCCCCGAGCTGTGCAACTTCGCAGACAAGCTGGAGCAGGCATGCATCAAGACCATCGAGGACGGCAAGATGACCAAGAGCCTGTCCCTGATCTCTACCTGTGAGCATCCCGTGATCCTCAACAGCCTTGACTTCATCAAGGCGATCAGAGAGACCCTGGACAGCCTGCTGTAAATTGAAAGTTAGTGAAATAATCCCGTAGCCCTTGGCAGGGTATAAGAAACGCGGCACGCTCGCGCTCTGTCGCAGA
>OJPJ01000859.1_pt1 | contig 11848 bp, 9 predicted proteins | sample 1598451 | NCBI WGS metagenome assembly OJPJ01 (sample SAMN03922479, study PRJEB24848) | human gut metagenome | isolation source: stool sample | host: Homo sapiens | place: Germany | collected 2010-11
ATAGCGTTTCTTAGATGGGGCCATTTAGCGATAGATGCTGAAAAATAGATTCGGTTATGAAGAAAATATTTTGTTTAGTTTGTTTTTTCTTGGCTTTATTTTCGTTGAAAAGCATTGCTGACGTTCCTGAGGGAGCTATTCCGTTTGTTTTCGACGGACATCTGTATCTGCAATCGACCTTGAATGATACTATTCCCGTTACCCTTATTTACGATACCGGAGCTGACTTTCTCTATCTCGACGAAGATTATTTGAAACTCAATCATCTGCAAAACGCTTTCGGACGAAAAGGTAAGGCAACAATGGGAGGTGCGGGGAATGGCGAGCCTGAACGCATAGACATATTCATCGATCCGATTACAGTCCATTGCGGGGCGAGGGAATACCAAAACGAGATTACACCTATAATTAAGTTGCGTGATCTCCTCGGGAGGCACACTGACGGCTTGTTAGGTAATACTCATCTATTGATGAATCCTCTGGAAATCAATTTCAGCGAGAGCTATTTGCGCCAGTTAAAAGGACCGTTGTTAGCTGAACAGCTCGATAATTATGTAAAACTCGACGCTCGATTCGAGGATAACCGTATCGATGTAAAGGCGACGCTGCAAATCGACGATGAAAATAGCCTGGAGGGTTGGTTTAGAATGGATTTAGGGTGCGGCTCCACGATTATTCTCACGAATGAAACGGCGTCTGCATTTAATTTTATGGATGTGCCGAAGGCATATTTTTGCACACAGGCCGGAGGTATCGGCGGCGGTTCTGAGGAGGTTACGATAAGGGCTGCAAAATTCTTTATGGCCGATACGCTCGAAAATCTCGTGATAGATTACTCGCTCAATGAAAAGGGGGCATTATCGTCGGACAGACCCTATATAGGTATAATAGGTAATGAAATCTGGTCGCTCTACGACATTGTTTTGGATCCGGTAAGTTCTTCTGTATGGGTTAAACGCAATGAGAATCAGGGTACCTACGCCCAATCGTCGGTGACGCATATGGCTACTGTTGACCGTACGGATATTTGCGGTGGCTGGATTGTCAATGGCCTATATAAAGGAGGAGTCGCGGAGCAAGCCGGTATCGAAATCGGTGATATAATTGTAGCCATAAATAATCGTCCTGTCAAAGAAATAACCTGGGAAGAGCAACGAAAAGGTTTGGAACTTCAGGGAGAAACTACATATACCGTTCAAAAACCCGACGGTCAAATCGTTTCCTATACTTTGTTTATTGGTAAACAGATTATCTGACCCAACTATATCCCATATAGTCCGGAGTTTGCTGTTTCCAAAAAAATTGTGGAAAGGACGAGTATATGTCGATATGGAATCGGGACCGAGGACGATCGGTAAAGATGCCGCTCGCTGCCACGGGCCGGTTTGAATGTATGATCCATATTATTCGCCGAAAAACTCGCGGATAATTCCGTATGTTTTGTAAGTTTGGGGATAATTATGTGCGACTATGAAACATCCGGTAGATATTGATAATTGGAATCGTCGGGAGAACTATCTTTTTTTCCGGGATTTCGCCAATCCTTATTACAGTGTTACATCGCAGGTCGATGTAACGGAAGCGTATATTCGGGCGAAAGCGCTGGGTATCAAGTTTTCGCACTATGCGATGTACGCTTCGCTACGGGCTGTCAATTCCATTGAGGCATTGAGGTACAGGCAGGTCGATGGAAAGGTCTGGCTATATGATCGGATCAGGCTCAATACGGCGGTTGCGCGTGAGGATCACTCCTTTGCATCGGTTATCATTCCCTATAATGATACGCTGGAGGAGTTCGTCGCTGAAGCGCGAGGGATCATTGCAGCCGCGATGCGGGGCGAGGGAGATGCGTACGGAGCCGATTCCGAGAAGGACACGTTTGTTATAAGTGTGAATCCGTGGTATAGCTTCACAGGGTTACAGTTCCAGTTTCCGCAGAATGCAGGCGAGAATATCCCTTTGTCGGTATTCGGAAAGATAATGGTCGATATGCAGGGACGCCGTACGATGCCTGTGGCTGTAAGTTTCCATCATGGGTTTGTCGATGGTTATCAGGTGGGGCGTTATTGGGAGGCGTTCCAACATAATCTCGATACGCTCTCGATGTAAAATACACGATCCGATTTCGGCCGGAGTTTTAGTCGTTTTCACCGCTGTCCGCAGGGACAGGTAGGAACAACGGGGAACATTGAGGAGGCATATAAAGAATTATTTGGCATTATCATCCGTAAGTCGTATCTTGCGGCGGCCCGATTTTTTGAGAGATCTATTGTGGCATCGTGGGGCATTGTGGATTCATATTTGCCTGTCCGAAGGAGGCTTATGGTAGCTTATCCCTTGTAATGGGGATGGTTTTCTGTGGTTTTAGCCTGTTTCGGCGATTGTAGAATATGGATAATACGGCGATCTTTGTAACGTGAAAAGAGATAAGTGTTAATAGGGTTGATGAAAGGTTAGAGAAAAATTTTTGCCAAGAAATTTTATTTGTTAAAGATTGTGTGTGGAAAAGTCTGCTGGGAAGCAGACTTTTCTGTTTTTGGGTGCGAATATTTCGTATTGTCCATCGGGGGTATTGTTTTCGAAAGCCCGCGCAAGAGTACGAATACCGCAGAGTCGATATATTGGCCGGTCGCGGCCGAAAGTGAAAAAAGCCCCGGATGTTGCATCCGGGGCCTTTCTTTTGAAGGGCAGGTTTATTATTTGCCCATGTAGTTTTTCACGTAGTGGTGGTGCTGTCCGTAGCGCTCGAATGCTGCCCGGTCCAGGGATTCCTGGGCCGAAGGATCGGCGATCGAGATGATCAGCCGCGCACGCTCCTGCAGGCTTTTGCCGTAGAGATTGACGGCGCCGTTTTCGGTGACGAACCAGTGGATGTGGTTGCGGGTGGTTACCACGCCTGCGCCGCAGGTCAGTTCCGGAGCGATCTTCGAGATGCCTTTGTTGGTCACCGAAGGCATGGCGATAATCGCCTTGCCGCCTTTCGACAGCGAAGCGCCGTAGATGAAGTCTATCTGGCCGCCGACACCCGAATAGAATTTCGTACCCAGCGAATCGGCGCAAACCTGACCGGTGATATCCACCTGGAGTGCCGAGTTGATGGCCGTTACGCGGTCGTTCTTGGCGATGATGAACGGATCGTTGGTGTATCCCACGTCCATCATCAGTACGCCCGGGTTGTCGTCGATGAAGTCGTAAACCCGCTGCGAACCCATCAGGAAGGTGGAAACCATCTTGCCCTTGTCGATGTTCTTCGCTTCGCCGTTGATAACGCCCTTCTCCACCAGCGGGAGAACGCCGTCGGCGAACATTTCGGTATGGATACCCAGGTTCTTGTGGTTGCCGAGCTGTGCCAGAACCGCATTCGGAATAGCGCCGATACCCATCTGAAGCGTCGCACCGTCTTCGATCAGGGCCGCGCAGTGCTTGCCGATGCGGGTTTCGATCTCGTTGGGTTCGGTGAAATGTGCCTCTTCCAGCGGGGTATCGTCCTGTACGAAGAGGTCGATTTTCGACGAGTGGATCATTGCGTCGCCGAACGAACGGGGAACGTGCTTGTTCACCACTGCGATCACCGTACGAGCCGTTTCCACGGCTGCCAGGGTCGCATCGACCGAGGTGCCGAGCGAAACGTAGCCGTGTTTGTCGGGCGTCGATACCTGGATCATCGCTACGTCGCAAGGTACCGTGCCGCTGCGATAGAGCTTCTGGGTTTCGCTCAAAAAGATGGGAATGTAGTCCGCATAGCCGCTTTGCGTCACTTTGCGCACGTTCCCGCCCACGAAGAACGAGTCGAGCTGGAAGATGCCTTCGAACTGCGGATCGGCATAGGGAGCCGGCCCTTCCGTGTGCAGGTGGTGGATGTGCACATCCTTGAATTCGTGGTTGGCGCCGCGTTCGCACATGGCCTTAATCAGGCACTGGGGGGCCGAAGCGACCGAGCTGAGGTGAATATGGTCACCCGATTTGATGACTTTCACGGCTTCGGCTGCCGTTGTGAATTTAATCTGAGTGTTCATTTCTTTTTTCTTATTTTAGATAAGATTCCTTGCATTCGGTTAGTTGCGTTTTACCTCGACTTGCTCGTAACCTTCGATGACATCTCCTACGCGGATGTCGTTGAAGGATTCGATGTTCAGACCGCAGTCCTGGCCCGTGAGCACCTCCTTGACATCGTCCTTGAACCGTTTGAGCGAGCCGAGCTTGCCCGTGTAGATCACGATACCGTCGCGGATCACGCGGATCGGGGTGTGGCGGGGCAGCTTGCCTTCTCGGACGACGCATCCGGCGACGGTGCCGACTTTGGAAATTCGGAAGATCTCCATGACTTCCGCCGAGCAGACAATCTCTTCCTTCATCACCGGTTCGAGCATGCCTTCGATGGCATCCTTGATGTCGTTGATCGCATCGTAGATGATCGAATAGAGGCGGATTTCGATCTCCTCCTTTTCGGCGAGCTTGCGTGCCGATGCCGACGGACGGACCTGGAAGCCGACGATGATGGCATTCGAGGCCGCCGCCAACAGAACGTCCGATTCCGAAATCTGACCGACGGCCGAGTGGATCACATTCACCTGCACGGTCTCCTTCGAGAGCTTGATCAGCGAACCCGACATAGCCTCAACCGAACCATCGACATCGCCTTTTACGATGATATTCAGCTCCTTGAACGATCCGATGGCGATGCGGCGTCCGATTTCGTCGAGCGTCACGTGCTTCTGGGTCATGATGCCCTGGATACGCTGGAGTTGCTCGCGTTTGTTGGCGATTTCACGGGCCGAGCGGTCGTCCTCCATGACGTTGAACGTGTCGCCTGCCTGGGGAGCACCGTTCAGACCGAGCACCTGTACCGGCGTCGAAGGGCCAGCTTCGGTCACTTTTTGGCCGTTTTCGTTGAACATCGCTTTCACACGGCCCGTGTGTATGCCCGAAAGCATTACGTCGCCTATGTGCAGCGTACCGTTTTGTACGAGCACCGTAGCCACGTAACCGCGGCCCTTGTCGAGTGTCGATTCGATGACGGCTCCCGAAGCGCGGCGGTTCGGATTGGCCTTCAGGTCGAGCATTTCGGCTTCGAGCAGCACTTTTTCGAGCAGTTTGTCGAGATTCAGGCCCTTTTTGGCCGAAACTTCCTGATCCTGGTATTTGCCGCCCCACGACTCCACGAGGTAGTTCATCTGCGAAAGCTGCTCCTTGATGTGGTCGGGGTTGGCTGCGGGTTTGTCGATCTTGTTGATGGCGAAAACCATCGGGACGCCTGCTGCCTGGGCGTGGTTGATCGCCTCGACGGTCTGGGGCATCACGTTGTCGTCCGCCGCGACGATGATGATCGCTACGTCGGTGATCTTGGCACCACGGGCGCGCATGGCGGTGAAAGCCTCGTGGCCGGGGGTGTCGAGGAACGTGATTTTCTGGCCGTTCAGCTCTACACTGTAAGCACCGATGTGCTGGGTGATACCGCCCGCCTCACCTTCGATGACGTTGGTTTTGCGGATATTGTCCAGCAGCGAAGTCTTACCGTGATCGACGTGTCCCATGACGGTTACGATCGGCGGTCGCGGCACGAGGTCTTCCTCGCTGTCCTGTTCGTCGTCGCCGATGGCTTCCTGGATGTCCGCCGATACGAATTCGGTCTTGAAGCCGAACTCTTCGGCTACGACCACGAGCGCCTCGGCGTCGAGACGCTGGTTGATTGATACCATCAGGCCCAGGTTCATGCAGGCCGTGATGACCTCGGTCGCCGAAACGTTCATCATCGTAGCCAGCTCGGCTACGGTCACGAATTCGGTGACCTTCAGGATGGAGCGTTCCTGCTCTTCGCGCTGGAATTCTTCGTTCATGCGCTCGGCTACGGCTTCGCGTTTTTCCTTGCGGTATTTCGAACCTTTGCTCTTGGCGTTTTTCGACGTCAGGCGGGCCAGTGTATCTTTCACCTGCTTCGAAACCTCCTCGTCGCTGATTTCGGGCCGAACGACGGGCTTCGGAGCTTTGAGTTTGTCCTTGCGGGTCTTCTTGTTCTCTCCCGGACGGGGTTGGTTGGATTGCGGGCCTTGTCCGCGGCCGGGCTGTGCGGCGGATTTGCCGTTGCTGCCCGGCTTGGGGCTGCCTGCCGGCGTACGGGTCACGTCCACTTTCTCTTTACTCAGGCGTTTGCGTTTGTGGCGGTTGCCCGGTGTGAATCCCGATACGTCCATCGTGCCGAGTACCTGCGGGCCCGTGAGGGTCTGCACGGCGGGGCGGAAGATGTTGTCGCTCTTGGGCGCCGCTTCCGGTTCGGGTTTGGCTGCGGAAGCCGTTTCGGAGGCAGGTGCCGCTTCCGTTTTGGGGGCGGCCGGTTGCGGTGCCGGCTGCGGTTTCGGAGCCGCAGCCTCCGGTACGGGCTCTGCCGCCGGTTTGCTTACCGGTTTCGGAGCCGGTTTGGGCTTGGGCGAAAGATCTATTTTGCCCAGAATTTTGGGCTGGGGCAGTTCGTCCTTGACGCTGATGACGTTGCTTTTGATAATTACCTCCTGCTCCTCTTCGCGCGTCTGTTTCTGTGCCTCTTCGAGGGTGATCGTAGCCTGCTTCTGGGAGATTCGCTCCCGGATGCTTTCCCGTTCGTTGCCGGTAATTCGGCTCCCGCCGAATTCCTTCTCCAGAACGGCATAGACGTCCGGTTCCACCAGCGTATTGGGCGAACCGTCGGTTTTTATACCCTTCTTTTGCAGGAAGTCCGTGATGGTATTCAATCCCACCTTGAACTCCTTGGCAACCTGGATAAGTCTTAATTTTCTTTCGTTACTCATATATCGGTTTTAATTTTTGTGCGATGGGACGGATTACTCCTCGAATTCCGCTTTCAGTATCTCGACGACTTTCTGTGCCTGTTCCAGCTCCAGGTCGGCACGGGCGGCGATCTCTTCGACGGGCAGTTCCAGCACGCTCTTGGCCGTGTCGCAGCCGCAGGCTTTCAGGGCGTCGATCACCCAGCCGTCGATCTCGTCGGCAAATTCGGTGAGTGCAACGTCTTCCTCCTCGATTTCGCGGTAAACATCGATATCGTAGCCGGTCAGCATCTTCGAAAGCCGGATGTTCAGGCCGCCCTTGCCGATGGCCAGCGATACCTGGTCGGGCTTGAGATAGACCGAAGCTGTCTTCTTCTCCTCGTCGATGGTGATGCTCGAAATCTTCGCGGGGTTCAGGGCACGCTGGATCATTAACTGCGGGTTGGTCGTGTAGTTTACCACGTCGATATTTTCATTGCGCAGCTCCTTGACGATCGAGTAGATGCGCGATCCCTTCATGCCGACGCAGGCACCGACCGGATCGATGCGTTCGTCGTAGGATTCGACGGCTACCTTGGCACGCTCGCCGGGGATGCGGACGATCTTCTTGAGGGTGATCAGACCGTCGAAAATTTCGGGGACCTCCTGCTCGAAGAGCCGTTCGAGGAACTGGTTGGCCGTGCGCGAAAGGATGATGCGCGGCTGGTTGTTGTTCATCTCGACGCTCTTGACGATCGCCTTGATCGTGTCGCCCTTGCGGTAATAGTCGTTGGGAATCTGCTCGGTCTTGGGCAGGATCAGCTCGTTGCCCTCGTCGTCGAGGATCAGCACCTCTTTCTTCCATACCTGATATACCTCGCCGGTGATGATCTCGCCGACCTTCTCCGAATATTTTTCGTAAAGGTTGGCCTTCTCCAGATCGAGGATGCGCGAAGCGAGATTCTGACGCAGCGACAGCACGGCCCGACGTCCGAACGATTCAAGTTTGATCGGATCGACGTATTCGTCGCCCACTTCGTAGGTCGGATCGATGGCCTTAACCTCCGATACGGCGATTTGCATGTTCGGATTCTCCACCGCGCCGTCCTCCACGACCGTACGGTTTCGCCAGATCTCCAGGTCGCCCTTTTCCGGGTTGATGATCACGTCGAAATTCTCGTCCGTCTCGAACTGCTTCTGAAGCGCGTGGCGGAAAACGTCCTCGAGGACTCCGATCATCGTGGCCTTGTCGATGTTTTTAAGCTCCTTGAACTCTGCGAAATTGCTGATAAGATTAAGATTATCCATTGGTTTTTTATCTTGTTTATTTTTGAATTTCCACTATTTGAAATCGAGGTATTCCTTCGTGTATTTGATCTCTGAGAAAGGGTAGCGGCGCGTAACCCGCACGGTCTGTTTCCGCTTTTTACCCTCTACGGTCTGCTTCTCCTCGTAGGAGAGGGTGAGTCCCTCCTGGTCCGCCTCGTCGAGCGTCGCCAGAATCTTCACGCCGCTTTTGAGCAGCACTTCGACCGGCTTGCCGATCAGTTTGCGGTATTGGCGGAGGTGCTTGAGTTCCGAGCCGATGCCTGCCGAAGCTACCGTGAGGGAGAAATCCTCCGTGTCGCGGTCGAATTCGGCCTCGATCGCGCGGCTCAGCTCCACGCAGGTTTCGATACCTACCGAGGTGTCGCTGTCGATCAGCAGTTCCACTTCGTTGGCGGGCGAACAGGTGCAATCCACTACGAACAGGTCGGTGCCGACGAGTTTGGCATTGGCTATTTCGGTGATTTTCGTACAATCGATCATATTTGCTGATGTTATCAATAAAGTCGTTTTCCGGTGCGGGCAGTTCGTGCAAATCCGGACATCTGTCCTTCCCCGGCGAAAACTTGAAGTTCGTTCAGCCGTTTTGCAGCCGGTTCGAGGGCAGTTCGGCCTTTTGCCGAACCCGTCGGAAAAGGTTGCTTCCCGTCCGTTTTCATTGGCTCGTGTCCGGTGGGTAGCTCCCTCTTGTGTCCCGATGCAGAGAAGTTGTCTTTTCGTACACGAGACTTGTTCCTGTTATCCGGAGCCGGCGCGGTCCGCAGCTGTCGGTTTCTCCCGACGGAGCGGGTGTTCGTGCGCAGGCGGGGCGAGAGAGTTGCGCGGATGATTCGCCGGTCGAAGGCGGTGAATATATCTACGAAATAAGGGGACTTGCTCGTCCCCTTACCTCTCTGTACCCGTTTACGCTACAAATGTAGCGAATGTTTTTCGATTTTCAAATCTTTGTACGGAAAAATTATTCGTCTTTTTCGCTGTTTGGCGAGTAGGGTTTGACGATACCGCGCTGCGATTCGCGGATGAACCGGATGAGTCGGTCGCGTTCGGGACTTTGCGGAATCTGTTTTTCGACCTCCTCACAGCCGTTCAGGTAGTTCAGGCCGCTTTGGAAGAGGATGCGGCAGGCGTCGTGAATTTGTGAGATCGTTTCCGGCGTGAATCCGCGGCGGCTCAGACCGACGCGATTGACGCAGGCGAAACGTACCGGATCGTTGTTGCTGACGGTGATGAAGGGGGGAATGTCCTTGCCCACCAGCGCGCCGCCCTGAATCATCGTATGCTCTCCGATGCGGGTCCACTGATGTACGGCTACGTGGCCGCCGATAACGGCCCAATCGCCGACTTCGACCTCTCCGGCGAGCGACACGCGGTTGGCCATGACACAGTGGCTACCCACCACGTCGTCGTGGGCGATATGCACGTAGGCCATAATCAGGTTATGGCTGCCGACGACGGTCTTGCCCCGGGAGGCGGTGCCCCGGCTGATGGTGACGTATTCGCGGATTTCGTTGTAGTCGCCGATTTCGGCCGTCGTTTTTTCACCGACGAACTTCAGGTCCTGCGGAGTGCAGGCGATCGAAGCGGCCGTATGGATCTTGCAGCCTTTGCCGATGCGGGCTCCGTCATGGATCACGGCTCCGGGACCGATCCAACAGTCGTCGCCGATCACTACGTCGCCGGCGATGTAGGCGAAAGGTTCCACCGTTACGTTCTTGCCGAGTTTCGCGTCGGGATGGATGTATGCCTGGTTGCTTATCATGTGCGGTTACTCTTTATTTTTAACGATCTGGGCCATCATCGTGGCTTCGCAGGCAAGCGTTTCGCCGACGAAAGCCTTGCCCTCGACCACGGCTACACCGCGTCGGATGGGCTCCAGAAGTTGAACTTCGAAGTGAAGGGTATCGCCCGGAACGACCTTGCGCTTGAATTTTACACCGTCGATCTTCATGAAATAGGTCGAATAGTGTTCCGGATCCGGAATATTGCGCAATACCAGCATTCCGCAGCACTGCGCCATGGCTTCGACGATCAGCACGCCCGGCATGACGGGCTCCTCCGGGAAGTGTCCCACGAAGAACGGTTCGTTCATCGTGACGTTCTTGATGCCGGCGACCATCGTATCGTCGATGTAGAAGATACGGTCCACCAGCAGGAACGGCGGGCGGTGGGGCAGCATGCGGCGGATGTCGTTGATGTCGTAAACCGGCGGTTTGCGGCAGTCGTATTGGAAGCGGGGTTTCTCTCCTTCGCGGCGGATGGTCTGTTTGACTTGCTTCATGAACTCCGTGTTGGCGAAATGGCCGGGGCGGGTAGCCCATACGCGGCCCTTGATGCGTTTGCCGAGCAGAGCGAAGTCCCCCAGCAGGTCGAGGAGCTTGTGGCGGGCCAGTTCGTTGTTGAAACGAAGTTCCAGGTTGTTCAGGTAGCCGCCCGTGATGCGGATATCCTGTTTGTTGAAGATTTTCTTGAGGTGTTCGAGCTGATCGTCCGGGACGGGATTCTCCACGACGACGATGGCATTGTCCAGGTCGCCGCCCTTGATCAGATTCATTTTCATCAGAGGCTCCAGGTCATGTAGGAAGACGAAGGTGCGGCAGGGCGCGATTTTCGAGGCGTAGTCGTCTTCGGGATTGAAGGTCGCGTACTGGTTGCCGATCACCTTGGAGTTGTAGTCCACGTGCAGCGATACGGAAAATTCGTCGTCGGGGTAAAGGATGATGGCCACGCCTTTTTCCGGAATCGTATAGACCATTTTTTCGGTGACGTGGTAGTAGGTGCGTTCGGCTTCCTGAGGTTGCAGGCCGGTTTCGACGATCGTTTTCGCATATTCTTTGGCCGAACCGTCCATGATCGGAGTTTCACCGGCATCGACATCGATCGTGGCGTTGTCCACGCCCAGGGTCCAGAGGGCCGACATGATATGTTCGATGGTCGCAACGCGTGCGCCATCCTTTTCGATGGTCGTGCCCCGCGAGGTATCCGTGACATAGTCGCATAGGGCCGGAATTTCGGGTTTGCCTTCCAGGTCGATGCGGCGGAAAACGATGCCGCTGTTCTCCGGGGCGGGATGTACCGTCATCGTCACTTTGACGCCGGTGTGGAGGCCTGTACCTGAAAACGAGATCGGGGCTTTGAGGGTTTGTTGTTTGGCAGCCATAATCTGAATTTATTCAAATCGCAACATACATTCCCGCTGACTGCCGGGTCCCGACGTGTGTGGGGCCGACCGTCATTTTCGGAAATGTTTATCGCATTATTTGCGCGCAAATATAGGAAATATTATTCAAAAATCGTATTTTTGCCTAAATTATTGATAAACCGAAATTCCGTGGCATCACCCGACAGAACTCCTCGTCCTCCGAAATTGCAGCTTCCCTTCGAGCAGAAAAAAAACGATGCGGGAGAATGGGCTTACGACCATCGGATCGGATTGTGTGTCACGTTGATTGCCTATTTGGTGCTTGCGATCGCCTTTATGGTGGGAAAAATCGTCGTGGGGGCCAAACCTTCCGTGCAAGGCATAATCATTGATACGAAAACTTTAGCGGAGCTCGAGGCGGAGAAGATGCGTCTTGAACAGGAGGTACGGGCTCGCCAACAGGCGCAGGAAGGCGGCGATTGGCGGGATGTGCGCAACCAGTATTCCAACGAGAATGCGCTCGAGGAGCGGTCGCGTGACGACCGTGGCTCGATGTCCTCGTCGCTGAAAGAATCCGCCGAAGCGGTCGGCGAACGGATGCAGGCCAACCGGGACCTGTCTCTTATACACATCTGACGCTGCC
>OJPJ01000897.1_pt1 | contig 11541 bp, 9 predicted proteins | sample 1598451 | NCBI WGS metagenome assembly OJPJ01 (sample SAMN03922479, study PRJEB24848) | human gut metagenome | isolation source: stool sample | host: Homo sapiens | place: Germany | collected 2010-11
ATTCCTTTAACCTGATTATTATATCACAATTTTTCTAGAAAGATAGTCCATAATATGATAAAATTAGATAGTTTAAAGAGAAACAATATCGTTTTACCTTATTTTTACGTGTTTAAGGTGTTAATGAAAGGTAGTAGATTTATATGAGAAAAAGAGATATGACCTTTGCTTCGGCGGTGCTTGAGGCAATAGATGCGCTTTTAGCTCTTGCGTATATAGGCTTACAGATTTATTATGGAGTGTGCTATCACATACAGGTATTTAAGTTTGTGGCCAATATACTTGTGCTTTTGCTTGTATACATTGCAATCACATGGCTGCAGCATTATCCGGAAAAGCTCAATCACATAGCAGCGGAGCTGTGTGTGGGCAATATCAGAAAGTATTCACTCAGGCTTTTGACGTTTGTAAAGCTTGTTTTTACTGCGGGGCTTTTGGTGCCATGCGTGTGTGATGCGTTTGGAATAGCAATCCGCGATGTATACAGCCTCATTATGATAGGGCTCATCCTTGTGGTGTCGGCATATTATGAGTACAGGATATTTCAGGAAATAAAGTCATTGCGGAAATAATATAGGAGAAATAAAATGCAGCTTAGTATAGAAGAAGTTAAAAAACTGGATAGTAACAGCTATCAGATAATAGATATAAGAAGTGAGGAAGAGGTGGCGCACGGTGCCATAAAGGGAGCACTCAATATTCAGGCAGAGGAAATAGAATCAGATGAGAGGGTGCCGCATGATAAGAAGCTTGTCATAGTCTGCAGCCGTGGTAAGACGAGTGTGGACGTGGCAGAGTATCTCACAGAAAAAGGTTTTGATGCGGCAAGTTTAAAGGGAGGCTATATAAGCTGGCTGCTTGATGCCATGAAAGAGGATGAGGTGGCAGAGCGCGATATAAAGGCAGATGTGGAGCAAAGCATCAGAAAGAAATTTAAGAAATCCATCTGGCGCAAGTTTACAAAGGCGATAAACACATATGAGCTTGTAAAACCGGGGGATAAGATTGCAGTATGTATCTCGGGAGGTAAGGATTCCATGCTCATGGCAAAGCTTTTTCAGGAGCTTAAGCATCACAACAAGTTTGATTTTGATGTGAAGTTTCTCGTCATGGACCCGGGCTACAATGAGGCAAACAGGCATGTCATAGAGGAAAACTGCAGGAACCTTGGCATCCCTGCCACTATTTTTGAGTCAGATATATTTGATGCTGTATATGATATCGAAAAATCGCCATGCTATTTATGTGCGAGGATGAGAAGAGGACACCTGTATGCATTTGCAAAGGAGCTGGGCTGCAACAAAATTGCGCTCGGACATCACTATGATGATGTTATCGAGACGATACTCATGGGCATGCTCTACGGTGCACAGGTACAGACCATGATGCCTAAGCTTCACAGCACAAACTTTGAGGGCATGGAGCTTATCAGGCCTCTTTACCTGGTCAGGGAGGACGATATAAAGGCATGGCGTGATTACAACGGTCTGCATTTCATACAGTGTGCCTGCAAGTTTACAGATACCTGTACCACCTGCAATAATGAGGAAAACCGCTCAAAGCGTGTTGAGATAAAGCAGCTCATCGCTAATCTTAAAAAGGTGAATCCTTTTGTCGAGGCAAATATATTTAAGAGCGTGGAGAATGTAAATCTGGCTACGGTTGTAGCATATAAAAAGGATGGCATAAAGCACAGCTTCCTAGATCACTATGATGAATAAGACAGATATATTTCAGGAGGGCATTGTATGGCAGATATCATGGATTATATTGACTGGCGTGGAGACATAGGCTTTGATGAGGTGCAAGTAAATGAGGTGGACGGACTGATTTTTTCACAGCTTATTTATGTGCAGATGAAGCCATATATGCCGGATGCAAAGAAGTCATACCTTACGATAAAACAGCTTTCAAGCCTTTACTGCGCGGACCACAGTGATGATGAGATTGAGCAGATGCCTAATCTTTTTCGCCACTCCGCGAGGCTGCTTCAAAAGCTGGCGCACTCAAGGCGCTATGCTGACTGCATTTTGAGATATTATATATACGATATTAGTGAAAAAGAGGAGTCGCAGTTTTCTGCGGTTACGATAGAACTGCCTGACGGCACATATTTCATTTCCTACAGTGGTACAGACCATTCCGTGGTCGGTTGGAAGGAAAACTTTAATCTAAGCTATCTCGATGAGACACCGGGACAGAACAAGGCGAAAAAATATTTAAAGCAGGTGGCAGCATATATTTGTAATGATGAAAATATCAACAATAAAAGCATCAATACAAGAAAGCTGTGGATAGGCGGACACTCAAAGGGTGGAAATCTGGCAGTGTTTGCCGCCATGCATGTGGATAAAGAGGTGCAGGATGTCATTATTAAGGTGTTTAATTTTGACGGGCCGGGCTTCAATCACAAGATGATATATACGGCAGGCTACAAAAGAATTTTTGACAGAATAGAGACATTTCTGCCGCAGTCGTCTATTGTTGGCTTATTGCTTGAGCATGTGGACGATTATGATGTGGTAAGAAGCCGTAATTCGGGGCCGCTGCAGCATGATGCTTTTTCATGGGAGATAATGGGCGGAAGTATCATAAAGGCGGATGGGCTGGACAAAAACAGTGTGCGCCTTGACAAGACACTCAGAAACTGGATAGGCAGCATGGATGAGGCGCAGCGAAAGCAGTTTGTAAATGTGCTTTTTTCAATAGCATCGGACTCCAATTTTGAGAACCTTGACCAGATGTCATTTAAGCAGCTCATTGAGATGATAAAGGCTGCCGATGAGCTGTCAAAGGCTGACTGGAGCATGCTTAAGGATACAGTAAGACTCCTGATTTCTGCCGGTGTCGGCGTGGTCAGGGATGAAAAGGAGAAATAAATGTTAAATCAGTTTTCAAGAACACAGCTTTTGCTTGGGAAAGAGGCGATGGATAGGCTAAAGGGCGCAAGAGTCGCAGTATTTGGAATAGGAGGAGTGGGCGGATATGTCTGCGAGGCACTAGTCAGAAGCGGCGTGGGAGCGATTGACCTTATCGATGATGACAAGGTGTGTCTTACAAACCTAAACAGGCAGATAATCGCAACCCGAAAGACCATAGGAAAATACAAGACAGATGTGATGGAGGAGAGGATTCATGATATTAATCCTGATGTCAGTGTCGTGACACACAGGTGCTTCTTTTTGCCGGAAAATGCTGATGAATTTCCGTTTGAAGAGTATGATTATATAGTTGACGCGGTTGATACGGTCACAGCAAAGATTGCGCTTGTCATGAAGGCACAGGAGAAAAATGTCCCTATCATAAGCAGCATGGGAGCGGGAAATAAGCTGGATGCAAGTGCATTTAAGGTGGCTGATATATATAAGACCAGCATGTGTCCTCTTGCAAAGGTCATGCGCCGTGAGCTTAAAAAACGTGGCGTGAAAAAGCTCAAGGTGGTATACTCTGAGGAGAAGCCTACAAGACCGATAGAGGATATGTCTATAAGCTGCAGAACCAACTGCATCTGCCCGCCGGGTGCCGAACACAAGTGCACAGAGCGCAGGGATATTCCAGGAAGCCTTGCATTTGTACCATCAGTGGCAGGACTTATCATCGCGGGCGAGGTGGTACAGGACATAGCCTTTGACAGGGTATGATGAAGAATACAATTACGAAAAGAGAGGAATAAAAATGCCAGTATTTGATTTTAGCGATACACCGGTAGCAAACGAGCATCCGGAGTGTACATATGAGACATTTCATTCGACAGAGACCAAGGCATCGGCCGATAAACCGATTGTTGTGATAGACAATAAGCAAAAGGAGTGGGCGCATCATGCGCTTGGTATGTTTACAAATCCGATAAAGCGTACATCCTTTGAATTTGAGGATGGTGATGGGGTGACCAGTGCAGATATCCTGCGCATTGATTCCCGCTTCGTTAGTCTTTTTAAGTGGCTTGGCGAAAATCACATAAAGGTACAGCTTTCAGGAGCCAATACACCTGACGGATACGCAGTATACAGGGTGAGGGAGGTGGCTCTCGGCAGAGGTACAAAGCTGTCTGCAGAGGACGGATTCCTGCAGTATATGATGGAAAGGCTCTTTTCCAGCACCATGCCTGAGGATGAACCCAACCTCGATGATTACGAGGAAGAGGGCGACAGCATGAAGCTCACCAGTATACAGAGCATCACAGATTTCATGACCTGTGCAGGCCGTACACTGCCTGACAATATACTGCTGTGGGCCAGAAGAAATCTGGCAGTTGCGCGTTCAAGCGAGGTATCACCTGAGGAGAGACGCCATGCGCAGAGAGCACTTTCCATCATGATGAATATCCAGTGGAAGGGAAATTACTTTGAGGCAATTGACCCTGTGGAGGCAAGGCGCATACTCGATGAGGAGCTCTATGGTATGGAGAGCGTGAAGCAGAGAATCATTGAGACCATTATCCAGATAAACAGGACTCATACACTTCCTGCCTACGGACTGCTGCTCTGTGGACCGGCAGGAACCGGAAAGTCACAGATTGCATATGCTGTTGCACGTATACTCAAGCTTCCATGGACCACACTCGATATGAGCTCCATAAATGATGCAGAGCAGCTCACAGGAAGCTCAAGAATCTATTCAAACGCAAAGCCGGGAATCATTATGGAGGCATTTTCACAGGCGGGAGAGTCAAATCTTGTATTTATCATCAATGAGCTCGACAAGGCCTCAAGCAAAAACGGCAACGGAAATCCGGCAGATGTACTTTTGACACTGCTTGACAATCTGGGCTTTACAGACAACTATATGGAGTGTATGGTGCCGACCGTCGGAGTATATCCGATTGCAACAGCCAATGATAAATCCCAGATTTCTGCACCGCTTATGTCACGTTTTGCGGTGATTGATATTCCGGACTATACCGATGAAGAGAAGAAGGTCATCTTCCAGAGATTTGCCCTGCGCAAGGTATTTGAGCGAATGGGAATGAAGGAGGAGGAGTGCGTTCTCACAGAGGACGGACTTGATGCAGTGATTAAGCTTCACGAGAATACATCGGGCATAAGAGATCTCGAGCAGGCTGCAGAGCATCTAGCAGCAAATGCACTTTATCAGATAGAGGTTGATAAGGTAAAGCAGGTGGTATTTGACGCTGAGGCTGTTTTTGAGCTTTTAGGCTAGAAGGATATGATTACGGATACAGGAATTGTTACGAAAATAAAAGGAGATTGCCAGGATGAGAGAATTTGGAAAATCCAGAAAATTAGATAATGTGCTTTATGATGTAAGAGGACCGGTGGTGGATGAGGCGGCCCGCATGGAGGAAAACGGCACAAATGTGTTGAAACTCAATATAGGAAATCCTGCGCCGTTTGGCTTCAGGACACCTGATGAGGTGATATATGATATGTCTCGCCAGCTCACGGACTGTGAGGGGTATTCCAACTCCAAGGGACTTTTTTCTGCAAGAAAAGCAATCATGCAATATGCACAGCTCAAAAAACTTCCTAATGTGACGGTTGAGGATATCTACACCGGAAACGGAGTCAGCGAGCTTATAAACTTAAGCATGTCAGCACTTCTTGACAATGGTGATGAGGTGCTGGTGCCGGCACCGGACTATCCGCTTTGGACAGCCTGTGTTACACTTGCGGGAGGCACGGCAGTGCACTATATCTGTGATGAGCAGTCAGAGTGGTATCCGGACATAGAGGATATCAAAAAGAAGATTACAGACAAGACAAAGGCGATCGTAATAATAAACCCTAATAACCCTACGGGAGCGCTCTATCCAAGGGAGGTGCTGCAGCAGATAGTTGATGTGGCAAGAGAGCACGAGCTCATGATTTTTTCGGATGAGATATATGACAGACTTGTGATGGATGACTATGAGCATGTGTCTATTGCGTCGCTTGCACCGGACCTTTTCTGTGTGACATTCAGCGGTCTTTCGAAGTCGCATATGATAGCAGGCTATCGTATCGGATGGATGGTTTTAAGCGGCAACAAGGCGCTCGGAAAGGACTATATCGAGGGTCTCAACATGCTCTCAAACATGCGTCTTTGCTCGAATGTTCCGGCGCAGTCGATAGTGCAGACAGCTTTAGGCGGATATCAGAGTGTAGGCGAGTATATTGTGCCGGGCGGACGAATCTATGAGCAGAGAGAGTACGTCTACAAGGCATTAAACGATATACCGGGAATTTCGGCAGTAAAGCCAAAGGCAGCATTTTACATATTCCCAAAGATTGATACTGCAAGGTTCAACATCACAAACGATGAACAGTTTGCACTCGATCTGCTTCGTGAGAAGAAGATACTCATCATCCACGGCGGCGGCTTCAACTGGGATAAGCCTGATCACTTCAGAGTGGTATATCTGCCTCGAACAGAGATATTAAAGGATGCCACAGGTAAGCTTGCAGACTTTTTGTCTTCATATAAGCAGAAATAATTATTGGCATAGAGAATTATAAAACATATGATATATAACATATAAGCTCCGGCACAGAAAACTTTTTGTTCTGACCGGAGTTTTTATATTATGCTGTAATATTTTTTAAAAGTAACCTACCTGTAACTTTACATAATGTATTATACACTTGTATCGCGGGACGGCTGCACTTTAAAGGACAGACCGCACAGCACTTAAAAATGCATAGAGAAGAAAAGGAGAATTAAATGGAACTGCTTAGAGTAGAACACTTATCAAAAATATATGGAGCCGGAGAAAATCAGGTCAAGGCTTTGGACGATGTGTCATTGAGCGTGGAAAAGGGAGAGTTTGTGGCAATTGTCGGGGCGAGCGGCTCCGGAAAATCCACACTGCTTCATCTGCTTGGAGGTGTTGACAGACCAACAAGCGGAAAGGTGTATATAAACGGCACTGATATTTTTGCAATGAATGATGATGAGCTTGCCATATTCAGAAGAAGACAGGTAGGCATCATTTATCAGTTTTATAATCTGATACCTATATTAAATGTGGAGGAAAACATGGCAATCCCGATGGAGCTTGATGGAAGAAAGGTGGAAAAAGCACAGATGGATGACATGCTTTTGCGCCTTGGACTTACAGAGAGACGCACTCATCTGCCAAATGAGCTCTCAGGAGGACAGCAGCAGCGCACATCTATAGGAAGAGCTTTGATTACGAGACCATCTATAGTGCTGGCGGATGAGCCGACAGGAAATCTGGATACCAAGGCAAGCAACGAGATTATGCATCTCTTAAAGACCTCAAACCGTGAGCTCAACCAGACAATTATCATGATTACACACAATATGGAGCTTGCAAAGGCGGCTGACCGCACAATAATGATAGAGGATGGTAAAATTAGATGAATTTGATGAAGACACTCACATTAAAAAACTTAAAGCTCAACAGGAAAAGAACTATTGTCACGATAGTCGGAATAATTCTTGCAACAGCGCTTTTGTCGGCGCTTGTCACACTTGTGTCAAGCTTTCAGTACAGTATGATTGAATACCAGAAGCAAAAGGGCGGCGACTTTCATGTGAAATTTTCGAATGTGAAAATGTCTGAGCTTTCGGAGTTTAAAAACAACAGAAATATTGAAAGCACATTTGAGACAATGGGAATGGGCTTTGCAAAGCTAGACGGCTGCAAGAATGAGGATAAGCCATATGCATATGTCATGGCAACAGATGAGGCCGGCTTTGAGAGAGGCTGCTTTAAACTGATAGAGGGGCGCATGGCAAAAAATGAGGATGAGATAGTCATTCCAAGGCACTTAAAGACAAACGGACGAATCGACATAAAGGTGGGAGATGAGATAACACTGGATGTCGGAAAGAGATATGATTCAAACACAGAAAGTGTCATATCGGAAAACTGCGCATATGAGCATGAGGCAGAGACACTTACCGATAATGTGACAAAGCACTACAAGGTGGTAGGCATCATGGAAAGACCGGGCTATGGAATGGAGGACTATAGTGCCGCCGGATATACATTTGTCACATACTCTGATGAACTGGCAGCAATTGATAATGGCACAAAGAGTGGGGCAAGCGAAGCTGACACTACACTCACAGTGTACAGCAGATACACCCAAAAGGCTTTAAGAAACAAGGATGCTGTGACTGCAGATATAATTGGTGTGGATGAAAAGCTGTTTGAGAAAGCAAATAATTCATCTGTTGAAATGTCTTCTGAGGAAAGTGACAGGTTCCTTAAAGAGATGGAAAATGCAAAATATGATATATATATGAATGGATACCTTATAAACTATGAGTGCGTTTTCCCGATTGACGGTTCATTTAAAGCACTGTTTACAGTGGCTGCTGTTGTGGCTTTGATAATCATACTGACATCAGTGTACTGTATCAAAAACAGCTTCAACATATCAATCACTGAAAAAATCAGGCAGTATGGCATGCTTGCAAGCGTGGGTGCTACGAGGCGACAGATAAAAAGCAGCGTTAAGACAGAGGCAGCAATGCTTGGAGTGGTTGGTATTCCTGTAGGTACCATGAGTGGTATTTGGGCATCGCTTATACTTGTCAAGGTAGTAAATGCGCTGTCAGCAGGCTGGCTTAACGTTGCTTTGAGCTTTCACACATCACTGCCTGCACTTATTCTTGCTGTGATACTGAGTATAGCAACCATTTATTTCTCAGCAACAGGCAGTGCAAGAAGGGCTGCAAAGGTCACACCGCTTGAAGCAATAAGAAACACAAAGGAGATTAAAATAAAGTCAGCAAAGCTTAAGACACCGGCGATTATAGGCAGAATCTGGGGTATCGGAGGTGTTATCTCATATAAGAATATAAAGAGGAACAATAAAAAGTACAGAACCACAGTGACATCTATTGTCATCTGCTCAGTAACTTTTATTGTGATATCATACTTTATGTCTATGGCCTTTAGCGTTGTTGGGATGTCATATGCATCAGCAGATTACAATATTGGAATAAATATGTCATGTAAAAAAGACATTGATATTGAAAAGTTCTCTAAGCTTTTGAGTGGCATTGAAGGAGCTGAGGATTATCTGGTTGGAGCAGGCTATGATTTCGATGTCAGTAAGCCGGAGTATACAAAGGAATATGGAGAGTATTGCAGGCAGCTTTATGATGACAGTGAGGATGTCTCGCAAATGTTTTTAATCACGGTTTTGGATGATAAATCGTATGATAAGTATGCGTCTGACGCAGGCATAAAAAATGCAGCTGCAGGAGCAATTCTTGTGAATAAATGCACATTTGATGTGTATAATGAGAATAGCTCAAAATACGTCAAAAAAGAGATGGAGCTGTACAAATATAAAGCAGGAGATACAATCGAGTGTGGCTACAATGTGTATGATGATGCTTCTTCTGATGATAATGCAGCAGAAGGCGATACTGAAAGCAGCACAGATGACAATAATGCAGTGGAAGGTGATACTGAAAGCGGCACAGAGGATAACAGCGGATACGTTGACGAGGAAACAATAAATAACGGAGTCAGAAAGACTGTGGATGTAACTATTGCAGGTGTCACAGACAAGGTACCAATAGGTTATAAGGGCTACAGCAACACGCTATTGTTTATGAACCAAAAAGGCTTTGAAAGCCTATGGGGTGACGGTAAGAACGGTAATGAGATTAAACCGGGATATGCGTCATATTCGGCATATGTGGTTGCAGAAAATGCAGATGAATATCAGGATACATTCGAAAAGGAGACGGAAGGAAATCCTGAGTATTCGCAGATTAGTTTTTATGTCAGCAATATGGATAAGCAGATGCGCGATGAAAAGTCACTCTTTACACTGCTTGGAGTATTTGCATACGGACTTATTGTAGTCATTGCCTTAATAGGAATCACAAATATCATCAATACCTTAAGTACCGGAATGGAGCTTAGAAGCCGCGAGTTTGCCACATTAAGAAGCATTGGAATGACAGATAAGCAGTTTGTGGGAATGGTCAGGCTCGAGAGTGTGTTTATATCTGTGAAGGCACTTGCAATAGGAGTACCGCTTGGTATTTTAATAAGCTATCTCTTATGTGTTATGATGAACAGGATGGATGATGCAATCATTTATGAGCCGCCGTATAAAGCAATTATATTGTGTATAGTGGTTGTAATAATGCTGATTTATGCTATCATGAAACTATCAATGACGAAGCTTAGACACAATAACATTATTGAGACGATCAAGAATGAAAATCTGTAGGAAATGCTGGAACTGATATGAAAAAAATACTTCTCATAGAGGACAATAAAGGAATAACAGAGGGACTGTGTGATACCTTTACAGAACCTGAATATGAGCTTTTGACAGCAGGTAATTTAAAGGAGGCTGGGGCACTTTTGAGTGAGCACCCCGGCCTTGTGCTGCTTGATGTGTCGCTTCCGGATGGGAACGGCTTTGATTTTTACAGCGAAAGGCTGGAAAAAGAAAAAACACCGGTGATTTTTCTTACCGCAAGGGATGAGGAAAATGATATAGTAAAGGGACTTGAGATTGGAGCGGAGGATTACATCACAAAGCCTTTTTCCGTAAGGGAGCTTGTGGCGAGGGTAAACCGCGTATTTTTACGAAGGAAAAATGATGACAGTGCATCTGTCATACACGCAGGAAACATAAGCTATGATTTGGACAAAAAGGAAGCGAGAAGGGATGGACAGTTGATTGCTCTTTCAAATCTTGAAAACCGAATACTTGATCTGCTTTTTACCAATCACGACAAGGCTGTGTCCAGAAATGCCGTGCTTGACTGCATCTGGGAGGCAACAGGCAACGATGTGTACGACCATACAGTGACTGTCTATATGAAGCGCATCAGGGCAAAGCTTGGTGAGGATGTGATAAAGACTGTGAAGGGAATCGGGTATCGCGTTGATTCAGATGAAGCTCTTTAAACAGTATCGGCCGACAGAGACAGTTCCCGGGGGAAAGCATGAGAAAGAAGAAATATAATTTAGAGAACAGAAAACATTTTGTGTATTTTGCGATAATATATACATGTATATGTGTGACGGTTATGGCTTTTACCGTCTTTTTTCAGTACAGGGCATATACGAAAAACTATAACATCACAGTGGCTAAGCTATGTGCACTCATTCATGAAAAATATCCCGATGTATCAGATGGCAGTATAGCCGGGATTCTAAATGACAGCAGCTTCGACAGAGATTATACTAATTTAAAAAGCGCAGAGACGCTCTTAAAAAAATACGGCATTGATATGGAAAAGGATTCTGCGGTTTTGTCAAATGAAAAAGCGCTTAAAGGAGCGCTTTGGCTAGACATATTTCTTGTTGTGCTTTTTGCAGGGGGCTTTTGCCTTTACATTGTGCTTATAAGATTTAGCTTTAAAAGACAGGTCAGACAGGCTGCGGATTATCTGCGCCGCATAAATCAGGGAGACTACAGACTTGTTATGGCAGATAGCACAGAGGGGGAGCTTTCTATACTAAAGGGAGAGCTTTACAAGACAGCGATCTATTTGAGGGAGTCTGCGGAAAATGCAAAGGCAGACAAGCTTTTGCTAAAGGATGCGCTTTCTGACATATCGCATCAGCTTAAGACCTGTCTCTTATACACA
>OJPJ01000903.1_pt1 | contig 11476 bp, 7 predicted proteins | sample 1598451 | NCBI WGS metagenome assembly OJPJ01 (sample SAMN03922479, study PRJEB24848) | human gut metagenome | isolation source: stool sample | host: Homo sapiens | place: Germany | collected 2010-11
CCCTTAAAGCGGGCGCCGCTCTCGATAGGTCATGTCAGAGGACGGACATGGATGGAAAGCTCCTCTTCCAGCTCATCCAGCAGGTCGAACGGGTCTTTCGCCTCACGGTCCATCTTATTGATGAAGATAATCACCGGAGTGTTGCGCATACGGCAGACCTCCATCAGCTTGCGCGTCTGGGTTTCCACACCTTTCGCGCCGTCCACCACAATGATAACGCTGTCCACCGCCGTCAGTGTACGGTAAGTATCTTCGGCAAAGTCCTGGTGACCCGGAGTATCGAGAATATTGATTTTGTAATCGTGATAATCAAACTCCATTACAGAAGTGGTTACAGAGATACCACGCTGTTTTTCAATATCCATCCAGTCCGACGTCGCCGTCTTCTTTATCTTGTTGCTTTTCACCGCGCCCGCCACCTGAATCTGACCGCCAAACAGCAGCAGCTTTTCAGTCAACGATGTCTTACCGGCATCCGGATGCGCGATAATCGCAAAGGTTCGTCTTCTTTCTATCTCGTTGTTACTTGCCATATATAAATAGGTATAATATTCAAATAAATATCGTTATGCTTGCTGCGCCAGTCGCTCGATGCAGACCTGTAAGCTCTCTTCCCAGTGAGGAATCCCGATGCCGAAAGTCTTTTTAATCTTCGTCTTGTCCAATACGGAATATTGCGGACGCGGAGCCTTGGCCGGATACTCGTCCGTATGCAACGGACTGACTTTGCATGAGGTAATGCCCGCTATGCGATGAATGGCTACCGTAAAATCATACCAGGAACAAACACCTTCGTCGCTGAAATGGTAAATACCGGGAACAATGCCTCGATTGATAGCCGCAAAGATGGCACGCGCCAAATCGTTGGCATAAGTCGGCGTACCGATTTGGTCGAAAACGACTCCCAGCTTCTCACGCTCATTGCCCAAGCGAATCATGGTCTTTACAAAATTATTGCCGTAAACGGAGTACAGCCATGCCGTACGGATAACCATTGCGCGACTGCACTTCTCCATAACAGCCTGTTCGCCAGCCAGTTTCGTGGAGCCGTAAACGGAGTTGGGACAAGGAGTCACTTCTTCCGTATAAGGAATATGGCCGGTGCCGTCGAACACGTAGTCCGTAGACACCTGTATCATGGCGGCGCCGCAAGCCTCAGCGGCGGCAGCCAGATAGCCGGGAGCCACATGGTTCAGTTTATCGCAAAGCTCCGGATTGTCTTCCGCCTTGTCTACCGCCGTATAAGCGGCACAGTTTACGATAACATCCACCCGGTTGCCGGCCACGAATGTACGTATGGCCTGTTCATCACATATATCCAGTTCCTGCACATCTGTAAAGAAGTAAGTGTGTTGCTGATTTTCAGCGGAGAGCGCCCGCATCTCGTTGCCAAGCTGACCGTTGGCGCCGGTTACCAATATATTCATCTTAACAGTTACTATTTATTCCCTACGGTCATGATATTTCTTTTATCTCCGACACGTAGGTATGTTGACAATTTACTATTCTATTATTTACTATTTATCACTCAATTTATTATCCAAGTCCATACAAACATCCTGTCAGTCATTATCCAGCTTCAACACGCCTTTCTTGTCCTTGTCGTAATAGTTGGCGAGCAAGGAAAGAAAACTGCTGATAGCCTCTACCGCCTTAGCAGTGCCCTGACTGATTTCTTTTTTCTGCAAACGCAGCAGCAATATGCCGTAAAGCGCTTCAAAGCAGGTTTCCAATTCGGGTTCTTCCTCCTGTCCGCCCTTTTGCCGCAATTCTACAATAAAAGGCAAGGCCTTGAAGTATGCCGCATTATAAAAAGGATACTTCGTGGAAGCCAGCAAATCGGCATGCAGGTCCGTAAGGTTACGGATGACGTTGCGGTTAATCTGCAAATGCCCTTTCTCCGTCACGCCCTCGGCACGCATCATATCGGCAAGATTGCCGTACCATTCTTCCAAAGCCGCATGCTCTTCCGCAGGGTAGCGAGAAATAATGTTACTGCGAAGCAGGTCTATATCGCACTTATTAGCGCGAAGCAGGTCTTCCACTTGCCACATATATATAAGGTATTCGGCAATATTCTTCTCTTTCAGTTGCTGTGAAATCTTCACGTTGAGATTGATGATTTATTATTTATGATTGATTCAAACGTCACATTCCCTGTCTGCCGGCCGTCAACTAATACAACGATTCGCCCATCAGCGTAAATACCAGCCCGAGTGCAGACACCACCATGACAATGCCGCCGATGATACGGTTCAATATCCAAATGCCGCGTAAGTTGAATTGCGTACGGACCTTGTTGACGAAAAAGGTAATTCCAAACCACCACGCCAACGCTCCCAAAGCAATGGCAAGATACCCCGTAACGGCCTCGAAGACCAACACGCCTTCGCTTACGAAAGCAAAACGCGCAAACAGACCTACGAAAAGAAAGATGATAAGCGGATTGGAAAGAGTGACAGCGAACGCCGTGATAAAGTTATGAAAATAAGACCCCTTGCTGGTGGATACCGGACGAATGGATTGTACCGGATTACTGCGGAACGTGTAAATACCGAATATCAGCAGCAGGATACTTCCGAACAGTTGCAGATAGAAAATATTCTTGTTGACATAATCGAAGACGAAACTCATTCCGTAACCTGTCAGCAAAGCGTAGGCTATATCGCTCAACGAGGCTCCTATACCGGTTACAAAACCATACCAGCGCCCTTTATTCAAAGTACGCTGAATGCACAATACTCCTACAGGACCCAAAGGTGCGGACACTATAACACCGATTATGAACCCCTTCCACAATATGTCAAATATGGTCTCTATCTGAATCATGCCTGCAAATATCGGACTTTTTTATGAGACGACCGAATAGAGTTAACGTTTTTTCGTCAGAAAAGGATTTTAAAAAGCTATATTATCCCTATGAAGCGTGAAACATGTTCTCTCGCATCCGACTGAAGTTTTTTATTTCCATTTCTTTCTCCCGCCCGACGATTTTGTATATCTTTGCACCCAAGAAGAAAAGAGAAGAGGCTAACTGACAGACAGCAGCTTCAATCAAAAGTAGCAAATCGTAAACTCTTAAATAAAAGTATGATTCTTTTTTTCAGAACACCATCCAAGAGCGTGATTGCCGTAGAATGTGACCACGAACTTACTCAGGCAGACAGCGACAAACTCTGCTGGCTTTTTGGAGAAGCCGCCCCCGAAAGTGAAGACAACCTGAAAGGACATTTCGTCGGCCCGCGCCGTGAAATGATTACTCCTTGGAGTACCAATGCTGTGGAAATCACCCAGAACATGGGTTTGAACGGTATCGCCCGTATCGAAGAATATTTCCCCGTAAAAGACGAAAACGCAGAGCGTGACCCGATGCTGCAACGTATGTATAAAGGTCTGGACCAAAACGTATTTACCACCAACCGCCAGCCGGAGCCGATAATCCATATCGATGACCTGGAAGCATACAACGAAAAAGAAGGTCTGGCGCTCTCCAAAGAGGAGATGGACTACCTTAAGAAAGTAGAGAAAGACCTGGGACGTCCGTTGACCGACTCCGAGGTGTTCGGCTTCGCGCAAATCAATTCCGAGCACTGCCGTCACAAAATCTTCGGCGGTACCTTCATCATCGACGGAGTGGAACAGGAATCTTCCCTCTTCCAGATGATTAAGAAAACCACTCAGGAAAACCCGAACAAGATTATATCAGCCTATAAAGATAATGTAGCCTTTGCCGAAGGTCCGGTTATCGAGCAGTTTGCCCCGGCAGACCACTCCAAGCCCGACTTCTTCCGGATAAAGGACATCAAGAGCGTTATCTCCCTGAAGGCCGAGACCCATAATTTCCCTACTACCGTAGAACCTTTCAACGGCGCTTCTACCGGTACGGGCGGTGAAATCCGCGACCGTATGGGCGGCGGTAAAGGCTCATGGCCTATTGCCGGAACAGCCGTATACATGACTTCCTATCCCCGTACAGACGAGGAACGTTCCTGGGAAGACATACTTCCGGTACGCGAATGGCTGTATCAGACTCCCGAACAAATCCTGATTAAAGCGTCCAACGGCGCCAGCGATTTCGGAAACAAGTTCGGCCAACCGCTGATTTGCGGCTCCGTACTCACCTTTGAGCACAAAGAGAAAGATGAAGTTTACGGTTACGACAAAGTTATCATGCTTGCCGGCGGTGTGGGATACGGTACGCAACGCGACTGTCTGAAAGGCGCTCCCGAAGCAGGCAACAAGGTTGTCGTTATCGGTGGCGACAACTACCGTATCGGTTTGGGCGGCGGTTCCGTCTCATCCGTAGATACGGGACGTTACAGCAGCGGCATCGAACTGAACGCCGTACAGCGTGCCAATGCGGAGATGCAGAAACGCGCCTACAACGTAGTGCGCGCACTTTGTGAAGAAGACGCCAACCCGGTGGTTTCCATCCACGACCACGGTTCCGCCGGACACGTAAACTGTCTGTCCGAGCTGGTGGAAGAGTGCGGCGGTCTTATCGACATGAGCAAGCTGCCTATCGGCGACAAGACCTTATCCGCCAAAGAAATCATCGCCAATGAAAGTCAGGAGCGCATGGGCTTGCTGATTCGGGAAGAAGCTATCGAGCATGTACGCAAGGTGGCCGAACGCGAGCGCGCCCCGATGTACGTAGTCGGTGAAACGACCGGCGACCATCGCTTCGCTTTCCAGCAGGCCGACGGCGTACGTCCGTTCGACCTTGCCGTAGAGCAGATGTTCGGCTCCTCACCCAAGACTTATATGGTGGACAAAACCGTAGAGCGTCATTATGAAATGCCGGAATACGAGTTGTCACAACTGCATGAATACCTCACCAACGTACTCCAGCTGGAAGCCGTTGCCTGCAAAGATTGGTTGACAAACAAGGTAGACCGTTCCGTAACAGGCAAGATTGCCCGCCAACAGTGCCAGGGCGAACTTCAGTTGCCGTTGAGCGACTGCGGTGTCGTAGCTTTGGATTATCGCGGCGAGAAAGGTATCGCAACATCTTTGGGACACGCTCCGCAGGCAGCGCTTGCCGACCCGGCGGCCGGTTCCATCCTCTCCGTCAGCGAGGCATTGACCAACTTGATTTGGGCTCCGCTTGCCGAAGGTCTGGACAGCGTATCCCTGTCGGCCAACTGGATGTGGCCTTGCCGCTCGCAAGAAGGCGAGGACGCGCGTCTCTATACAGCGGTAAAAGCATTGAGCGACTTCTGCTGCGCCCTGCAAATCAATGTTCCTACGGGTAAGGACTCTTTGTCCATGACACAGAAATATCCCGACGGCAGCAAGGTCATCGCTCCGGGTACGGTTATCGTATCTGCAGGCGGTGAGGTTTCGGATGTGAAGAAAGTGGTGTCTCCCGTACTCGTCAACGACGACAAGACCACCCTCTACCATATCGACTTCAGCTTCGACAAACTGAAACTGGGCGGTTCCGCCTTTGCGCAGTCACTGGGTAAAGTAGGCGACGAAGTGCCTTGCGTACAAGACGCCGAATACTTCCGCGACGCCTTCCTGGCCGTACAGGATTTAATCAACAAGGGACTTGTTCTTGCCGGACACGATATTTCAGCCGGCGGTCTCATCACTACGCTGCTTGAAATGTGCTTCGCCAATGTAGAGGGCGGTATGGAAATCAACCTCGACAAGATGAAGGAACAAGACCTCATCAAGATATTGTTTGCCGAGAATCCGGGTATCGTTATCCAAATCAGCGACAAGCGCAAGGAAGAGGTCAAGAAGATACTGGAAGATGCCGGTGTAGGCTATATCAAAATCGGTAAGCCGACCGATGAGCGCCACATCCTCGTAAGCAAGAACGATGCCACTTACCAGTTCGGCATAGACTATCTGCGCGATGTATGGTATTCTTCATCTTACCTGCTCGACCGCAAGCAATCCATGAACGGATGCGCCAAGAAGCGTTTCGAGAACTACAAGATGCAACCGCTGGATTTGGTATTCCTACCCGAATTCAAGGATAAGCTTTCACAATACGGCCTTGACCCGGACCGTCGTACTCCGACCGGTATCCGTGCCGCCATCATCCGTGAAAAGGGAACCAACGGTGAACGCGAAATGGCGTACTCGCTCTACCTTGCCGGCTTCGATGTGAAAGACGTAACCATGACCGACCTTATCAGCGGACGTGAAACACTGGAAGACGTGAATATGGTAGTTTACTGCGGCGGTTTCTCCAATTCCGACGTACTGGGTTCCGCCAAAGGCTGGGCGGGCGCTTTCCTTTTCAACCCGAAAGCCAAAGAAGCGCTCGACAAGTTCTATGCACGCGAAGACACGCTGTCTCTCGGCGTATGCAACGGCTGCCAGCTGATGATGGAATTAGGCCTCATCACTCCCGACCACGAAAAGAAGGGAAAGATGCTGCATAACGATTCTCACAAATTCGAGTCAACCTTCATCGGCCTGACCATTCCTACCAACCGCAGCGTAATGTTCGGCTCTTTGAGCGGCAGCAAGCTCGGTATCTGGGTGGCGCACGGAGAAGGCAAGTTCTCACTGCCTTACGATGAGGATAAATACAATGTGGTGGCAAAATATACTTACGATGAGTATCCCGGCAATCCGAACGGTTCCGACTACTCCATCGCGGCCATAGCCAGCACCAACGGACGCCATTTGGCTATCATGCCTCACCTGGAACGCTCCATCTTCCCGTGGCAGAACGGCTACTATCCCCAAGACCGTGTACACAGCGACCAGGTTACTCCATGGATAGAAGCATTCGTCAACGCGCGTAAGTGGGTGGAAGAAAAGACCCGGAAATGACAAAGCATCCAACCATAACGCGATAATAGAATAATGTGCCAAAGTTCCCGCCAATGCAGAATCTTTGGCACATTTCTTTTATTCCCCGCCCTGTTCCGCCAACTTATCGCCTTCGTACTCTGTTTCTCTTTTTTTTGCATATCTCAAACATATTCACTACTTTTGTGTTAATATTAAGTCCCCCCGAACGTTTATCAAACTCAAATTCCAAAATTGGCTGATATGAAAAAGCATTTCTTTTTCTTTATTTTCCTGGTATCATCCTTTTTAGCTGCTGCTCAGACATATAAGTACATCGGCGTAGAGGATGGTTTGAGCAACAGGCGGGTGTATGCTATTCAAAAAGGACCTAAAGGTTACATGTGGTTCCTCACGCACGACGGTATCGACCGTTACAACGGAAAGGAATTCAAACAATATAAACTTCTGGACGGCGAAGAAGAAATCAACTCCATGATGAACCTCAACTGGCTGTATTCGGACTCGCAAGGCAGATTATGGGAAATCGGCAAGCAAGGACGCATTTTCTGCTACGAAAGCAAGCACGACCGTTTCCAACTGACATACAAGCTGCCCAAAAGCGAGACGGAAGGTTTACATACTCCCGTCAGCTATGGTTTTGTTGACGACAACAATACAATATGGCTCTGCAATCAAAGAAACATTTACCTATACGACAGCGACACGAAAAAGACCGTTACCATCAAGAATGAAATCAACGAGAGCATTACGGATATCGAGCAGATAGATGCCACCCACTATTTCATAGGAACGGACGTAGGCGTACATTACGCCGAGCTGAAAAACGACATACTCGCGCTGAGTCCTTGCGAAAAGCTGGATACGCTAAGGTTACAAATCAACGAGCTTTTCTTTCATAAAGGCAGCCGCAAAATCTTCATCGGAACTTTTCAAAGGGGGATTTATGTATACGACCTCAACCTTCACAAGGCATTTCATGTCAAGTCGGGTTTGATAGACGTCAGCATCAACCGGATTTGCACTTTCGGCGAGAATGAGATATTGATAGCGACAGACGGCGCGGGTGTCTACAAAATGAATGTGGATACCTATCAGTCCGAACCGTACATCGTGGCCGACTTCAACCGGTACAATGCCATGAACGGCAATACCATCTACGACATATACGTGGATGACGAGCAACGTATCTGGATGGCGAACTATCCCATCGGCATTACCGTACGCAACAACCGGTACAGCGATTACAAATGGATAAAGCATTCCATCGGCAATAAACAATCCCTCATCAACGACCAGGTAAACGCCATCATCGAAGACCACGAAGGCGATTTATGGTATGCCACCAATAACGGAATCAGCCTGTACGAGCACCGCACCCGGCAATGGTACCCCTTTATGAGCGTTTTCAATAAAGAACATGAGAACCAGAACCACACGTTCATATCCCTGTGCGAAGTCAGCCCCGGCATCATCTGGGCGGGCGGTTACAGTTCCGGCATTTACCAGATAGACAAGAAGAAACGCTCCGTCAGCTTCTTCACCCCCGCCCTATTCGGCGGTAAGACGATTCGCCCCGACAAATATATCCGTTCCATTACCAAGGACAGCGAAGGCTATATATGGTCGGGCGGTTACTACAACTTGAAGAAGATAGATTTCGAGCATCAGAAGATAGAATTGATTCCCGGACTGGAAGCCGTAACGGACATCAAGGAGAGAGACAAGGATTCCATATGGATAGGTACGGCCAACGGGCTGTATCTGCTGGAGAAAGCGACCGGCAAATACCGGTATATTACAATGCCGGTAGAGTCGTCCTATATATACTCCCTGTACCAAGACCCCAACGGACTGCTGTATATCGGAACAAACAACTCCGGTCTGCTCATATACGACCCCGTTCAGAAAAGCTTCGACCACTATCACAAGGATAACTGCGCACTTATCTCCAATAACATCTACATGATTCTGTCTGACGGGAAAGACGACATCCTGCTAAGCACCGAACAAGGGCTGAGCGGTTTCTATCCCAAAGAGAAGATTTTCCATAACTGGACCAAAGAACAAGGATTGCATTCCGACCACTTCAATGCCAGTTCGGGAACCCTGCGCAAGAATGGAAACGTCATTTTCGGAAGCACCGACGGCGCCATAGAATTTCCAAGAAACATGGTATTGCCCCGCGAGTACAGTTCGCGCATGATATTCAGCGACTTGCGCGTTTTCTACCAGACGGTATACCCCAAAGACGAAGGCTCGCCCCTGGTGTTGGACATTGACGAGACGAAAAGCCTGAAACTGAAATACAATCAGAACATATTTTCGCTTCAGGTTTCTTCCATCAACTACGACTATCCTTCCCTCATCCTGTATTCTTGGAAGCTGGAAGGGTTCTATGACGGCTGGAGTCGCCCCGGAGAGGAGAATATCATCCGCTTCACCAATCTGAACCCCGGTCAATACACCCTGCGCGTCCGCGCCATATCCAATGAAGACCGGCGCATCGTCCTGGAAGAACGCAGCATGGATATCATCATCGAGCAGCCCATCTGGCTCAGCATATGGGCACTGCTGCTGTATGCGCTCATTCTTATAGCCCTTGCGAGCATCGCACTGCGTATTATCGTGTTGCGCAAGCAACGAAAGATATCCGATGACAAGATTCGCTTCTTTGTCAACACGGCGCACGACATCCGTACTCCGCTGACGCTTATCAAAGCGCCGCTGGAAGAGCTCAACGACCGTGAAACGCTGACCCAAGAAGGGACGGACAACCTCAGCACGGCGCTTCGCAATGTCAACGCCCTGCTACGTCTTACTACCAACCTCATCAACTTTGAACGGGCGGACACCTATTCAAACAATTTCTACGTATCCGAGTACGAGCTGGGAGCTTATATGAACGATACCATCAACGCTTTCCGCTCATACGCTTCCGTAAAGCACATCAACCTGACTTACGAAAGCAACTTCCGCTATCTGAACGTTTGGCTGGATAAGGACAAAATGGACTCTATTCTGAAGAACATCATATCCAACGCACTGAAATATACGCCCGACGGCGGAAGCGTACACGTATATGCCTGCGAAACAGAAGATACCTGGAGCGTAGAGGTCAGCGACACGGGCATCGGTATTCCGCTGGACGAGCAGAAGAAACTGTTCAAGATGCATTTCCGTGGCAGCAACGCCATCAACTCCAAAGTAACCGGCAGCGGAATCGGCTTACTTCTCGTATGGAAACTCGTACATATACATAAGGGAAAGCTCAACTTTACCAGTACCGAAGGAAAAGGCTCCTGCATCAAAGTATCTTTCCCCAAAGGCGAGAAGCGCTACCGCAAGGCCATACACCGCCCCGTTCCCATGAAAGAGAAAGAGCCGGAAAGGAGTAATGAGCTGGAGCAAATCACCGCTCCGAAGAAAGATACGCCGAACGCCCCTGCCGCCAATGCGCCCATCGAAGGCTACGAACACGCCCAACAGAAAACCCAGGATGCCGATAATCGCCAGAAGATACTGGTAGTAGAGGATAACGACGAACTGAGGGAATACCTGCGGCGCACTCTGGCCGAGAACTACCACGTGCAGGTATGCTCCAACGGCAAATCGGCGCTTTACATCGTGAAAGAGTATTTCCCCGACCTGATTATATCGGACATCATGATGCCCGAAATGCGGGGTGATGAGCTGTGCCAGATTGTAAAGAACGACATCGACACCTCGCACATCCCCATTATCCTGCTGACAGCCCTCAATACGGACAAGAACATCATTGACGGACTGCAAACCGGAGCGGACGAATATGTCGTGAAACCGTTTAATATCGGAATCCTGCGCGCCACCATCGCCAATCTGCTCGCCAACCGCGCTTTACTGCGCCACAGATACGGCAATCTGGATTTGAACGACGATACCCACAATACGGAATGTATCAACTGTTCTACGGATTTGGACTGGAAATTCATTGCCAGCATCAAGAAGAACGTGGAGGACAATATGGACAATCCGAGCTTCACGATCGATGTGCTTTGCACCCTGCTCAACATGAGCCGTACCAGCTTCTACAACAAGCTAAAGGCGCTGACCAACCAGGCGCCGGGAGATTACGTCCGGCTGATCCGCCTGAAACGCGCCATGCAACTGCTGAAAGAACAGAAGTACACCATCACCGAAGTGGCCGAGATGACAGGGTTCAGCGATGCCAAATATTTCCGTGAAGTATTCAAGAAACACTTCAATGTAAGTCCGAGCCAATACGCCAAGGACGAAGGAAATATCGGTGAGGCCAAACAATAAACAGAGTTACAGTATTTACACATGATATGACGAATATATATATCGAAGCGTTTTCCATCTTCTTCAAAATCGGTGCATTCACCATCGGCGGCGGTTATGCCATGGTGCCATTGATTGAGGATGAAATCGTAACAAAGCGCCAATGGATAGCCAAAGAAGATTTTATAGACCTGCTCGCCATTTCCCAGTCGGCGCCGGGTATTCTCGCGGTCAACATATCCATATTCATAGGCTATCGCTTACGGGGAATACGGGGAAGCATCATCACGGCTTTGGGAACGATACTGCCCTCTTTTCTCATAATCCTTGCCATAGCCCTGTTCTTCCATAACTTCAAAGACAACGTTTACGTAGCTGTCTCTTATACACATCTCCGAGCCCACGAGACGTAGAGGAA
>OJPJ01000932.1_pt1 | contig 11094 bp, 9 predicted proteins | sample 1598451 | NCBI WGS metagenome assembly OJPJ01 (sample SAMN03922479, study PRJEB24848) | human gut metagenome | isolation source: stool sample | host: Homo sapiens | place: Germany | collected 2010-11
ATCAGAAAGAGAGCGGCCAAGCACTTTGAGGGATTGGTCGCCTTGTTCACCCATTCAGCGGAACGGCGGGTGGCGGTCAAGGCCGGGTGTAAGCCCGTTCATTTCAGCCTTGACGGTTGCCCGCTGTCCTGTTACTTTTCCGGGAGTGTAGCCACAACTTCGGGACACTTTGTCCACAAGTCGGAGCGTAGGACGAGGGACGGGGGCTTTCATATACGCCCAGTCTGCTGTTGAAACCAGACCTGTGCTTACGGCTCTACGCCACGCAAGCACAGCCCTGTTTTCCTGCCGCTTCAAATGCCCTTGCCCTCCCCGGCGGCAACGGCATTTTCACGGCAACGCCGACAGAGCGTATAACACACTACACTTTGCTTCGCAAAGTCGTGTGCCAAATGGGGGCGTTGCCCCCTTTGGAAACCCCCACAAGAAAAGGCGGTACGCTACCCCTCCACGGGGCGCATACCGCCTTTTCTTGTTATCCAGCCCTCCGGCTGTATCGGTTGAGCAAAAGTCAGCGTGGGATTGATGTGGTATCTTTATCTAAGTGAACCCCCGGTCTCCCACTTGGATACCGTTCGGTTGCTGATGCCAAGCATTTCCGCAAGGGCGGACTGTGTGTACCCTTTGCTTTTTCTGAGGGAACAGATAAATCTGCCTATTTCCTTTGCATCCACATTACCACCTCAACCACACCATAGCAAAACGCGCTTTCCAATGCAACGAACAAAGCTGGGAAAGACTCCACGCATCGTGGAATTTGGTTCCTGTCTGCTCAAAATCAATCGATTGATTCAAATGTTATACCGATAATCATTCTGCTGCCGGCTGCGGACTTGCAGCGCAGGCTGAAAAGGAGCACAAAAGGACAGCAGCACAAAACAAAATTAAAATTCTTCGCATCTTTTTCCCTTATTTTTCAAGCGAGCGCAGCAGAGCGATCTCCGCCGCGTAGCCGTCAAGATCATTCGGCGTTTCCAGAAACATGGGCAGATCTTTTAAATACGGATTGTTTATGATCTGATCAAACGCCTTTAAGCCGATATTGCCCTGACCGATCTTTTCGTGGCGGTCCTTATGCGAACCAAGGGGATTTTTACTGTCGTTCAGATGAAGGGCTTTCAGGCGGTCTATGCCGATCACGCGGTCAAATTCCGCAAGCACGCCGTCCAGATCATTTACGATATCATAGCCGCCGTCAAAAACGTGGCAGGTATCCAGGCAGACGCCGATTTTATCATTTAGTTCAACGCCGTCTATAATCTGTTTCAGTTCCTCAAAGTTTCTGCCAACCTCGGAACCTTTGCCTGCCATCGTTTCAAGCAGAACGGTGGTGGTCATTTGCGGAAACATCACTTCATTGAGAACTTCGGTTATGAGTTCTATCCCCTTTTCCGCGCCCTGCCCAACATGGGAGCCGGGGTGAAAATTATAGAGCATACCGGGGGTATACTCCATTCTTTTCAGATCATCGGCAAAGGTCTCACGCGCAAAACGCCTTGTATCCTCCTTTGCGGAGCAGCAGTTCAGCGTATACGGCGCGTGCGCCAGAATAATCGTTACGCCGTTTTCAGCGCTTTCTTTCAGAAAGGCTGCAACATCGTTTTCATCTATATCTTTCGCCTTGCCGCCGCGCGGATTTCTGGTAAAGAACTGAAACGTATTTGCGCCAATGGAGAGCGCCTCTTTCAGCATATGGGCATATCCTTTGGATGCGCTTAAGTGCGCGCCGATCCGCATTGCTTTTCCCCCTTACCTGAGCGCCGCCTGGCGTTCTCTTAAAAGATCGTCTTCCGCTCTGCCGCTCATAATATATTCCAGCAGATCGCCGACACAACCCCTGTTGCAGTGGCACGCCTCATATTTACATATCTCATGAATGGGCTTCGGCGCCTGCCCTGCACACGCCGGGAGACCAACCGTTTTTAACATATCCCAGTCATTATAATAATCGCCGATTGCGGCAACATGGCTTCTCTCTATGCCGAGTTTCTCCGCAAGCCACATGATGCCCACGCCCTTGTGCGTATCTTTTTGCAGCATTTCCAGGCTCCAGAGCGAGGACGCCATAAAATTCGCGTCCGGATTCTCAGTTTTATCTATATACTTCTGTAGTTCATTGATCGTGAGCGGGTTAGACCAGAATATAACCTTCATCCAGCCTTCTTCCGGCACGTTATCAATATGCGTTACCTGATAGTGTGATTTATCAAAATACATCTGCCCGCGGGAAAGGAGGCCGTTTTTGACGATATACACATAATCATCAAAAAAGATACCAACATCCACACTGTGCCCGTGCGTATTGAATGTTTCGCTGATTTCACGCACAAATTCCCTGCCCTTGGGACCTATCGTTTGTTTCCACAAAAGTTCCTGCTTTTGATAATCATACACGCCTGCGCCGTTTACGATGATCGCCGGCTGGTTGGCGGGAACCCTGTCATAATTTCGTTTCAGGCTGGAGATCATCCTGCCGGAGGCAAGTGTGAAATTGCCCCCGTGGTCGGTGAATTTTTTGATTGCCTCATAGTTCCTTTTTGGAAGTTTTCTGAATTTATTGTTCAGCGTGCCGTCTATATCAGAAACAACAAGCCAGTTTTCAAAGGTGTTGGCCATAACGCGCCCTCCTTTTCAGATCTGTAATTGCACGGCTCAAAGCCGGCCGTTTTCAAGTTTGGATAAAAACCGGGTGAAATATTCGGGTAGTTCGCTTTCAAAAGAAAGCCACTGCCCCGTGATCGGATGCACAAAGCCAATGTGCTTTGCATGCAGACACTGCCCATTCAAACCTTTTACCGGTTTCTTGGGGCCATATACCTCATCGCCCGCAATCGGATGCCCTATGTGCGAAAGATGCACTCTGATCTGATGGGTTCTGCCGGTTTCCAGTGTGCAGCGCAGATGCGTGAAGCTGCCATACCGTTTCAGAACTTTTACATGCGTTACGGCGGGCTTGGGATTTTTTTAAACCACCGCCATTTTCTTTCTGTCCTTAGGATTCCTGCCGATTGGCAGAGAAACGGTGAATTTATCTTCTTTTATATTGCCGTGCGCCACGCATTCATACGCCCGTTCAAAGGAATGCTCCTTGATCTGCCGGGCAAGCCCGGCGTGCGCGCGGTCATTTTTTGCAACGATCAGCAGACCGGATGTGTCCTTATCAATCCTGTGCACGATTCCCGGCCGGAGAACGCCGTTAATTCCGCTGAGCGAACTGCCGCAGTGGTATAAAAGCGCGTTTACAAGCGTACCCGTGTAATTGCCCGCTGCCGGATGAACCACCATGCCTTTGGGTTTATTCACCACAAGGAGGTCGTGATCCTCATAAACGATGTCAAGCGGAATATTTTCCGCTTTTGCCTCCGGCGGCACCGGCGGAGGAACGAGCACGCTGATCACATCGCCCGCCCGGCACTTATAATTTTTCGCCGCGGGCTTGGAACAGACGGTAACATTGCCCTGCTCCAAAAGTTTCGCCGCCGCGGAGCGGGAAAGATCGCTTAACGCGCCGCTTAAATATTTATCGATTCTTTCGCCCTCCTGTTCGGGCGAAACCGTAAGGATAAACGCGTTACGCAACGGTTTTATCCTCCTTTTTAAACAAATCACAAATAAGATATGCAATCAGCGAGACCGCACCAAGCGTTACGGCGCAATCCGCTATGTTGAATATAGCAAAATTAATAAAAACCGGCTCAATAAAATCAACCACATAGCCGTAAAGCACACGGTCTATCAGATTGCCGAGCCCGCCTGCGCAGACAACGCCAAGACTCCAGTAAAGCCAAAGCGATCTGCACCGGTTTGAAAACAGATACCAAAGAATGCCAACGCACACCACAACTGTAAGCGCAACAAACACCCACCTTGCGCCGCTGAACATGGAAAACGCCATCCCTGTATTTTCCGAATAAGTAAAGCGCACAACGCCCCTGATAAATTCAAACGGTTCGCTGCCCTTTAAATACGTAACGGCAAGGAATTTTGTAAATTGGTCAAACGCCGTGATCAGCAGAATCATAACGGCGCACCAAATATGCTTTTTTCTGTGCATAGCGCACCTCCGGATCTAAACGTGCCAAACAGGCAAAAGAGGGGTGTTTTGCGCCCCTCTTTTTAATTTGTAAATGAATTATTTGCCCTCTTCGGCAAGCATTGCCGCGCAGTGCGCGCAGAGGTGCGGATGTGCCGCATTGCTGCCCACTGTTTCAGAGAATTTCCAGCAGCGTTCGCATTTTTCGCCCTTTGCAGGCTGCACGCCAACGGAAAGCCCCTCTACTTCACCTTCAAAAGGCTGCTTTTCAGCCGTAACCGTTACACCGGAAGCAATAAAGATTTCCGGGAGGGTAGTTTCAACCGATTTTAAGAAATCATACAGTTCGCCGCCGGCGCCGAGAACGATATGAGCCTCCAGCGACTTGCCGATCTTCTTTTCGTTTCTTGCGATCTCAAGCGCTTTTTGAACATCCACACGCACTTTATGGATTTTTTCCCATTTTTCCATAAAGGCTGCATCCGTGCGGATAAAATCGGGCTGCGGGATATCGTTAAAGAGCGGGGATCTGGGATCTTTAGACTGATCATGCGGCATGAATTTCCAGATCTCATCCGCCGTGAACGCCAGAATCGGCGTAAGCAGCAGCGTAAGGGAATCCAAGATCTTATAAAGCACCGTCTGCGCGGCACGGCGCGTTTTGGAAGTGCCTACGGAAGTATAAAGCCTGTCTTTCAGCACATCAAAATAGAAGTTGCTCATATCTACAACGCAGAAGTTATGGATCGCGTGCGCCGCAGTGTGGTATTCATAGATCTCATACCCTTTGCGGGCGGTATCGATCACTTCATCCAGTTTCATGAGCGCATATTTATCAAGTTCTTCAAGTTCATCGTTTGGCAGCATATCCTGATCCGGATCAAAATCATAAAGATTTCCGAGGCAGAAACGAGCCGTATTTCTGATCTTTCGGTAATTATCCGAAAGCTGCTTTAAAATATCTTTGCTGATACGGATATCCGCGTGATAATCGGAAGAGGCAACCCAAAGGCGGAGGATATCGGCGCCGTACTGCTTGATGATATCCTGCGGGTCAATGCCGTTTCCGAGGGATTTGGACATTTTTTTGCCCTCTCCGTCAACAGTCCAGCCGTGGGTTACAATCTGCTTAAACGGCGCGCCGTTTCCGCCGGCTACGGAAGTTAAGAGCGAGGACTGGAACCAGCCTCTGTATTGGTCTGCGCCCTCCAGATAAACATCGGCGGGGCGTCTTAAATAATCGCGGTTTTTAAGCACTGCGGCATGCGTGGAACCGGAATCGAACCACACGTCCATAATATCCGTTTCCTTATCAAATCCCTCCGCCGCGCCGCAGTGGGGGCATGTATAGCCGTCCGGCAGGAAATATTCGGCGTCATGGGCAAACCAGGCGTCTGAGCCTTCCTTGCCGAAAATATCGGAAACTTTCATCATGATCTCATGATCAATGATCTCTTTGCCGCACTTTTTACAGTAAACAACCGGAATGGGCACGCCCCATTTTCTCTGACGGGAAATGCACCAATCCGCGCGCTCGCGGATCATGCTCTGCAGGCGGTCTTTGCCCCATGCCGGGTACCACTCCACATCTTCAGACGCTTTGATGGCGTCTTCCTTAAAATCATCAACAGAACAGAACCACTGCGAAGTTGCCCTAAAGATAACGGGCTTGTGGCAGCGCCAGCAGTGCGGATACTGGTGGATGATCTTTTGCAGAGCAAACAAATTGCCCGTTTTTTCAAGATGCTCTGCGATCGGCTTGTTTGCCTCATCCGTTGTGAGGCCGGCAAACTCGCCCGCCTCCTCAGTAAGCCTGCCGTGCGCGTCAACAGGAACAACAACCGGCAGTTCGGGATAGTTTTTGCAGACTTCAAAGTCCTCAATACCATGACCGGGCGCAGTGTGAACACAGCCGGTACCGCTTTCCAGCGTAACGTGATCACCCACGATAACAAGGGAAGTTCTGTCTATAAACGGATGGCGGCACTTGATATATTCCAGTTCTTTTCCCAAAAACGTGCCGAGCGTTTCATATTCCGTAACGCCCCTTGCCTCCATGGCGGAAGCGGCAAGATCCGTTGCCATAACGTAATATTCATCTCCGCTTTTAATAAGCGAATATTCAAAATCCGGGCCAACGCAGATTGCCACATTTGCAGGCAGAGTCCACGTGGTTGTGGTCCAGATCACAAAATACGTTTTGCTGAGATCTGCGCCCATAGCGGTGAGTTTGCCAAGATCATCCTCTACATTAAATTTAACGTAGATGGAATGGCACGGATCCTCCGCATACTCAATCTCTGCCTCCGCAAGCGCGGTATTGCAGTCCGGGCACCAGTAAACGGGCTTAAGACCTTTATAGATGTATCCCTTGGTTGCCATTGACGCGAAAACTTTGATCTGCTCCGCCTCAAAATCCTTTGTAAGGGTGATATACGGATGATCCCATTCGCCGATCACGCCAAGGCGCTTGAAACTCTCACGCTGCATATCCACATAGCCAAGGGCGGTATCACGGCAGATCCGGCGGAGTTCCAGATCAGAGATATTGCTCTGGGCGGTGATATGCGCTTCTTTTCTTGCCTTGAGTTCGGTGGGCAGGCCGTGTGTATCCCAGCCGGGAACATAGGGGGACTGATAGCCCGTCATATTCTTATATCTAACGATAAAATCTTTTAACGTTTTATTGAGCGCATGACCGATATGGATATCGCCGTTTGCATACGGAGGGCCGTCATGCAGAATAAAGAGCGGTTTGCCCTCGTTATGCTTCATCAGATTTTCGTAAAGATCATGGTCGTACCAGTCTTTCAGGATTTCCGGCTCTCGGTTTGGCAGATTGGCCCGCATCGGGAAATCCGTTTGCATCATATTTAAAGTATCTTTATAGTCCATTTCAATCAACAACCTTTATGTAATTATTTTCTTTTTTTCTTGAAAAATCCCTTGAATTTCACACCGCCGTCATCCTCATCATCCTCTTCATCCGGAGGGATCAGGCTGATCTTTTCATTGGTTCGAACGCCTTCCGGCTTAACATTAAAGAAATCTTCAAAGGGAAGATGCTGTTCTTCCTCCTCTTCGTGAGCCGCCGGCTTTTCCATTTCCGGTTCTTCACTGATTTCCCCAACGGTATCTTCATCCGCGGAAGGATCCTGCGAAAACGCGTCTATCGCGTCATGAACATCGGTCTCCTCCTCTTGCGGCTCTTCTTGCGCATCAGAGATCTCCTCCAGCTCGTACTCTACCTGTGCCTCGTCTTTCTGCGGCTCTTCTTCCTCGTCTGCCGTAAACAACTCCTCTTCGGCAGGCTCTTCCTGCTGTTCGGAAATCTCGCTGTCCTGCTGCGCGTCATCAGCATCTTCTGCCTGTGCCGGCGGTTCTTCGCTTTCGGAAATATCCTGCTCGATCTCATCGATCTTGGCGGAAACGCTTTCGATATTCTGCTGCGTTTCGTCTATTTTTTCCTCAATCTCCTCCGAATCCGCGGAAACGGGTGATTCCATCATTGCCGAAAGCTTTTCAAGCTGCGCCTGATAAAGCGCAACCAGCCTTTCTTTAAACGAATCCGCCTCTTTTTTCAGATTATTTGTTAAACTTTCATAATATTCTTTTTCATCTCTGGACTTGGAAAGCAGTTCCTGAGAGATATTTTTTGCCTCTGTTAACAGCGCGGCGGCGTCCGCCTTGGCATCCGCAAGTTCTTTTTGCGCCTTTTCGTTTGCCTCGCTGAGTATAGCCTCTGCGGCATCTGCCTTTTCTTTGGTTATGCCGGCGGCGTAATCGCGCGCCTCTGAAATGATCTTTTCCGCTTTGGTTTTGGCGTCCAAAACCGTATTCTGCACGGTTTTGGCGCTGTCCGCAAGCAGTTGTTCCGATTTTTCCTTTGCCTCTTTTTCCACCTTGGAGGCGGCTTTCTGCGCGGTCAAAAGCGTATCCTTTATAGAATCTTCTTCCGCCCTGTACTCCTCTATTTTAGAGGCAAGGATCTCCATCTTTCTGTAAAGTTCTTTATTCTCGTCATAAATAGCGGAAAAGGATTCCTCTATCTGCTGCAAAAATGCATTGGTCTCATCAATATCATAGCCGTGAGATGCGGTTGAAAGCACTTTTTCTTTTATCTGGCTCGGCGTAATCATAATTTATTCTCCTCTCTTTTACGCTCAGTACATGATCATTCCGTTATTTTCAAGTTCATCAATCAGATCGCCCATCACATCAACATTATAGGGCGTGATGATGTAAGTGCTGTTTGCAACTCTTTTGATCTGCCCGTTATTCGCATAGGCAACGCCGCTCAGGAAATCCAGCAGCCTGCGGGCAATATCCCGGTTTGTGGACTCCAGATTGAGCACAACCGTTCGTTTTTCATTCAGGTTATCGCCGATGGCGGCAGCCTCTTCAAACCGCTCCGGCTTAACAAGCACAACCTGAAGCTGGGCGGTGGTGTGGATATTCATGACCTTATCGTTTTCCGCCCTGGTGCGGTGGATTCTTTCCGGCTTTTCCTCCCTGGGCACTCTTACGCTTTTGTTGTGTTTTTCCCGCTTGGGCGGCGCGGGCATCGGATAGGACTGATTTTCCTCATAAAAATCATCAAATTCATCATCGTCGTTTTCACGGATGATATCCGCAAACTTATCAAAAAGTCCCATAAAGCAGCCTCCTAATTATATCTTCTTGCCCCGAAAATGGCAGAACCGACCCTAACGATGTTTGACCCCTCTGCTATAGCGGCGGGGGAGTCGGCGCTCATTCCCATAGACAGAATGTTCATATCTATATTATCTATTTTTTTATCTTTAATGTCAATGAAATATTGCCTTACTTGGGCAAAATAACGGCGTGCTTCCTCCTGATCCTCACAAATGGGGGGGATCGCCATCAGGCCGTCTATCCGAATCGCAGGCAGTTCGGAGATCTGATAAAGCGTTTCCACAAGTTCCTGCGGCATAATGCCGCTCTTGCTTTCCTCCATGCCGATATTGACTTCGGCAAGGCAGTGCGTAACGATACCTCGCAAAGCGGATACTCTGGAGATCTCCTTGGCAAGTTTAAAGGAGGATACGGATTCGATCATATCCACCTCGCCGACGATCTGGCGCACTTTATTGGTTTGCAGATGGCCGATCAAGTGCTTTTCCACGCCGTTTAATTCCAGATCATCCCTTTTGCCGAGATATTCCTGAACCCGGTTTTCCCCGATCAGATCGGCGCCGAGTTCAAGCGCTTTGTTGATATAAGGCGGCTCTACGGTTTTGGTAACGCACATCAGGCGTACTTCCGTTTCCTTTCTGCCAGCCTTTACGGCGCATTCGCGAACCTGGTTCAGGACCCGCTTGTAATTTTCCTCAACCGCTTTCATTCTTTCTTCATCAATTATATACTTCCCCATCATGCAGCTCCTTTCCCTGAATAATGATCTGATCATATAATTTAATGCCGTTTTCGGAATCGGGGTCATAACTGAGCACTACATAATCCCCGTCCGTATACAGCACCTCTGCGCTGCGCCACTCCACAACGGAGGCAACAAGCGCATAAACGCCTCTTTCGCCGTTGTTTACGTGAACGGCGGCAGACGGCATGCGAACACCCGTGTAGGAATGAACACGGATCTCTATATTTGCAAGCCGCATGGAAACGGTGTCGCTGTTGATCTCATCGCAGGATAAAACAAGCGCTGTCTGCTCCTGCCCGAGTTCCGGCTCGGCGCCGCTTACGATCTCGCAGCTGTAAACGCTGTCCGTGCCCGAAACGGCAACATCGACCGAATCGCCGTTTTCAAGACCGCTGATATCCTCCGTGTTGACAACGGCACAGAAATACCACTCAAAATCCGTGATCAGTTTGCCGGCATTCTGCTCCTGCGCCGGAGTCTGCGCCTGCTGTATCCACGAAGTTAAGGTGTTTACATCCAAAGAATCTATACTGCTGTAATCAAATGCGTTCTCCAGCCCGTCCGTATATTGCGAATACACGCCGGATTCATCCGCCGTTATACTGCCGGACGGCTGGTTGGCACTGATATGCAGCGCGTTCATCTTTTCCTCCGTTTCACGCATAACGGAGGAAAAATCAATCTCTTTGCCAATCAGGATCTGACGGCGCGTAAACCTGTCGTTCAGTTCCGCGGCGCTCTCGCTGACCGCGCCGACATTTTGCGCCGCGGCGGCGCGTATGTATTCGTTGATGTTTTCAAGAATGCTGTTATCCAGTGATTCCACATCGGTTACCTGCCCTACCGCCTGGCTTTCCATATCCGAATAATACTGCAGATCGCTTTCCAGATCCAGATACTGCGAATAGGCGGACGCCGCTTCCTGCGAGCCGAAAGTCAGCGCGATCTCGCCGCCTTTCACAACCTTTTCGCAGTCGCTGACGGAAGAGACCGTAACCGCGTCTCCGTTGCCTTTCACGGTGTGTTCATCCCGAACAACAAGGGCATCGGCGTTGATCGTTTCATAAACGGTGGAGGCCAGCGCCGTCTGCGTTTTCAGGCTGACGTTGAACGCGCCGTAAAGCTCTACCGCAACATAAATGACAATCAGCGCAACCACAAACGCCATAGCGGCGGTCTGCTTTTGCGCGGGCGAAAGTTTTATTTTCTTTTCCGTTTTTCGATTTTCACGATTCGCCATTCAAAAAATCCCTGCTTATTCTGACGGCATCCCCTACAAGATCGGCGTTTTCCGCATCCGCAACAAGGCGGACGGCATTTTCGCGCCTTTTAAACCAGGTGATCTGCCGTTTTGCATATCTTCTTGTTTCTCTTTTTATATTTTCCGCCGCCTCTTCCAAGCCGGCGCTGCCGTTGAAATACGGCTGAAGTTCCTTATGCCCGATCGCCTGCGCCGCCGTTTTGCCTGCGGTTTTCAGGCAGCGGCGCGCTTCCTCCACAAGCCCGTTCGCAAGCATTTGATCCACACGGCGGTTGATGCGGTCATAAAGGATCTGCCTGTTTTGATATTCTATCACAAAATAAAGCGTGTCATAAGGGGACGTTTCTTTTACGGCATCCCGGTCCGCCTCGCTTTTGGTTTTGCCGGTAAGATAATAGA
>OJPJ01000950.1_pt1 | contig 10938 bp, 5 predicted proteins | sample 1598451 | NCBI WGS metagenome assembly OJPJ01 (sample SAMN03922479, study PRJEB24848) | human gut metagenome | isolation source: stool sample | host: Homo sapiens | place: Germany | collected 2010-11
TGTCGTTCACGTCCTTGCCGGTGGGCGGCAGACGGTTTTTCACTTCGTATTCTTCGGGAATGACCGTCATGATTGCCTTTGTTGCCAGCCTGCCGGGGCCGTCATTGTCCAGATGCAGATAGATGGTTTTCACGGACGGATGATCCTCCAGAAACCGGGTGAGAGCAACGGGCAGCTTGCTTTCCGCCAGCACTTTTTTCGGCTGGTAAATTCCCGCGAGGGACAACAGATTGTGCCGCCTCCAGTCGATGCCATCCAGCTTGCAGAGGGTGGCATAGGACATGACATCAATGGCGGATTCACACAGGTGTACCGCCGGATTCTCCACGCAGGCGGGCAGGGCAAAGGAATAATGCTTATCGCTGCCGCTCAGGTCGCCGTGGAAACGCCCTTCACCGATTCCGCGCAGGCAGCCGAACCGTGCCTTGCCGTCTTTGTCAAAGCCTACAAAAACAACATTGCTGTGGCCCTTATTCCGGCTTTCATAAAGCCTCCCGGTCTGGATGCAGTAGTCGATCACCTCCGGGTCGATCCCTCTTTTTTTGAGGTAGTCCACCATAGCCCAGTTATCGGGCGCGGCCTGCGGTAAAAGCAGATGTTTGGGCTTTTCCTCTTTAGGCGCAGGCACAAAAGAAGGCGGCCTGATTGCCGCCCTGCCGATGATGGTTTCCATCGCGTCCATAAACGAATAGCCATTGACCTTAATGAGATAGTCCAGGGCGCTGTATCCGCCGATTCCACGGGAGAACCAGCACCACTTGCCGTTGGAAATCCGCAGGCTGTCATGGGTCTTGGTGCAGTAGACATTACCGGACACATGGACAAGTTCCTGCGGTTCACAGGTTTGCAGATAGGTGAGCAAGTCCACCTGCCGCGCCCGTTCAATCGCTTCCGAGTCGTAGTAAGGCATAAAAATAGCCCCCTTTCCATAGCCGTAGATTTGCCGTCCGCTTGGGATGGCTGACTATGTAAAGGGGGCTGGCATGAAAAAAGCCGACTGGATTTCTCCAATCGGCTTCGCTGTTCCCATGTTGATTATTCTTTTTTGAATGCTGCAATTTTCTCCAGATAGGAAAAACAATCCGTGTGGCCTCGGAAGTAGATGTGCTTGCGCTCCATGTTGTCGGCCCGAAAATACAGCCGGAAATACTGATTTAAGATTTCATGCTCCTGAGCGGAAAGCCGTATCTCGCCGTCACCCTCCAGCAGCTTCTCGATGAAAGGATATTGGTGCTTCAATTCGCTCATCTGCTGCTTGAGGGCGGCGTATCCCTGATCGGTATCGGCCAGCTCAAGAACCATATTACTGTCACTCTCGTCGTATTCTTCTGAGATGCGCTCTATCATCGGAATATATTGATCGCTCATTCGAGATCACCTCGTTTCTCTTTTTATTATACTATACCCACCCCAAAAAATAATATCAAATGTGCGATTTCACTCTTTTCCAGCAAGGTTCAAAACCGGCTTCCCCATGCGGTAGGCGTATCTTGTGGTGGCAAACGCTCCACCGAAATCACGATAGATGTATGCCAAAACCACATCCGCCCGGTCAACCATCCAGCGGTTTCTTTTTTTGATGGCCGCCTTATAATGGACGCCCATCAATTCTGTCGGAACCACAATATCGTCATAATAGGCTTCAAAATATTCCTTGTCGCGGTTGATCTCATGGGTCAGATAAGGGAGAACCAGCACAAGTCGGATACTTCGTTCTGGATGTGTTCTTTTTATCCTTCGTACAGCGGATTCGCATTTTTTATCAAATTCCCCCGTGCCGCCAGAGTAAAAAATAAAATCATCATCAGTCTGTATGATTTCTTCCAGCGCGCAATCTATATCCGCTTCAATCGAAGATGAAAACACCTCCCGATGACCGGCAAAGGTACAAACGGCCAAATATATCACCTGTTTTCTCAATCTCTTGGCATATATCCGTAGTGTACGGATATAGATTATTATAATGCGTTCCCGCCGTGGTTACAATATCATTGTGTAAATTATTGAAGCGAAGGGGGCGCGATATGGAACTTGATTATAAAGCAATCGGCAAACGAATCAAGATTGCCCGTATCAAGGCAGATTTAACGCAGGAGCGCCTTGCCGAACTCATTGACATCTCTCCGACACATCTGAGTAACATTGAAACCGGCACCACCCGCGTTAGCCTGAACACGATTATCAGCATTGCAAATGCGCTATCTGTCACCGGCGATGATCTCCTCTGTGACAACATCGTCATGGCAAAAGTGCAGTTTGAAAAGGATATTGCGCTGTTGCTGGAAGATTGCGACGAGTATGAAATCCGTATCATCAAGGATATGATCGGTTCTTTGAAGGATACCCTGCGCCGGGATGCAAACCTCCGCACGGCAGATAGAAAAATCCACTAAAACAACAACAGCATCATAAAACACCCTCCTTATATAGCCAAAGATTATTCCTGTGGGAACCGGCTATGTAAGGGGGCTTTCTTTATGTATGCACCGATTGGAACAGTTCCAATCGGTGCTGGGGATGAGCTTATCGCTCCAGACCTACAACTTTTCGCATGGGCAGTTCCTCACCCTCATCGGGAGCCTCGTCGATCAGCGTTTTATCTTTCTCATCCATATTAAGCAGGATGTTCAGTTCTTTCAAACGTGCGGTTTTCTCGGCCAGCTCCTCCTCACGGGCAAATGGGGTGGCCAGTTCGGTGCGGGCATTTTCAAGCTGTACCTTGGCTTCTTCCAGCTTGGCCCGTTCCCCGTCAAGGTTTCCTGCCAGATTCTCCAGAGCGTTGTCCAGACGGGTAATGTTGCCGAACACATCCGCGCCCAGCGTCACCGTATGGGACAGGGTGCCTTTCAGCGTGATGCGGTACTCGTTGCTCATCCCATCATAGGCCAGCACCATAGAGAAGCCCCGGTACTGCCCCAGAAGGACAGCATCGGAGCCAGTCATCTTCGTGCAGACGTCGATGATCGCCTTGCCTGCATCCTCTTTTTCGGTGTAGTGTTTGCCGTCCACCTCCATGCCGCAGAAACCCTCCTGCGCTTTCGGATGGACTTTCGCCAGCTCTACATCTTTTTCATAGCCTGCAATTCTCTCCGTCAGCCGGGTGATCTCTGCCGGATATTTGCGGTGTACCAGTTCCTCCAAAGCATACACCTGATTCAAGTGGCTGGCTTTGAGCATATTCAGCCTTGCCACCTCCATATCCAGATTGCACTTTTCGATGATAAGCGGGTTGCCGGTGGCCAGAGCCTTGATCTCGGAATAGCTCAGGGCGGTTTCGTCCACATCATCCGCCACGCGGACAGGGGCTTTGCTGGTCATGATTTGAGCGATAAACTTCTGCTTGTTCTCTACAAGCTGGTATAGATACGCGTCGAATGTTCCCTCGGTTACATAGCGGAAGATCTCCACCTCCTCATTTTCGTTACCCTGACGGACAATTCTTCCAAGCCGCTGCTGAAGATCGCTGGGCCGCCAGGGGCAGTCCAAATCATGCAGGGCAATCAATCTGTCCTGGACGTTCGTGCCGGCACCCATTTTCTGCGTGCTTCCCATGAGAATGCGTACCTGACCGGCGCGCACCTTCGCAAACAGCTCTTTCTTTTTGGCCTCCGAGTCTGCTGTGTGGATAAAGGCGATTTCGTCCTCCGGGATGCCTGCGTCCAACAGCTTCTTTTTTAGGTCGTCGTAAACGCTGAACGAGCCATCCGTGGTAGGGGTGGACAGGTCGCAGAACACAAGCTGGGTGGAGCGTTTTTCTTGCGTCTGCTCCCAGATACGGTAGACATTCCGGGCGCAGACAGCCACCTTGCCGTCCGGGTCATCCGGGGCCAGCGGCTGAATGAGCCGCATATCCAGAGCCAGCTTTCTGCCGTCATTGGTGATGCGGAGCATATTGTCCACATGGGGATCAACGCCGCCGCCACGGATTTTCTCCGCCCGTTCCGCCAGCCCTTTTATCATCTCCTGCTGGATTTCCGAAGGCTTGATGACCTCGGTGTGGAAGTTGGCTTTTGGTACGGGAAGGTGCAGCATATCCGCTGTTTGAATATCGGCTACCTGTTTGAGTACGCTCATCAGTTCCGGTAAGTTGTAAAACTTTGCGAACCGGGTCTTGGCGCGGTAGCCGCTGCCTTCCGGCGACAGCTCGATGGCGGTGACGGTTTCTCCAAAGTTGGACGCCCAGTCGTCGAAATGGATCAGTCCCATTTCCTGCAAGGTGCGATACTGCAAATACCGCTGGATGGTGTAAAGCTCCACCATGCTGTTGGAGATGGGGGTGCCGGTGGCAAAGATTACGCCGCGCCCGCCGGTCAGTTCGTCCAGGTACTGACACTTCATAAAGAGGTCGGAACTTTTCTGAGCTTCGGTCTGGGCGATGCCTCCTACATTCCGCATTTTCGTCATCAAAAAGAGGTTCTTAAAATAATGGCTCTCATCAATGAAGATACGGTCAACGCCCAGTTCCTCAAACGTCACAACATCGTCTTTCCGGCTTTGGTCGTTGAGCTTCGCCAGCTTCGCCTCCAGAGATTTGCGGGTGCGCTCCATCTGTTTGATGGTATAGCGTTCCGCCTTTTGTGACTTGGCCTGTTCAATGCCGAATAGAATCTCGTCAATCTGCTGTTGGAGAATGATTTGCTGGCGCTCGGCACTCATGGGGATTTTTTCAAACTGGCTGTGGCCGATAATGATTGCGTCATAATCTCCGGTGGAAATGCGGCTGCAAAACTTCTTCCTGTTCTGCTTTTCAAAGTCCTTCTTTGTGGCTACCAAGATATTGGCGCTGGGATAGAGCTGCAAAAATTCAGCCGCCCACTGCTCCGTGATATGGTTGGGAACCACGATCAGCGACTTGGTACAAAGCCCCAGCCGCTTCATTTCCATTGCCGCCGCGACCATCTCATACGTTTTCCCGGCCCCCACTTCGTGGGCAAGCAAGGTATTTCCGCCATACAAAACGTGCGCGATGGCATTGATCTGATGGGGCCGAAGGGAGATCTCCGGGTTCATTCCCTCAAAGTGAATATGCTGCCCGTCATACTCACGGGGGCGGATGGCATTGAAGGTTTCGTTGTAGATGCGGCACAGGCGCTCTCTGCGGTCAATGTCCCGCCATATCCACTCCGAAAATTTCTGCTTGATGAGTTCCTGCCTGTCCTGGGCAATAGCGGTTTCCTTCTTGTTGAGGACGGCTTTTTTATTGCCGTTTTCATCCTCGATATAGTCGAATACCCGCACATCCTTCTGATTCAAGGTCTGCTCCAGGATATGATAGGCAGTCATGCGCTTGGTGCCGTAGGTGGTGAGCACCTTTACGTTGCCCCGGTCAGAGTTTTTGTCCGTGATGGCCCACTGGCCGGTAACTTCGGAACGCAGGATTTTGATGCGGTTCCGGGCGTAGTATCCGGGGGTAAGCAGTTCCTCCATAAACTGCTGGTAGATGTCGATAGGCACCCAGTTGGCACCAATGCGGACGCCGATTTCCCCAGCGCCCAAATCTGCGGGCTGTACCGCTTCCAGCGCCTCTACCTGCCTGCGGGCCGCTTCCTTCTGGCTGTCCGGGGCAGTTTCCAAAAAGGCTTTTGCCATCCGCAATTTCCGGCGCACATTCCCTGAAAGGTACTCGTCCGCCGTCACGAGAGAAAAGGCTTGCAGACTGAGGGAATTTCCCCGCAGTTCATCCGGGTTTTCCGGGCCTTCAATGTTGCGGAAGATCACGCCGGCAAGCTCGCTCTCCAGCTCCTCCGGGGATTTGCCAGACAGTTCGGCCATATAGCCCATATCCACACAGGCTTTCTCCGAGATAGACACCGCCAACGCTTCGCTGGCAGTATCCACGCTGGTGACGGCCATGTGAGGACGAATGGTGCGCTTGGAGAACATATCGGCTTTTCTTTTTAGGTTGCCTTGCTCGTCCAGCACCTCCAACGAACACAAGAGGCAGTAGCTGGAATCCTCGGAAAAGGCCAGTTTGTTGCCCCGGCTGCTGATAAGCCCATATTTGGCTGTAAAGCTGTCATAAAGGGAGTTCAGCTTTTTCTGCTCCGCCTGAATGTCCTCGTCCGGGTATCCTTCGGTCTGATACTCAATCAGCCTGCGGACACATTCCCGCAGCTCGATCATACCCCGGATACGGTTTTCCGCCGTAACAGAAACCTCCATCGGGTGCATAAGACTGTTTTCCCGGTAGTACACCTGACCGTCCACAATCGTGTAGCTGAAATTCCGAACGGTAGGGTCTGCGGGGATGGAGCGATCTTCTTCGTCCGGTTCCTCCAGTTCATAGGGCTTGATCTCGGCCTGAAGGAACTGGATGGCCTGGGCAAGCTGCTCCGACAGGTCGGCTCCTTCGCGGGCTTTGCAGGCGCTGTCCATCCCGAACCGGGTGGATTCCATCACCATATCGCCCAAAACCATTTCCGGGTGCTGCACAAAGTAACGGTTCATGCGGATGCCATTTTCATCGGTGTCCAGTTGTACCCAATCCTGCTCCAGATCGGTGATGTGATCTCTTTTTTGCAGAAACAGAATATCGCTGGTGACTTCCGTTCCGGCATTCTGCTTGAATGTGTTGTCAGGTAAACGAATGGCTCCGATCAGGTCGGCGCGCTGGGCGAGATAGCGGCGGACAGCGGAGTTTTCCTTGTCCATCGTACCTTTCGACGTGATGAACGCAACAATGCCGCCGGGTCTTACTTTGTCCAGAGCCTTCCCAAAGAAATAATCGTGGATCAGCCAATGGTGCTTGTCATACCGCCTGTCTACCACCTTGAAATCCCCAAAGGGGACGTTGCCGATGGCCACATCGAAAAAGCTGTCCGGCATCTGCACCGTTTCAAATCCATTGACGGAAATGCTGGCATTTTGATAGAGCTGCTGGGCGATCCTGCCGCTGATGCTGTCAATCTCCACACCATAGGCTTTGCTGCCTGCCATATCAGCCGGAAGCAGGCCGATGAAATTGCCGGTGCCGCAGGCCGGTTCCAAAAGGTTGCCCTGCTGGAATCCCATCTGTGACAGCGCCTTGTAAATGCCTCGAATCACTACGGGCGGGGTGTAGAAGGCAGTCAGAGAACTGGCTCTGGCCGCTACATACTCGTCCTCATCCAACAAGGACTTGAGTTCCGCATACTTGCTGTGCGTTTCTTCAAAGCATTGGGGCAACCCACCCCATCCCACATAGCGGGAAAGGACTTCCTGTTCCTCCGGTGTGGCAAGGCGTTCTTCCGCTTCGATCCGTTTCAAGCAGCGGATGGCTCTGACGTTGGCGGCAAACTTTTCGCCCGGTGTGCCGTGGCCCAGAGCATCGTCCGTAATGTGGAAATCATGGCGCTGTTCGCGTGGTATTTCGGGATGCAGAGGTGCAAAGGTGATGCGCTCACGGCGAACCCGTTTCGGAGCCAGCGTAGCCGCTTCTTCTTTTTGGGGCTGTGACAGCTCCGGGCCGCCTGCCATCTGGCTTTCATAGAGGTCAATATCCTGTTCGGTGAGCCACTCCGGTTTTTCCGGCAGGGCATTGTACAGTTCCCGCATTTTGGTGATCTGCGCTTCTACGCTGCCAGCCCACAGATGTTTTTCCGCACGTCCGCCAGCACCCAGATAGTAGTCGCAATCCGCTTTCAGGCGGCTGAGTAAACGGTAGTCATCCGCACTCTGCTCCGGCTCAATACCGATGGATTCCAAATCTTCCTCTGACACGGAAATGAGATTGTCGAAAGTGAGATCTGTCAACTCGTTTTGGATGAGTGCCTCCAGACTGTCATACTGCCTGCACTCCAAAAACTGTCCGTCCAGATACCGTTCTACACGGTAATTCACCAAATCCACGTTCACCTGAATTGGGATTTCTCCGTCTGTGACCGTGGTATAGGCAATCCCCACCTTTTCCAGATCGCTGAAATCGGCATAGCTGTCATATTCTTCTTGGCAGAACTGGTCAATCAGTTCTTTCGCCTGCTCCAAAAGGGCTTGGTCTTGGGTGAGAGGCTGGGGCAGCTCGTCGAGCTGCTCCATACAGAGCGCAACATCTGCCGCGACTTCTTCTTCCGGGTCTGCATGGTCGAGGAAGGATTGCAGCAGCGCACAGATTTCCTGCCGCTGGGCTGTGTTGTGAAGTTGCTGGGCGATATTCTCCACCGCCTGAGGATCGTCCTCTCCGTAGCCCATGCGGGAGCCGTCAAATTCCCCGATAAGGCGCAGCACTTGGGCGGCCACTTCCGGGTAGGGGTCTGCCGGTTCTTCTTTTTGAGGCGGTTCTTGTTTGGGCGGCACCGAGAATACGGGCGCATTCTGCGTGGCAGAAATCGTCATCTCCGAGGAGTCGGCCACCTGCTGAATCCTGTCCCGAACCTCCTGGGGCATTTCTTCGTCGTAAATTTGCACCGTGCGATCCGGCGCAATGTGGGCAACCGTGCGATAGTCCCCGTCAACTTCTTCCAGCCGGTTCCAAACAGTCAGCCCATTTCCCAGATGCCCGAACCCCAAATCATAGGCTTTCTGCGGTTCCTGCACAGCCTGCGGCGGCACCGGCTCCTTTTTCTCTGCAAACAGGGTAAAAGTGCCTTGACGGTATGCGGTCAGATTCTCAAATGCCCGTTGCCGCAAATCGTACATCCGGTCATCCTGCGGGGTGGCCTCCCAGACTGGAACCATCATCTGATAGATTTCTTCCACGCGAGCCGGGGCGTCGAGCTGCGGCTCGATGAGCTTTACCGCATCCCAATAGTCAAAACCATACGGATAGGGGTGGGGCTGCTCCTGGGGAACATTCTCAAAGAAAGTGCGGATGCTCTGTGCGAGCTGGTGCTTTTCGTATTGGGGCATGGCGGCCCGATCTTCATCGCTCAGAAACCGTCCCTGGGCGATCATGGCGCTCACGCGCTTCTCCACCGCATTCCATTTCAGTTCCACTTTGGCATAGGGTTCTGAAAGACTGCCGTGGCTGAAATGAACGCCCTTGCTGAGCTGATAGGTCACGTCATCGTTTCCGCTGCTGTGTCCGCTGTATTCCCCGTGATAATGCTTTAAGAAATCTTCTCGTTCCTTCCGGTCAGAGTGGTTGCGATAAAAGGAATACACCGCCAGCCGGTGGTCCGTGCTTCGCTTTCCACCGCGCAGGAGATTGTCGATCTCGTCGCCGGAGATAAAGAAACGCCGCTGGGGATCATATCCCTCGGCGGCGGTAAAATGCAGCGGCTCCCGCTGTAAATCAGCAAGCTGCTCCAGCAGTTTTTGCGGGCGGTGGAAATGGAATCGGAGAAGTTCACGGTTCTCTCCGTATGCCTGGACAAACTGCTCCAGCTCATCCCGTAAGTTCTGCAATCCCTCTGGATGGCCTAACAAATCGCTTATGGCTGCGCTTTCTTCTGGAAAGCCTCTATGGGTGTTGTAAATGGCGTTTATGGTGGGAAGGAACCCCGCATCGGCGGTTCCTTCTGCAAAATCCTGTCGCAGATACCATAGCTGGGCGGCTCGTTGCTGGCGCTCGTACCCGTCTACCCGGTCAAGTTCACTCTGGGGCATATACCGGCCCAAATCCAGCAATTCCCGGATGCGCTTGGCTGCCTGTTCCCAGGGGATCAACGTGGCTGATGTGCGCTGTGCAGTTTCACCCTCTGCCACATGGATACCTTCGGCGTTGTACCAAATGGAATACTTCCGGCTATCCAGATAAAAGCCCGCGCCATTTTCTTCATAGTGTTCCATCAGGAACCGGGCGTTGTCCTCCAGAGGTTTATCCTTTTTGAAATAGGCACAAATGATGAGGCGGCTGTTCTGATCGTTGGCTCCAATGCACAGCGCCTCGTCAATGACCTGCTGAGAAAGCTCCTGACTTGGAAAGAGAAAACGCTGCGGCTCGCCCTCGGACGGAGTGGAACTGCCAAAGGACGGGAAATCAAAAAGGGACATCTGCTGGCTCTCCTGGGTGGGGAGCTGGCGGATGTCCGTCTGAATGAAGTATTCCTTTTTGTCAATGAGCTGTGCTGTCCATCCGGCCACCAAATCCCACGAGAACACCGATTCCTTTGTGCGGGAAAGGTAGGAACCCTCCCACATGAGAAGCCCGTCCTCCTGCGGCTTATAGCCCAGGCGCTGACCATCTGCGATGATCTCGGTGTATCTGTCCTGATAGGCGGATTTAAGATACTCCGCCCGTTCCCGCTGGTCGGTGTGAACGGAAAAGAACAGCTCAATCTGCTGCTTTTTGTATTTAAGGTCGTCATCCTTGTTGGCGATGACAGCCATGATCTGCTTCTCATCCAAAAACGCAGGAAGTTCTTCACCACCTGCGTTTTCTTTTGTTAGCTGTAAATCAGCTCCGCGAGAATCGTTTCCTCCGCTGCGTTCCGAAGGTTGTTCATGAGCTGCACCCACTTCATCGGATCGCGGGCTTTCAGTTCCTCCGTCACGCCCTCGGTTTTGGCCATCTGCGCCACCATCAGATCTATCCGGGAGAGTGCCGTCTGCTCGACCTCCGCCAGATGGCCGTTCAGCTTGCCGCTGGTCAGCAGATTGGTGTAGGTGATCCTGCGGTTCTCCTTCAGGAACTTCCGGCGAAGTAATGCGTATTTCCCAAGAGCCACTTCCGGCTCCTGCGGGGGCAGAAGGTTCGGCAGGTTGTAGCTGCCCTGTCTGCTGTATGTGATCTCGGTCATATTCTATGCTCCTTTCCGGCTGCTTGATTCTCTGTTCAGTTACAGGATACTGGTTTTCCTGTGTGGTTTCAAACGTGCGATTTTCTTTTTGAGGTTGTCTTTGCAGGGCAAGGGTCGTTCGGGCAATTTCAGAAAGGCACATCTGAGAGATGTCCCCGGTAGCCACGCCCAGAGCGTTCAATGTTTCGGGTGTATTGAAGTTCAGCACATCCCGAAAATCATCATCCTCATAGTAATCAGACGGATCGAGGCCGCAGCGTGCTACCAGCATATATCCAATGCT
>OJPJ01000963.1_pt1 | contig 10870 bp, 9 predicted proteins | sample 1598451 | NCBI WGS metagenome assembly OJPJ01 (sample SAMN03922479, study PRJEB24848) | human gut metagenome | isolation source: stool sample | host: Homo sapiens | place: Germany | collected 2010-11
CTGCGTACAAAAATGCTGATTTTGTAATTATCTCTACTCCTACCAATTACGATGACGAAAGACACTTTTTTGATACATCGTCCGTTGAGGCTGTAATTGAGCTTGTAATTGAATGCAACCCAAATGCGGTTATAGTTATCAAATCCACTATACCGGTTGGATACACAAAAAGTGTTATTGAAAAATACAAATACACAAAAATTCTTTTCAGTCCCGAATTTTTGCGTGAGGGCAAGGCTCTCTATGATAACCTCTATCCGTCAAGAATCATTGTCGGTGTTGATATGGAAAATGAAGAACTGAAAAAATCTGCCGAGACTTTTGCAACGGCACTTGCAGACTGTGCAATTAAGGAAAACATAGACACTCTCTTTATGGACTACACAGAGGCAGAGGCGGTCAAGCTTTTTGCAAATACATACCTTGCAATGCGTGTCAGCTTTTTCAACGAGCTTGACACATATGCCGAAATGAAGAACCTTAACACTAAAAGTATCATTGACGGTGTGTGTCTTGATCCGAGAATCGGAAATCACTACAACAATCCGTCCTTTGGCTACGGCGGTTACTGTCTGCCAAAGGATACAAAACAGCTCAAGGCCAATTTTTCGGATGTTCCGAATGACATAATCAGCGCTGTTGTAACATCTAACAAGACAAGAAAAGAATTTATTACATCACAGATAATGAATAAAAATCCAAAAGCTGTCGGAATTTACCGCCTTACAATGAAGTCAAATTCCGATAACTTCAGACAAAGCTCAATTCAGAGCGTTATGGAGCTTTTGAAAAATAACGGTATCGAGTTAATCATCTACGAACCGACACTTAAAGTCGATTTATTCGAGGGCTTTGGCGTTGAAAACGACTTTGAAAAGTTCGTCACAAAATCGGATGTAATCGTTGCAAACAGATACAGCTCCGTTCTTGACTGTGTAAAAGAAAAGGTTTACACAAGAGATTTGTTTTTCAGAGATTAATTTGAGGGTAAAAGTATGGAAACATTGATTATCGGCAAACCGAAAATTGAAAAACTTGATAATCGTGCCAGACTCTGTTCAAAAATCAGCGAAAACGGAAAGCCTTCCTACACTCTCTGGTTTGATGTTGATGCAAAGTATGCTGACTATCTGACCGAAAGTGCCGACGCATTCGTTGTTGCGCTGTTGCCGTATGCAATGAACAACAGTCTGAATATTTCGGCAGAAGCAAAGATGTCGAAGCAACTGTGTTTTCAGCTTAATGAAATTTTCATTCCCGTTCTTACAAAAAATTCAAAATTATTCAACAAAATTTCGATATCTGCAAAAGAGCTTACACAGGAAAACTACTGCTGCAAAAATGCGTCGGCAACAGGATTTTCGAGAGGTGTGGATTCATTTGACACAATTTGCAGTCTTTCCGAAAACAGAACGGAAAAGCTGAGTCATCTTACCTTTTTCAATGTCGGCTCCCACAGAAGTACGGCTAATTACACACCCGAACAATCTGCCGAGCTGTACGAAAATCGTCTTGAAATTGCAAAAAAATCCGCAAAAATCTTTGATATGCCGTTGATTGACATTAATTCAAATCTCGGTGAACATCTTACCCTGCCGTATGTAAAGGTTCATCATTATTGCAGCTTTTCGGCGGTCTTATGTATGCAGAAATTTTTCAAAAACTATTACTATGCGTCAGGATACCCGATAAGCAGTTTTTCGATAAAACAATGCGACACCGGCTCGGCACACTATGAGGCATTTACAGCAAGTATGCTGAGTACCGAAAGTACCGATTTTTACATTACAGGTCTTGAAAAGACAAGGCTTGAAAAGGTTGACTTCATTTCAAAATTTCCGATTACATATGATAACCTCAATGTGTGTTACTACGGTGAGAACAACTGCGGTCACTGTGAAAAGTGCGTCAGAACGCAATTTGAGCTTATGGCACTCGGAAAACTTGAACTGTATAAGAATGTTTTTGATATTCCGAAATTTTACAGAGACAAGAACAAATATATGGACTATGTTCTCAAACATCAGAACAAGGACTATTATGCAGAAATTCTCAGTCTTATGAAAAAGAAGGGTTTCAAGCTTACGCCAATTCAAAAAATTAAAAAGGCTGTCTATGCCATTTATCTTAAATTCAGAGGGCATTAAGGCTTACGGTTGCTTTAACCGACAAGCCATTGAGAAGGTATATATGAATAAAATTGATAAAAACCGAAATCTCGGGGTAGACATTCTTCACAATTGCCGTTGAATTCAAATCGGGCAAAGTATCAAGCATACTTGCCCGACTCGGACAGCGATATTCACTTCTGATATACATAGTACATCCGATAATTCTTACCCTGTGCAATCAGATTACACCGAAAATTCACCTTGCATCGGTATATAAATACACAAAACCTTTTGTTGTATTCATAGGAACTGTTCTTGTTATATTTATCTATTATTTAATCAAGGACGCTGTTCAGAAGAAAAAACAAAAGAAATCTTGACAACCAAACGCAGATATCAGATGATGTCTGCGTTTTTATAATGCCTCACGGCTGTGGGTTTGGCGGTTACTTCGCACAAAACAAAAATGCATCAGACCTTTTCGGGCAACTGATGCATTTTTCTTTTTTAAACTGTTTTCTTGAATAGACTGCGGTGGCACACCGCCGACATCATTATCTGTTTTCAACTTTCAATTCTTAATTGAAAGCACCGCTCGGGTATTTAACTTTCGCATATGCAAATACTGCTACCCGAATTGGGTGCAACAACTTGTTGCTTATTCTTCCTCAGCAAGCTCATCGGCTGTAACTTCTGCCTGCGGTTCTTCCTTTGCAGCCTCCTCAGGCTCTTTTTCGGAAACAATATCGTCAATTTCCTCAATAAGCTTCTGCTCTGCGCATCTGTGCTTTTTTAAAGCGAGAAATGCTGCTGTGGCAGCCGCAAGTGCAGAGATTGCACCGATGATTGTGTAGAATAATTTTTTGTTTTTATCCATTCCGGCACCTCTTTCAGTATTAATATAAATCAGCGGAAAAACCGTATTTTTCTACTTATTGCTATTTTATATCATTTTTACAAATTTTTCAATAGGCAACTGATAATCTTTGCACAAATGGCTGTCAGTGTGTTATATTCTCTTTTTACGCTCTGCAAGGGCAAAAAGCACTCCGCCCGAAATCACAACAAGCATCATAACAGCCGTTGCTGTCACTCCTGTCTGAACACTGCCGTTTTTATCAGGCTGTAAAGGAGTGCTGTCCGATGTTGCGGCACCGCCTGTTGCCGAAGTCGGATTTACAGAGGTTGTACCGACAGTTGCAGGCTCACCCGTCGGAGCAGTCTGAACAGTCTGTTCCTGAGTAGCAATCGGTTCTTCCGACTGTGACGATTTCTCAACAAGGACGGCTTAAAAATCTTTGAATACACCTTTGATTCATCAATTTTGGCTGAAGAAAAAACAACAAAAGCAGAATAACAAATAAAATCAAAACAAAAACGGCAGTACCAATAAAATCGGTACTGCCGTTGTTATATAAGAAATTAATCTCTTGTTTTTTCGCCGTTAAGAATCATTTCCGCATTCTTAACACGCTCTTTTGTCGGGGGATTAATGCCCTCGAGAGGATAGTCATAACCGAGAGCCTTCCACTTGTACACACCGAGGGTGTGATACGGAAGCACCTCTACACGCTCAACATTCTTGAGCGAACGGATAAAGTCGGCAAGTCTGAAAAGATACTCGTCCTTATCATTTCTTTCAGGCACAAGAACATGTCTTATCCATACGGGCTTGCCCATATCGGAAAGCTGTCTTGCCATTTCAAGAATATTGGTGTTTGGCTGTCCTGTAAGGATTTTGTGCTGTTCGTTGTCGATATGCTTTATATCAAACAACAGCAAATCCGTATATTCCATTAGCTCTTTCCACTTTGAATAGAACGGCTCTTTGGTTGTAAACGGGTTGGCGCTTGTGTCAATACAGGTATTAACACCCTGCTTTTTAGCCTTCTTAAACAAATCAAGCAAAAAGTCAATCTGTAAAAGCGGCTCACCTCCGCTTACTGTGATACCGCCCTTATTTTTCCAATAGGGGCGGTATGCAAGCGCTTTATTAAGCAACTCGTCGGCGGTGTATTCCACGGTGTTTTCATCGTGTTTCCAGGTGTCGGGATTGTGGCAGAACTGGCAACGCATTGCGCAGCCGCTCAGAAAAATCACAAATCTCACGCCCGGACCGTCAACAGAGCCAAAAGTTTCTATTGAGTGTACAAAGCCTTTAACAGCGTTGTCCGACATTACATTCTGTCGTGGCAGGTTCTGGCAATAACATCCAGCTGCTGCTCTCTTGTAAGGTCGATGAACTTAACAGCATAACCCGATACACGGATTGTGAAGTTAGCGTACTCTTCCTTCTCAGGATGCTCCATAGCGTCAATGAGTTTTTCTGTACCGAATACATTTACATTGAGGTGGTGTGCACCCTGATCAAAGTAGCCGTCCATAACATTTACGAGGTTGTCAACACGCTCGTCATCGTTGTGTCCGAGAGCACCCGGGTTGATTGTCTGAGTATTTGAAATACCGTCAAGAGCGTACTCGTAAGGAAGCTTAGCAACAGAGTTAAGTGAAGCAAGAAGGCCGTTCTGCTCTGCACCGTAGCTTGGGTTAGCACCCGGTGAAAGCGGCTCGCCTGCTTTTCTGCCGTCAGGAAGTGAACCTGTAGCCTTACCGTAAACAACATTTGATGTGATTGTAAGGATAGAAGTTGTAGGCTCTGAATCTCTGTATGTGTGGCAATACTTGAGCTTAGCCATGAATGTCTTGAGAAGATCAACGGCAATCTTATCTGCTCTCTCGTCATTGTTACCGTATCTTGGGAAGTCGCCCTCTGTTTCAAAGTCAACAGCAATGCCGTCCTCGTCACGGATAACCTTAACCTTAGCGTACTTAATAGCGCTGAGTGAGTCAACAACATGTGAGAAGCCTGCAATACCTGTTGCAAATGTTCTTCTTACATCTGTATCAATAAGAGCCATTTCTGCTGCCTCATAGTAGTACTTATCATGCATGTAGTGAATCATGTTAAGTGTGCCTACATAGAGGTGAGCAAGCCAATCCATCATTGTGTCATACTTCTTGATAACTTCATCATAATCAAGGTACTCTGATGTGATAGGTGTATATTCAGGACCAACCTGCATCTTTGTCTTTTCATCAATACCGCCGTTGATAGCGTAGAGAAGGCACTTAGCAAGGTTAGCTCTTGCGCCGAAGAACTGGATTTCCTTACCTGTCTGTGTTGCGGATACGCAGCAGCAGATTGAGTAATCATCGCCCCATACAGGACGCATTACATCATCGTTCTCGTACTGAATTGAGCTTGTTGTAACTGAAATATGAGCAGCATACTTCTTGAAGTTCTCGGGAAGTCTTGAAGAATAAAGAACTGTGAGGTTTGGCTCAGGTGAAGGTCCCATATTCTCAAGTGTGTGGAGGAAACGGTAGTCGTTCTTTGTAACCATTGAACGGCCGTCAATGCCAAGACCTGCAACTTCGAGTGTAGCCCATACAGGGTCGCCCGAGAAGAGCTGGTTGTAAGACTCAATTCTTGCAAACTTAACCATACGGCACTTCATAACAAAGTGGTCAACGAGTTCCTGAGCCTGTGATTCTGTAAGTGTACCGTTCTCAAGGTCACGCTCAATGTAGATGTCGAGGAATGTTGATACACGACCAACGCTCATTGCAGCGCCGTTCTGAGTCTTGATAGCAGCAAGATAACCAAAGTAGAGCCACTGAACTGCCTCTGCAGCGTTCTTAGCAGGCTGTGAAATATCAAAGCCGTAAGAAAGTGCCATTTCCTTCATATCGTTAAGAGCACGAATCTGATCAGCGATTTCTTCACGAAGCTGGAAGTCGCCTCTTCTCATACCCTGACGGTTTGTTTCTGCAAAGTCCTCTTTCTTGCCTTCGATAAGACGGTCAATACCATAAAGAGCAACTCTTCTGTAGTCACCGACGATTCTGCCTCTGCCGTATGTGTCGGGAAGACCTGTAAGAATCTTGTTGTGACGGGCAAGCTTCATCTCAGGAGTGTAGATATCGAATACACCCTGGTTGTGAGTCTTGTGATATTTTGTAAAGATTTCGTGAAGTTTAGGGCTTGGAGTGTAGCCATACATCTGGCATGACTGCTCAGCCATTTTGATACCGCCGTAAGGCATAAATGCACGCTTGAGAGGCTTGTCTGTCTGAAGACCTACAACCTTTTCAAGGTCTTTATCAAGATATGCAGCGCCGTAAGCTGTGATGCCGCTTACAACCTCAGTTTCCATATCAAGAACGCCGCCCTTGGCTCTTTCTTCCTTCTGGAGTTCCTTGAGCTCGCCCCAAAGCTTGTCTGTAGCTTCTGTAGGACCTTCAAGGAAAGACTGGTCGCCGTCATAAGGCGTGTAGTTTTTCTGAATGAAGTCTCTGACATCAATGTCGGACTCCCATTTGCCACCTGCAAAATTTGTCCATTCTTCTCTCATTACTGTAAAACCTCCGATAATGATAATTAATACTGAATTTTGTATATGACACAAAAAAATGCCGACTCAATTCCAAGCAGACGCCCGGTAAGGTCAGCTCCTTGAAAAAATCGTCATACATCCTTGTATTCTGTCATTTATTCACTTTTATAATCATATAACCAACACCATTAAAATAACACTTTTTAAGGGCGTTGTCAAGCATTTTGAGATACTTTTTACACCACTTTTTCACACTCAAAACACTATGGTAAATGAGTACAATTTTAGGGTGTGAGGAACATTATTTTCAGCAGATTTTTTCCCGTATTTGTGCGGAATATTTTGTCATATGCCTGCTCTGCTGCACTGCGGCTTGAATCGTCCTCGTAAAGGTTCACAAGGAAGTCAGCCTCTACCAAAATTCGGTACGGCAAAGTATCAATATTTCCATAGGTGTGATGGTGTCCCACAAGGTAACAAACTTTGTCAATAAATGTTTTTTCGTAGCCGAGAGCGGCAAGCAACTTTTCAGCCTCGTGAGGACCTTCAAGCTCCTGATACTTTCCTGCAGACGAATTGTACTTTTCTTCGCTCACCTTTATTCCGATGTCGTGAACGATTGCGGAGATTTCAAGAAGCTCCTGATCGTCGGGCAAAAGATTTTCACTTTCACCGATTGTCTTTGCGAATGAATAAACCTTGAGAAAATGGTGAATCCTTTTCTTGTCACTTCCAAAATATTCAATCATAGCAGTTATAACCCTGTCGGTTTTCATATTATCACTCCTTACGGCGAGCCGCCGTACCCTATTCGTGTAGATAGTTTTTTTGTTTGTGCAATTCTGTAGGGGTAGCCTTGCGACCGCCGCCTGTGGCGGATAAAGGGAGCAAAGCGCTGTCTGAAATAACGAGCAATAGGAAGCACATTTATATGCAACGCATTGCGACTATATTTCAGACGGGAGGATTCGCACAAATAATCACTTTTTCATACTTCTTATATATGCAAAGGTCTTTTCTTCACCCTCATCTCTCAGCATAACCAATAATTTTTCAAGCAAGGCCTCGGTGTTGGGGTGCATACGGTGTTTGCCTCTGATTCTGCAAAAATATGTAAACGGAGCGCCGTCCGTGTAATTTTTGCCGTTGTAGATTTTGCTTGCGGCAACTCGGTCGCAGAACATTTCGATAACATATTTTACAGGCATTTCAACATTTTCAATCTGCTTTGTCTTTGGGTTGTAATCGTTCCAGTATTCGTAATGGTGACGGTTTCTGCCCTTGTGATGCATCCACGCCTGTGAATAGCCGTACAGCTCTCTTTCCTTTTCATTGGGACTTCTCGTGCCCTGAAAATACTTTGCACCCGGAATAAATTCTGTAGGCGAATACTTTGACAAATCGTGTATTAATCCCTGTCTGAGAATTCCTGCCCTTGCACAGTTGGCAATTACCTTGTGCCTGTGACGGGTTATTGTTCTGAAATGTTTAATCGGATGTGCCATAATTATCACCATAAATTGTTAGTTTGGAAAATACAAAACATTCTCCGACTGACATTTTACCACATTTCTTGCAGATTTAAAATAGCACTTGCAAGATTGTCGAAAAAAAGTTATAATATACAAAGGTTAAAATTTTGTAACCATTTAATGTTAAATTCTATAAGGATAGGTAATCTATGAAAAAGAAAATTTTCATTCTTTTACTTTGTGTTGTCCTCATTGCAACCTGCATATTATGCGGTGTGACGGGAATTTTCGGAAATGATTCTCAAAATTCTCAAAAACCGCAGACGCCCGATACGGCAGTAACCGAAAATACGACATTTCCGAGCAAGGTTGATTCGCTCACATTAAAAGTCGGCGAATCAAAGCTTATTGAACTGTCATCCGAAAAAGCAAAATCCGTTACCAAATGGACAAGCTCGGACAGTAAAATTGTTACCGTTGATGACGGCGGAAGGGTTGACGCTCTCAAAGAGGGTACGGCTCTGATTTCTGCCATTTCAAAAGACAAATCAAAGTCGGAATTTCAGGTTACGGTGGCAAAATCAACCATGAAAAAACAGCAAAGCTACTCAACCTGTATAACGGCAAATCTTGACAAGCTTGAAAGCAACAAGCGTAATACGGCAAAAAATCTGTACGCAATCAAGGTCAACCGCACGGCAAACTGCGTGACGGTTTACACATATGACGAAAAGGGCAAGTACACAATCCCCGTAAGGGCGATGATTTGCTCCACAGGTCTTGACAATTCGACAATCACGGGTGACTACACAATCGGAATCAAGTCCGAATGGCTTTCCCTTGTGGGCGATGTTTTCGGAAGATACATCAGCGGAATTTCGGGCGATTATCTTTTCCACTCCGTTCCCTACTACTCAATGAGCGAAGAAGATTTGGAGCTTGAGGAGTTCAACAAGCTTGGCGAACAGGCGTCACAAGGATGCGTAAGACTTGCGGTTTCGGATGCAAAGTGGGTTTATGACAACTGCCCCACAGGCACGAATGTAAGCATATATGACGACGCAGAAAATGCAGGCCCTCTCGGAAAACCGGATGCAATCAAAATCACCGATTTTACCAACAAATGGGATCCGACAGACAGCAATAAAAAATGCCCGTATGCCAAAGCAGCACCGACAATCAGCGGTGCAAACGATTACACAATCAAAAGCGGCGGCGAATTTTACGCCCTTGCAGGAGTAACAGCCGTTGACACCTGCGGCAACGACATAACATCGAATATCGAAGTTTTCGGCAATGTAGTAACCACCCGAAAAGGCAAGTACAAGGTAACATATTCAGTCACCGATGTGCTTAAAAGGACATCAAGCGTAACGATTACGGTAACGGTGCAATAAACCGCCTCAGTCAATTTAAGAAGATAGTTCCGCAAAAGCTAAAATAAAGATGCCCGAACGGAGATTTTAAATTGAAAATGGAAAATTGAAAATGTAAAATGAATGTCGGGAAGACGGTTTGCAAAATGCAAAACATCGTCTTCCCGACATTTTATTTTTATGGAATTGAGTTACTTGTTAGCGCAATACTCTACAATCTATACAAAATAAATTTTACACACAACCATAGCCTTAATTTTGCTTACGCTAATATTTTATTCAACTGTGATTTTAAAAGTTCTCTTCTTTTTTCCAAAAACAAGGGATAGTTTTCATAAGTGTAATCTATATCCGGCAAATAATTTATGTTTCTATACTGATATCTTTCATTATCTGTTTTATATTGTGAAGTAAACCATTCATCAAAATCCGTTGCAAGTTTTTCTTCATTTAACTGTGCCGCAAGCAACTGTAGATTACATATATTATTAACATTTTCCAGATACCAATTTAATTCATTTTCCTGTACCCCATGTTTTCTCAGATATGTTTTTGTAAACTTGCTCTTTGGATACATATGATCCACATGAAATTTATTATTAAAATCGAGCGATGAATATAAAAGCATTAGTGTTGTAACTGTATCGCTCTTTCCATATTTAAGATTTAAAAGGAATTCATCTATATCTTCCTCTGTAAATTGAATTGATTTATTAGTACCTTTAAATTTATCAATAATTTTTTCAATCGGGAAATCATTCGCACCATTTATCTTTAGGATTTCTCGTATATGTCTTAATACATTATCCGGTTGTCCGCTAAACACTTTTTTAAGTAATGAACGCATAAGCCACTTTTTAATTTTATCCCTGTTTTCTTTTGTTTTTCCGGAGGATATAAAATTGTCGGGTAACTCGTTTATAAAAAAGTAATATGCAATCGGAATTAATGCATTGTTTGAAGTCAAAGTTTCACCGGAATAACCAAACGACGAAACAAGCAGTACGGATTGTCTGACTGCTTTCTTTATATCATCCCAAAGTGATTCAATTTTCATCATATTAACTTTGTTGAAGTTATCCACCTTAAAAGCAATATTTGGAAAATCACTTAATACAAGCGCCGTTTTTAGAACAAAATCCTTGTTAATATTAAAACCGTCACCAATTGCGTTAATATCATCTACAAAACTAATAAGTTCCTCACGCGCATCATACTTTTCCCACTGTGCAGATGCAATTGAAAGCAACAAATCGGAATAACTCAATTTTGTTCCGCCACTATTTACTCTGATAAAAATATTTAATACTTTATCAAGTTCGGAACTCTTTTCTCTATAATAGCAGATTGTTCCGGCTTTATTCATCACATTATAAAGGCGAGACAATGCATTAACCGCAAACCTTGCCTGCTCTCTTGTGTACTGAAACTCATTAGAATAACTGATATTATCAGTCACATACATGGAAACATCGCCGTCTTCACGCATATCAAGTATTTTTCCTACTTCAAAC
>OJPJ01000970.1_pt1 | contig 10850 bp, 11 predicted proteins | sample 1598451 | NCBI WGS metagenome assembly OJPJ01 (sample SAMN03922479, study PRJEB24848) | human gut metagenome | isolation source: stool sample | host: Homo sapiens | place: Germany | collected 2010-11
CTCAAGTTTTTACGTTGATCCATTCTTTCTATTCAGACCAGCTAAATTTATATTTAGTCAGCGAATTACTCAGGTTTTATGTGGAGTTATCAAATACGGTTGACGTTGTGGCTTACGCGAAGAGTTAATCATAGTGTCAAATAGTTCTAATTTGTTTTACTAAGCGACACTTTCTAAAAACAAAAAAGTATCGATAATCATCAGATTATCAATGCTTTCTACCAGTCTGGGTGACTGGATTCGAACCAGCGACCACACGCCCCCCAGAGCCTTCCTTTTATTTTTTATATTTTTGTATTTATCTGAAATTCAATATATTTGTAGCGATTAAAATATGGCATAGTAGCTTCTGATTATACTAAATTGGATATATTGGGACTAAAAACGTCAGTAATCCGTCAGTAAAATGTATCGCTTATGAAATATGCTTCGTTTAAGATGTGGATAGCAGATAAGTACCATTATAAAGATGGTTATGCTATTTGGCTGGTTGTGCGAAAAGATAATAAGCGTAAGGTCATGGCATTAGGTATTTACGCAGAACCACACCAATGGGATGATAAACAGGAATTGTTTATCACAGATAAGCGTGTGCCTAAATTACATCCAGACCGTAAATATCTGAATGATTGGCTTACTCAGAAGAAATCTGAGATACTTCGTATCATCGCAGAGTTTGATAAAAATAAAATAGATTGGACTTTAAATCAGTTTGAACAAGAATTTTTTCATTATTCCAATAAAGGTAATGTCAAAGATTATTTTGAAAAACTTATCTTAACCTATAAAGATACCAACCATATAGGGAATGCCACTTGTTACAATCGGACCCTCCATATGCTTGAATTATTTGATGATAAGTTTTCAGAACGGATATTTCCTGAAATTGACATTAAGTATGTAAAAGCTTTCGATGTTTTTCTCCAGAAAAGAGAATGTAAAGGCAATACGAGAAAGTTTTATTTTAAAGCTTTAAGAGCCGTTTTAAATAAGGCTATCCAAGATGGAGAAGCATCGGAATCTACTTATCCATTTGGGAAAGGAGGATTTAGTGTTGCATCTTTAGAAGAAGAAACGATGAAGCGGTATTTACCACATGAGGATATGGAGAAATTGAAAAATACAGTAGTTGAAAGTGCGGCTCAAGAGTTGGCTCGAAGATTATTTCTTTTTTCGTACTATTGTTATGGTATTTCTTTCATTGATGCAGCATTATTAACAAAGAAGAATATCGTCCGTTATAATGGGGGTAACTATATCGTATATAAACGAAATAAGACAAAGGAGGCCAAACGGGTAAAACCAATTCAGATTAGAATTACACAAGAAATACAAAATTTATTGGATTGGTTTTCCGTAAATACATTGTTAGTGGAAGATTATTTGTTGCCGATTGTTTCCATTGCTGGGTACAAGGGGGAACGACTGTATAATCATATTCGTAGCCGTTTTGGACGTAATAACAAGAATTTGGCTAACTTAGCGCAGACTTTGGGGATTACGGACATGAAGCTGACCAGCTATGTGAGTCGTCATACAATGGCTATGACTTTACAGGACAATCAAGTACCACGTGAAGTTATCTCACAGATATTAGGTCACAGTGATTTGGCAACGACCAATACTTATTTGGATAGTTTTGCCAGTAGTGTAATAGACGAAGCGGTAAAGGTATTATAAAAGAAACAGTATGTTATCAACAGATAAAATAAAGGACTTGCTTTTGCATGGCGAGAATAAGCAAGTAGAATTTAAGAAATGCACGGATAAGGTTTCGGCTTCCGTGTATGAAACGGTATGTTCTTTTCTGAATGCAGAGGGAGGATATATCTTTTTAGGGGTGGATGATGATGGTACAATATTGGGAATTAACCCTAAATGCGTAACAGATATGACCAAAAGTATTATCAATATGCTGAATAATCCTGAACAGTTTCTTCCTCCAATGCCAATTACGCCGGAGCAGACAGAGATAGACGGTAAGATTATCCTGTATCTGAATGTGCCGGAGAGTGAACAGGTACATAGATATAAGAACCGTTTTTACGACCGTTGGGGTGATGCAGACAATGATGTGTCAAAGCATACTTATCTGGTTAAGAATATGTTTATGCGAAAAGAAAAGGAGTCTTCTGAAAATGAAGTTTTTCCCGATGTAACATTGGAAGATATGGACGAAGAATCGTTCAAGATTATGCGCAGCCACATTTCCATTCATAACTCCAATCATCCGTGGCTGAGCATGACAAATGAAGAATTCCTGAAAAGTCTGTTTTGGGGTAAACAACGGGGAACAAACAGAGAAGGATATAAGTTGGCTGCCATTCTTTTATTTGGCAAGGAACAGACTATTCTAAATTGTTGCCCGTGGCATCGTACGGATGCCATTTACCGTAGCATATCTTACGAGCGTTTCTTGCATCCGCTTCCGACTGACCCTGATATTCGTTACAATGACCGGGATATGATATGCGTAAATTTGATTCAGTCATATATCCGTTTGCTGAATTTTGTGCAACGCAACATGCCTGATAAGTTCCGTTTGGCAGATAATGGTATAGACCGTTTGGATTTACGGGTAATGATATTCAGAGAAGTGATTTCAAATACCCTTCTGCACCGTGAATATATCAGTTCATATACCAATAAGTTTCTCATATTCCGTGATCGGGTCATAACGGAGAATTGGACGAAACCTTTCCAAACAGGGGATATAGATATAAATGACTGGCGTACCCGTACAAAGAATCCGCTAATAACAAAGGTATTCCGTGAAATGAAATGGGCTGAGGAGCTTGGATCTGGACAGAAAAATATTCGGAAATATGCTCCGTTATACTTTGAAAACTCTGAGATAGAGATTCATAGTGGAGAGGAGTTTGTCTTTTCCATTACTTATCGCGACCCTAAAGAATTTGAGTTTGCAGAAAATATACCGACAAGTCACCGACAAGTCGGCACTAAGTCGGCACTAAGTTGGCAGCAAGTCGGCACTAAGTTAGCATTAAGTCAAAAGGAGATAAAAACTATATTGGAAACATGCTTGCTCGAAAATTCTTTAACTCAGATTATTGCTTTATTCAATTTTAGTGATAGAACAAAGTTTAAGAGGAAATATATAAACCCTCTTATTGCAGAAGGATTGTTGGCAATGACTGTTCCTGATAAGCCTAACAGCCGTTTGCAGAAATACTATACCACTGAAAAAGGAAAATCACTACTATGCCAAGACGAAAGCAATTAACATTCCATATTCAATATTTGCGATGTGCTGGTCATATCATCGAAGAGTTATCCAAACTACCACAGTTGGCTAACTTCGACATGAATTCTATTGAACTGACCATCAAAGAAAACAGACCAGCACCCAAAATCATTAAAAAAGATATTGATATGTTGATAGACCGTCTGCAGCGTGGCTTTTCTGCAAACAAACATACTGTTACGCAATTAAACGGATGTTACCTGATTTCAAATGTTCATTTAGCCAAATGGATGAAGACAACCCAAGCATCCGTCAATAAATGGATAAAGGACGGTCTGATAAAGCCCAGCAAGAAATCATTTACCAATCTGGAATTCTTCGATATAGATGAGGTAATCGACCAGCTTCGCAAACAAAAACAATAAAATCACATTTTCTTTTATCATCTATATTAACTGTGCCAATTAGTGCCAATTCGAGCCATTTGTTGCCAAGCCTTGAAATGCTGTCTGGCAAATGTCTTCAAATGACATCAAATGTCCGCTGTTGGCATAGCTGATATAGATATTATCCTGTTTTATAAGCTCTTATTTTTATATTTCCTTTGCCGTGTCAACGTTGAGATGGCTGTGACGACAGCTTATTGTTTAACCCCTAAAATGTTTGATTATGGCAAATATTATTGTCGCAACAGAGGAGCAGATTCAAGAAGCTGTATTCAATGCGGTTTCAAAATTCTTTTCAGGAAATCAACAGGCAGTACCTAGTTCCGATTTACCTGATACGTTAAGTATGCCCAATGCATTGAAGGTGCTGGAGGATAACGGCTTTCCGACTTCAAAAGCGAAATTATACAAAATGACTTCGCAGGAACAGATACCTTTTATGAAGTATGGAAACAAACTTGTGTTTTCTCGGAAGGCTCTTATTGAATGGGCGCACAAGCAATTGGTTTCTAACAGCAGTGAAGGTTGTGATTCCGCGGCCAACATTCAGAAATGTTTTAAACGTAAACGCTAAGGTATGAGTACGGATGAAACATTGAGGAATGAAAGCCCATTTGTCCGGGTTGGTACGACACTATACAAGATAGTGAACCAGCCTCGTCTGAATGGTGGTTACGTAAAAAAGCGTATAGTCTGGAACAATGAAACACTTCGTCAGGATTATGGTAAAGATTATCTGGCAAATGTCCCTAAATATGACGGCTTTTGTACTGTACCTGACCATGTGAACTACCGTCAAGTGATAGATAATTTTCTGAATCTGTATGAACCGATAGGACACCAGCCAAAAGAAGGAGATTTCTCTCATATTCAAGCTTTACTGCACCATATTTTCGGTGAGCAATACGAATTGGGAATGGATTATTTGCAACTCCTTTATTTGCAGCCTGTTCAGAAATTGCCGATTCTGTTGTTAGTATCGGAAGAACGAAATACGGGAAAGAGTACGTTCCTAAACTTCCTGAAAGCTATGTTCCGCAATAATGTAACCTTTAATACGAATGAAGATTTCCGCAGTCAGTTCAATTCGGATTGGGCAGGAAAACTGATCATTGTAGTGGATGAGGTATTGCTGAACCGCAGGGAGGATTCGGAACGGTTGAAAAACTTGAGTACAACTTTATCCTATAAAGTGGAAGCAAAAGGCAAAGACCGTGACGAGATTGCCTTCTTTGCCAAGTTTGTGCTTTGCTCAAATAACGAAAGACTTCCTGTAATTATCGACCCGGGAGAAACACGGTATTGGGTAAGGAAGATTCATCATCTGGAAAATGACGATACGCACTTCTTACAGAAACTGATTGAGGAGATTCCGGCATTCCTTTACTTTTTGCAGCATCGGACACTGACCACTCAAAATGTGAGCCGTATGTGGTTTTCACCGAAACAGACGGAAACAGCGGCTTTATTGAAAATCATACGCTGCAACAAAAGTAAATACGAGGTGGAAGCTGCAGAGCTGATAAAGGAAATCATGGAGTGTATGGAAATAGACAGTTTTTCTTTTTGTCTTAATGACTTGCTTATCCTGCTGAATCTTTCCCAAGTCAGAATTGACAAGCATTGGTTAAGGAAAATTGTGACCGACGACTGGAAACTGGCTCCAGCTCCGAACGGATTGACTTATACCACTTATCTGTTTGCCTGTAACAAAGAAAGGAGATTTGAACCAATCAGACGGGTAGGACGCTATTACACCATTACCAGAAAACAACTGGATGAATTCTAATTCTTTTGTTGAATTGTTGAAAGATAATACTAACTTGCTGAGTATAAGAGAATAATATTCTCAACAAACATTCAACTTTTTAAAAGTACTGTTGAAAAGAGAAATAGTTATTTCTTTTTTCATCGGTCTTTGTTGAGTTGATGTTGAAGTGTCATTCTGTTGTTTTTCAGTAAGATAAGTTCGTCGCTCAACAAATCAACACATTTCATTCACATTCAAATTCATAAGAAAATGACAATAGAAGAAGCGAAGAATATTAAACTGGAAGATTATCTGCATAGTTTGGGATATAATCCGGTCAAACGACAGGGAATTAACCTTTGGTATAAATCACCATTTAGAGAGGAAATAGACGCATCATTTAAGGTGAATACCGAAATCAATAAATGGTATGATTTCGGGCTGGGCAAGGGAGGTAATATACTTACCTTGGCTTCGGTACTGTATTGTTCTGAAAGTGTACCTTACATTTTGCGTCAAATTGAGGAGCAGGCTCCGCATATTTGCCCCGTTTCCTTTTCTTTTCAGAAGCAATCTCCTACAGAACCGAGTTTTCAGCATATGGAAGTGAAACCTTTGAAATCACCTATTTTGCTTTCCTATCTGTGTGAAAGGGGGATTAATACGGAACTTGCGAAAAGAGAATGTTGCGAAGTACATTTCGAGAACAATGGCAGGCATTACTATGCAGTCGGGTTCCCGAATGTGCGTGGAGGGTATGAAATACGGAACAAGTATTTTAAGGGGTGTGTTGCTCCCAAGGACATCAGTCATATTCGGCATACGAACAGGCAGAATGAAGTCTGTTATGTCTTTGAAGGATTTATGGATTATCTTTCTTTCTTGACACTGAGATTGGACAGTTGTCCCCAATATCCGGAATTTGACAAACAGGATTATATGGTACTGAATTCTGTATCGAATGTTTCCAAGGCTCTTTATCCGTTGGGAAATTATCTACGCATTCATTGCTTTTTTGATAACGACCGTGCAGGGATGGAAGCCATTCTGCAAATCCGAAAAGAGTATGGTAGTACCATCAATATCCGTGATGCATCACATCTGTATAGTGGATGCAAAGATTTGAATGAGTACTTGTGTAAACGGAATCCTCTCCGAGAAAAGAAAATCATACAAACATCAGACCCCAAGAAGTCGAAAGGCAGGAGTCTGTAGTATTAATCAAGTAACATTGCTGTAGCAACGGAATATGTGCAGGCTAAGGAAGCAAGGTAATGGAAATGTATACATTTCCGTCCTTACTTTGCCGGAAGGCAAAGACAACCTGCTCCCGTTGGTTGCAGTCCAAAAGGAATTTCAGAATGGAAAAAGATAAACAACAATCACGGCAGACCAAGCGCAACAAGGTGCGTGTGGTCTGCGCAAGATTTACAGATATTGAGTACCAAGCGGTAGAGAAACGCAGGAAAGATGCAGGTGTTTCACTCAGTAGGTTCGTCCACTCCGTATTGCTTACGGGTAAAGTAGTACAGCGCATCAGCAAGGCGGATGCAGACGTGTTGCGGAAACTTGCCGGAGAAGCCAATAACATCAACCAGCTTGCCCATAAAGCCAATGCCGGAGGATTCGCTGGCGTAGCAACAGAACTTATGCTGTTGAAGAAAAAGATAGTACAAATCATTAAACAGTTGTCCGATGATTGGAAAAATAAGTAAGGGAGCGGGATTCAAAGGATGTGTCAATTATGTACTGGGGAAGCCGGAAGCGAGACTGCTGGTTGCGGAAGGAGTGTTGACGGACAGCATTCAGACTATTACGGACTGTTTTCAAGCTCAGCGGATGATGAAACCGAATATTCGTCAGCCTGTGGGACATATCTCGCTCAGCTATGCACCTGAGGACGCCCCGAGAATGACGGATGAGATGCTGGGAAGTCTGGCAAAGGAGTATATGCAGAAAATGGGAATTAGAAACACCCAATATATCATTGCTCGGCATAATGACCAGAAGCATCCGCATGTTCACATTGTTTTCAACCGAGTGAATAATAACGGACGCACCATCAGTGACAAGAACGACTGTTATCGGAATGTCAAAGTCTGTAAGGAATTGAAAGAGAAGTATGGACTTTATTTTGGCAAAGGAAAGGATAGGGTACAGACTCACCGTCTGAAAGGAAATGATAAAACGAAGTATGAGATTTACCATGCGGTAAAGAACTCGTTAAGCAAATCCAATAGCTGGAAGCAGTTCATATCGGAATTATCCAGGCAGGGAATAAAAACGGAGTTCAAGTATAGAGGCAGAAGCAATGTCATACAGGGCTTGTCATTTACTAAAGACGGTATTACGTTCAAGGCTTCGGACATTGACAGGAGTTTCAGTTATTCCAAGTTGGACAGAATGTTGGGAGAAACCAATAACCAATACCAACAGAATATCGGAGTGGTAATTAACGGCAGCCAACCTGTAATGCAGCATGAAAACACTTATAATTCAGGCAGCAATGTAGTAGAAAGCATTGTCGGGGCATTTGGCGGATTGTTCAACTCTACCCCCAATTATACCGATGAAAATGCGGAAGCAGCCTTTCAGCGGAAATTGAAAAAAAAGAAAAAGAGAAGGATAAACTGGTAATCACTCAAAAACAGATACAAAAATGAAAGAAATGGAGAATAATGATTTTGTCCACACGCTGGATGCGGTATATAACCTTTGTTCCGAAATCAAGGAACATATAACTTCGGTTGAAACGACTGATGAAGAGGAAAACAATGAGGGACTTGTCCTGCTTTCCGACAATTTGCAACGGCTTCAAGCGGAGATTGCTGGAATGAAGTCCCAGCTTTCAGCCGGAAGAAATGAGTGGGAGCAGTTCCGTGAACTGACACTGGTTCGTGTCAAGGAGATGCACAACTTATATGCCAACCTATGTGCCATTAACAAGGACATATTCTCGGAACAGGAACACATCGCTAACGAGTTGCAGAGAATACAGCAGTTGGAAGTTCATCACACCAACAATCATATTTTGGACTTCAAAGCCTCACGGCCATTCTTGTGGCAGGTTGTCCTGTTGGGGATAATTCTGCTTCTTTTGGTCGGCAATGCTTGTCAGTTTAAACGGAATATGCAACTTCCTGACAATGATTTGAAGTACCGCCTTATTAAAATGTATGGTGGCATTTCGGGCAATGAACTGGATACATTGGAAGTGGTATTCCATCGTGATAGGAATAAAACTGTCATCAGAAACATTCGTAATGAGGTGGAGGATTTTGAATACCGTACACGGGTAAGGGCTGAGAAGTTGGAAAAGGCAAGGTTGTTACAGCAAGAAGCGGAAGATTTGAAGAAGTAGTAAATTCACTTAAAAGGAATGGAGGATTAAGTTTTGACAAGCTTTCCTCCATTTTATATATGTTTAAATATCATTGTATAGTATATTCTAAATCATTTTGTTATCAAAGTCGATTTAGAGCATATCATTTGGAATGTATTTGGAGTAATATTGTTTGTTCCAGTTTTCTAGTGTTAGACAGTTGTTCAGAATCTGATAGTGGCTTGCTCAATCTTTAGATATGGTCTTCTCAAAATTTTGACAGTAATTTCCGTTTTGTGGAAAATATTCCCCCTCGTTTTATCATGCAATTAAATAATTTATTTTAGTAATCCGATAATCCTTGGTATATCAATCTATCGTCTTTGTTTTAATGGGCTGTCTATTCATTGTCTTAGAATTTCTTTGACGTTTTATGTGATAAATAATAAAATAAAATTGGCTACATGCAAATGTTTATAACTAAGAATAACGAATCATTGAATTAATTGTTAACTTTGCAGCCATAAGTACATTGATTCCAAATATTTATGGAGAAAATATTAGAAATTATTCAGCAACATAGTGGCGACGAATACTTTTGCTATGGCTTTAAAAAAGTTTCATTAGGCGATAATACAAATGACGTATTGTCGTTTGACGGCAAATTAGTATTTAAAGCTAAGAAAAGTATATTTGCGAAACTGATTTTACACGCATACATACAGTCGCCATCAGCTAAATCCTTATACAAGAAGTACCCCATCTTCCGTTTTTTTTAGATTACAAAAAACTTTATATCTAATTATATTATGAAAACATGTATATATTGCCTGTTCATTTGTATTGCTATTTTATGTATTGGATGTACAGATAATACAGAAATATGCAAATACAATCCCAAAATTTTTGAGGAAAATCAATCCGGCACACGAGAACTATCCAATCGTGCAAAAGAGGTTTTCTTAAATTTTGACTATCCTGCGGGAGTTGTTCCTATATTGTATTACACTTCTGAAATTACTCCTTTGATAGAAGTAGGTAGTTATGCTGATAAGAAATTTGATGAACTGGTAGCCCAATTGCCAGAAAAAGGTGACTTTGAAGAACGAGGCATGCTAATCATAGTATCCGACTCACCTAAACTCATTCAAATTAGGATGGGAGACCGTTATCGTGTTTATTGTAATATGGCAGGAGCTACTATGGGGTCTGATTATTTGGATCTTCAAAAGCAATTGTCAACAAAAACTATTGCTGATGTTTTACCAAGTCTTTTGCAACAAACATGTGTTCGTGTCACAGAGTTGAACAGTCTATCAACTTATAAAAAATTTCGAACTAAAGATGTTCTTGCTTTTGTGGCAAACTTTTTTGATTATGCAGGTACTCCAACAGAGAATTTTTATGGCAAATACATTATGAAGCCAACTCTTATCTTGCTGTCATTTTTCTATCATTTTGTCGGAAGCCTTGTCATCAGCTTGATCCTGTCTATTCTCGTGTTATTATTAATTAGATATTGCTTATATGTTATAATAGAACTATGTTTTTATAAAATTCCGTTACTATTGACTATATGTAAGATTTTATTAAAATGGGGATTAGGTATTCTATTTTCTATCTCAACAGCAGGGGCTGCAATGTTGTTATCAAGCGGACGTATGGAAGACATTATAGCTTTGCATGCATTACATATTCCATATATTGAAAGTATTTCATTAAATTTAGCAGATTATTCTGTAGGTACTTCTTATTTTACTATTATTATTTTTGTATTCTTATATGTTTTAAAGTTTACATTTGGAAGTGATTTGTTTTTGTGCAATCTCTTGCCTGAATCAAAACAGCAGCAACAGTTTAATCAACTTAGTTGGTTACAAAAGGCTTTCTTGATTGGATTAAACCAAGCGAATTTAAAAGAAGTAGAGGAAAGTACTACTCCATATACTGAAATATTTCAGTCCAGTTTCGCACAGGTAGTAGGTCTTCGTATATTCAGCTTGTCATTAGCTGCCGTATTTTTACTTCCTAAATGCATACTTTACGTTGGAATAGCCTTTGTGTTAATATCACTTGAGTTCAACTTATAAATGCAACTTTTTGGGTGCGGATAATAAGCAATAAAAA
>OJPJ01000971.1_pt1 | contig 10833 bp, 8 predicted proteins | sample 1598451 | NCBI WGS metagenome assembly OJPJ01 (sample SAMN03922479, study PRJEB24848) | human gut metagenome | isolation source: stool sample | host: Homo sapiens | place: Germany | collected 2010-11
CCTTATAATCGCCCCAAATTGCAACATCATTTTCCTTTTTGAACTTGATCAGCGCCCTGTAATGATTGAGGATCGAATCCGGGTCGTTTTCCTGTGCCGCCGCATTGATTTCTTTATAATTCGGATTCACATAAAACCACGGCGTGCCCGTTGTGAAACCGGCATTCTCCTCTGCGCTCCACTGCACGGGTGTGCGCGCATTATCCCGCGTGGATTTAAACGCAAGTTCCGCGCACAGTTTTTCCGGAAGATGCATCTTTTCCCTTGCGGTTTTGTAGTTATTCTGCACAAAGCAGTCCACATAATCCGAAACGCTGTTGAGGCGGATATTCGTCATACCGATCTCCTGCCCCTGATAGATAAACGGCGTGCCCTGCTGAAGCATATACATATTTGCAAGCATTTTGCCAGATTCCACACGGTATTTTTCACTGCCGTAGCGGGAGATGATACGCGGATGATCATGGTTTTCAATATAAAGGGTGTTCCAAGCCTTGCCGTTCAATTTTTCCTGCCACCTGGAAAAAGCGTGTTTCATTTTTTTCAGATTAAATTTGGTTTGCAGATAATCCATCAGGATACAATCCGCATCCATATGCTGAAAATGGAACATGAGATCCAGTTCTCTGTTTTCCCCGCCTATGTATTTCAGCGCGTTTCCCGGCGTCATCATCGGCGCCTCGCCAACGGTAAAGCAGTCATACTGATCCGTGACCTCCCGGTATTCACGCAGATACTCGTGAACATGCGGGCCATCCATATAATGCTCTATGCCGCACGCGGTGGGGATCGGAAAGCCGTTTGGCAGACCTTCTTTTTTGGAGATAAAGGTAATCACGTCTTCCCGGAAACCATCCACACCCAGATCAAGCCAGAAACGGAGGATATCCTTGACTTCCTGGCGCACGTTCGGGTTATCGTGATTCAGATCCGGCTGCTTTTTGGCAAATACATGCAGGTAGTATTCATCGATATCTTTCTCATATTCCCACGCACCGCCCTCAAAGCAGGAGAGCCAGTTGTTGGGCGGGCGTTTCCCCCTGCCCTTACGCCAGAAATAATAATCATGATACGGCGAGGAGGGATCTTTGGATTTTCGGAACCATTCATGTTAATCCGAAGTGTGGTTCACAACCAGATCCATAATCACTTTCATGCCGCGCGCATGCGCCGCATCCAGCACCTGCTTAAACAGATCCATATTTCCGTATTCCGGGCTGATATTGCGGTAATCAGCAATATCATAGCCGAAATCGGCGTTCGGCGAAGGATAGAGCGGCGAAAACCAGATGCAGTTGATGCCGAGGCTTTCCAGATAATCCATTTTGCTGAGCACGCCCTGCAGATCGCCGATGCCGTCTCCGTTGCCGTCACAAAACGAACGCGGCCAGATCTGATACACAACAAGATTTTTAAACCAGTCTTTCATAAAATTCACCCCTTAAGATGATTATAGCAAATAAATCCCGGCAGAACAACCGATAATCCGAAATAAATCGAATCACTTAAGTGCAAAGGGATCAGCGGTCATTCTTTTTATCGTGCTTTTCCTGCTTTTTTCTGGCCCTTTCGGCTTTGAGTTTTTCTTTCATTGCCTTTTGCTCTTCTTTTAAGGCTTTTTCTTTTTCCTCTTCCAGCCGTGCCTCTTCCTGCGCTCTGCTTTTGGCGTCATCATAAAGCGCTTTAATATCTTCGTAATGGCGGTAATTTTCCGCCTGCTTAACCAGTTTTACGGCGTCGATATAAGGCTTGGCAAGTTTGTTGTAATAAGAGTTGTCGTCCGTTGCCTTTTTGATCTCGGCGTCAATCTCTTTTTTCTCTTTTTTAAGCCGCTCACGCTGTGCCTTTAAGTTTTGCACTTCTGCGGCATTTTTTGACTTCTTTGCCTGCTTGATCTGCTCTTCCAGCCCGGTGCGCGCCTCCAGATTTGCATCTTCCTTTTCAAACAGGGATTCAAACACGGAAGTATCAAACGCCTCTATATGGCCGCCGTGCTTTTTCTCAATGATCTTTTTGCTGTAGATCCTGTTTTTGGCGGATTCGATTGCGGAAGAACGCTCTTCTTTTTGCAGTTTGGTTTCTTTCGGCATTGCCTTTGCCTTTTCAAGAATGCTCTGCAGTTTTTCATAAGAATCGGCAGTTAAGCCGTCCAGCCCGGCGGCGGCAAGCTGCTGCGCCTCCTTGAGTTTAAACTTCCACTCTTCCTTATCAAATTTTCTCATTTCTTCCATAACGATCTTGGAGATCTCGATCGTATCATTATACTCTGCAGCGCCCTTGTATAATTTTCTGGCATCCTTTCTTGCCTGTTTTGTTGGAGCGGATTTGATTGCGGCTTTCATCTTTTTCAGATCTTTCGGCTGCGCGTTTTCAAACTGCGCGGATTCCTCGATCATATCGATCGTTTCCACAATATCACGGTCTCTGAGAACATGGTTTCCGTAATCCTCAAACAGAGCGCGCACTCTGAGCACCTTAATGATGCCGCGCTGGCGGATCTCCGTCATATCATAAAAGAAATACGGTATAACATTCATCACCGCGCCGACAACGGAAAGAATAACGATAACTGTGAAAACTTCCTTAAAAATATCCGGCAGATACAAAACGTTATACGGTGACTGGCTCATATCCGCAGCCGTTTTTCCGGTGATCTCCACAATCTCGCCCATGCGCTCCTTAAGCACGGCATCGTTGATACCCATGCTTTGGTATACGGACGGAACCACACTGCTGGTTGCAAGCGTTACGACTGTTCCGATCAGACCGACGGTGGAGAACATGCCGTCAATCCGCTCACCGGTTATGTACTGCTGATAATCACGCATATCTGCATTCATTGCCGGGGTCAGTATAACACCGAACGAGGTCATCAGATAATTCATAAACAGAACAACGGCGATTGCCCAGATCATATTTTCCGGTTCTGACCGGACAACGGGATAGAGCAGCGCTAGAAATATGGCGTTTAAAATATTCGTTACGATAACGACCTTTTTCTTGCCCCATTTGCGGATTGCGAACGGAGCGGCGAGCATGCCCCAAAGGCTTGCGTTGCCGACGAAAAGACCGAGAAAGCTGAACGCGCCGGCGGAAATATCGCCCTTGCTGTGGTATTCATAGCACCAGTTGATCATCTGGCCGTAAGTGGTTTCCAGAAATCCCACCCAGCCGGCAAGGGAAATGACCCAGAACAGTTTGTTTTTTGCCACTGCCTTGAGCGCATCCCAGAATTTAATACGGATAACATGGGTTTTCGCCTGCACGATCTTTTCCTGCGTATTGGCGTAAATATAAACGGAACAGATAATGCCGATAACGGCAAACGGCGGATAAAGCACCCTATACACATTCATATCGGTAATAGAGCCGTCCTCCGTTACCAAGGACGCAACGAGCGGCAGAACCGCCGTTGCGATGGACGGTGCAAGAGAATACACAACGGATTTGATTGTTAAAACATCCGCCCTTTCCTGCGTATCCGGCGAAAGCACCATGATCAGGTTTTCATATGCCTCATAGAAAAACATATAAAAGAACTGGATGCCGATATTGAACAGAAGCACGATAATGCCTTTGATGATTTGGCTTTCGATCTTTTCATACGGCACCATGACCATACCGATCACGATTGCAGCGGTTGGAAACGCCATATACAGCATATAAGGTCTGTATTTACCCTGCTTACTGCGGGCGTTATCAATAATATTTGCGCGGATCGCGGTTGCAGGAAACGAAATAATAATGGAGACGGCATACAGCAGATACATAAAATTCGGCTCTATGCCGATGGCATTGCCGATGATCAGATTTGTTGTGCTGAGCGTTAACTGCTGAATACAGTAGATCAGAAAATACATACCGATTCCGCCTACCGAATATGCCGTAATCTCCTTAAACGGCATATATCTGCCGGGCATGGGATGGTTCCAGTACACCCGGGCGTCTGAAACGAATTTGCGAATTTTGTCTACATTCAAAATTCACCCCTCCTTACTATAAAAACCTATTTATATTATAACACTGCGCCGAAACGCAAACTATTCTCTAAATGCCCAAAAAAGCGGTCTGTTTTTTAATCAATATGCGAATTGAATTTCCGATTCAGCGGTCTAAATTTCCGATTTTTGTATGTTGTGTTTGTGAAATAAAGAACAAAAAACGGCTCTGCCGAATGGCAAAGCCGCAAACAGAATACAGGATTAAATTATATTACACGGTTAAAATATTACACGGTTAAAAGACTGCGACGTTTCTTTTTTATAAAAAACGGAAGGGCAAATAAAAGTGCTTTGCAAATATTATCTGCAATCATGCAATACCAGACCGCATTAAGGCCAAGCCCCCAAACGCGAACACACAGAAACGTGAACAGGATCCTGACCGCCCACATACCTGCCGTTTCCACAAAAAAGGCGTAACCCGTGCGGCCAAGGCCGTAAAATATACCCTCCAGCACCACCATCAGCCCAAAAAACGGCTCTGAAAACGCCACAATCTTCAGCATGGCGGAACCGAGTTCAACCACACGTTCGCTTGGTGTAAACAGGCGCATCAGCAATGTGGAGCCAAAATAGAGCAGAATGCCGCTTAAAACCATAACGGCAACGGTCAGAACCACGCTGAGCCGGCTGACTGCCTTTAATTTTTGCGCATTGCGCTCTCGCCGTCCGCAGGGCCGTCAAACGCACAATTTTTAAGTACAACGCCGTCGCTGCCGTAAAGCGCGCGTTCTTCATCAAATTGCTCATTCTCAAATGTTTTCAAACTTGGTCCTCCTTATACTCATTCTATGCTATGCCTGATCATTAACCTTTTATAATTTGTTCTATTCGGAACAGGCATTTACGATCTGGTTTACCATGCGCCAGTAAATACTTGTGGCGCCCTCATAATTGCTTGTCATAGCGATAACAAGCTGAAGATCCGGAACAACAAAGATATACTGACCCGCGTGCCCCTGTGCAAAATATGCCGGGTAATCGTGATCCCCAAAGGTGCGCACCCACCACTGGTAGCCGTAATCGGCGGAGCCGGAATCACGTTCAAACTGAACGGTTGTAGACTGTGTGACCCAGTCCTGCGAAACCAGCTGACTGCCCTGCCATTCGCCGCCGTTTAAATACAGCATGCCGAATTTTGCCATATCATAAATATTCATGGAAACGCCGTTGCCGCCGTCCGAAATGCCCTGCGCATCCGCAGAAACGCTTGCGCTGTTCATTTCCATCGGATCAAACAGATATCGTTTGCCGAATTCCTCCAAAGTCATTCCCGAAGCCTGCTGCAGGATCGCGCTTAAAAGATGCGTATTGCCCGTGGAATAGTTAAAAACGGTACCGGGACGGGAAGTGACCGAACGATCCAGAATGTACTGCACCCAGTTTGCCGAAGAACGCCAGTCATACCAATCTGCGGTATCGCTCATATCGATGCCCGAAGTGTGGGTAAGCAGATGGCGGATCGTAATCTCCGCCCAATATCCTCCGTTTTCAAGCACTTGGGGAAAATAAGTTGAGATCGGAACATCCACACTTTCAATCAGCCCCATATCCACAGCGATACCGATCAGCGCGCTCGTAACGCTTTTAGAAGCGGAATTCAGCACAAACACGCTGTTTTTGTCATACCCATCCTTATAGTATTCATCCACGATATAACCGTTTCTTACAATAACGGAGGAAAGAAGCGGAAAGGAATCAAACGTTTCGTGCACATCATTCAGAACAGCGGGATCTACGCCCTGATTTTGCGGGCTGTCCTTTTGCCACTGCCAGGCAGGCGGCGCGGCGGTTGTAGAAACCGTTGTGCCGGATGTTTGTGGTTCAGTGCTGTTTACATTTTGCCTTGCGCAGGCACAAAGCGAAAAGAGCATTACCAAAATAAAACATGCCGCAATCCGTTTTTTTCATAAAAACACCCCTTAATGTTAAACTGACAGGCGGCTTTCCACCGCAACATCAGTTTAACACCAAAGGGCATCTATAGCAAATACTTATTTTGAATAGCCGTTTATAACTTTTTTCTATATCTGAAAAACTTCAGATCAGCGGCGCAGCACGCCGTTCTCATTCGCTTAACCGCTTACGGTCAGCCGAGGATCTCTTTGAGGATCTTTGTAACTTCCGCCGCAGGCGCTTTGCCTTTTAACGCGCGCATGCACTGGCCGATCAGGAAGTTGAACGACTGGGATTTGCCGCCTTTATATTCCTCCACCGCTTTCTGGTTGCCCGTGATCACTTCCTCCACAACGGATCGGATTGCGCCGGTATCCGAAAGCACTTCCATATTATGCGCTTTTACATAATCGGCGGGGATCACATCTTCCTCAAAAACAGCCTTAAAAACTTTTTTCGCGGAATCACGGCTGATCTTATTGGAATTTAACAGATTGATGATCTCGCCTAAGGAATCCTGCCTGAAATGCATATTTTCCGGCAGGGTCTGCGTATCGTTAAGCATCTTCATCAACTCGCCCATGATCCAGTTGGCGCTGTCTTTGGGATTGCCGGTGATCTCAACCGTTCTTTCAAACAGGCGCACATAATAAATGCTGGAACAGATCATGGAAGTATCATATTCGGAAAGGCCAAGCTGCGTCATATAACGCTCCTTTTTCGCGTCCGGAAGCTCAGGCAGTGTTTTCCGAATCTTTTCAACATATTCCTCCGTAAGGCAGACGGGCGGAATATCCGGATCCGGAAAATATTTATAATCCTGCGCGTCTTCCTTGCTGCGCATAGCGTGGGATTCGCCCTTGGCGTCATCCCATCTTCTGGTTTCCTGAACAACTTTGCCGCCGTCTTCAATGATCTCCTGCTGGCGGCGCGCCTCACTTTCAATGGCATTATGGATCGCCTTGAAAGAATTGATATTTTTCATTTCCGTTCTGGTGCCGAGTTGATCCGAACCCTTTTCCATAACGGAAACGTTTACATCGGCACGCAGGGAACCCTCCTGCATTTTACAGTCTGACACACCGCAGAACTGCAGGATATCCCTGAGTTTTTCAACATACTGCACAGCCTCGTCCGCAGAGGCAATATCCGGCTCAGAAACGATCTCCAAAAGCGGCACGCCGCAGCGGTTGAAATTGACAAGCGTACAGTCGTTCCACTCATCGTGGATCAGTTTGCCTGCGTCTTCCTCCATATGGATCTCATGGATCCGGACTTTCTTTTTACCGCCGTTAATGCTGTCATCGATCTCAATATAGCCGTTTCTGCATATGGGCAGATAAAGCTGGCTGATCTGATAGGCCTTTGGCAGATCGGGGTAAAAATAATTCTTTCTGTCAAACTTATTATTCATCGTGATCTCGCAGTTTGTTGCCAAACCTGTTCTGACCGCGAATTCAAGCACTTTTTCATTCAGAACCGGAAGCGTGCCGGGCATGCCGGAACAAATCTCACAAACGTGGGTATTCGGCTCGCCGCCGAATTCAGTGGAGCAGGAGCAGAAGATCTTTGTTTTCGTTGCAAGTTCTGTGTGGACTTCCAGTCCGCAAACCGTTGAAAATTCCATGTTTCCGCCTCCTTAAACGCCTGCCGGCTTTTTGGTGTGATAGTCTGTAATATTCTGATACGCATTGCCGGCGGCAAGGATTGTTTTTTCATCAAACGGTCTGCCGATCAGCTGCATGCCAACGGGCATACCGCTGCCGTCAAATCCGCACGGCAAAGCAAGGGAAGGCAGACCCGCAATATTAATCATAACGGTATAAATATCGCCGAGATACATGGCAAGCGGATCGCTTAAGCCTTCGCCCATGGTAAGCGCCGTGGTGGGCGCAACCGGGCCAAGCAGAAAATCATACTTCTGAAACGCCTCATTAAACGCCTTTACAATCAGCCCTTTTGCCTTTAACGCCTTATTATAATAAGCGTCAAAATAACCGCTGGAAAGCACAAAGTTACCCAGCATAATGCGCTTTTTGACCTCCATGCCGAAGCCTTCGGATCTGGATTTGAAATAAACTTCGCGCAGGCTGTGCGCATCCGGCGATTTGTAGCCGTATTTAATGCCATCAAAACGGGAGAGATTTGAGCACGCCTCCGCGCATGCAATAATATAATAAGTGGGAATCGCGTATTCTACGATCGGCATGGCGAATTCCTCCACCTCTGCGCCGAGAGACCGGAGCGTTTCCGCCGCCTGCATCACGCTTTTGGCAACGTCCTCGCTAATCCCCTCGCCGAAGAAATCGGACGGAATACCTACCTTTTTGCCTTTCAGATCCGCGGTATTTTTGATCTCATCCAGTGTGAACGGATTCGGGTCCGCCGAAGTGCCGTCTTTTTCATCTTTTCCGCAGATCACGGAGAAAAGCGCCGCCGCGTCAAGCGCCGTCTTGGCGATCGGCCCGATCTGATCAAGAGAAGAGGCATACGCGATCAACCCGTATCTGGAAACAGAGCCATAAGTGGGTTTAAGACCCGTAACGCCGCAGAAAGAACAGGGCTGGCGGATGGAGCCGCCTGTATCGGAGCCGAGCGCAATCACGCTTTCACGCGCCGCCACGGCCGCCGCCGCGCCGCCGGAAGATCCGCCGGGCACCTTATTGGTATCCCACGGGTTTTTGGTGGCGCCGTAATAGGAAGTTTCCGTAGTGGAGCCCATGGCAAACTCGTCCATATTCACTTTGCCGCACGGGATCATGCCGGCTGCCGTCAGTTTTTTGACAACAGTGGCATCATAGGGCGGTTTAAAATTATAAAGCATTTTGGAAGCGCAGGAAGTGATCTCACCCTTTGTGCAGATATTATCCTTAATTGCAACAGGAACGCCGGCAAGAGGGGAATTTGCATCGCCGCTGTCTATCTTTTTTTGCGCGGCTCTTGCCTTTTCCAAAGCGGCATCCTTATCAAACGCCGTATAGCAATTGTAAGCGCCGTCTTTTTCCTCTATGCGTTTTGCAACGGACGCAACAGCGTCCTCGCAGGAGACTTCCCTGCTTTGAATTTTCTGCGCGATCTCCAGCGCCGTCATTTCATAAAGTTCCATACCGTGCCTCCTATTCCGTTACCGTTTTCGGAACAACGAACGCGCCGCCGCTGCTTTCCGGGGCATTTGCCGTTATCTCGTGCGGAGACATGGATGGTTTGACCTCATCTTTTCTGAAAACATTATGGATCGGAAAAGAATGGCTCATTGCCTCAACACCCGTTGTATCGAGTTCGTTGAGCATATCGATATAAGTCAGGATATCCTGAAGCTCGCCGCCCACTTTTTTTTCCTCTTCCTCGGTAAGTGTGATTCTGGCAAGGGATTCAAGATATTTGATCAGTTCGGGAGTAATTTGCATATAGACCCTCCTATTTTCGTAAAAGCAAATATAAAAGGCAATCGGGCGCACAGAATGTGCACCCGCGTTGTTTATTTTTCGGGAACGGGGCGGCGAAGTTTGATATGGGTTTCGCGAAGCTGCATTTCCGTTACCGTATTCGGCGCGCCGAGCAGAAGATCCTGCGCGTTGGAATTCATCGGGAAGGCAATGACCTCCCGGATATTTTCCTCATCTTTAAGGAGCATGATCATTCTGTCCACACCGGGCGCCATACCTGCATGCGGCGGCGCGCCGTAATGGAACGCCTTAAACAGAGCGCCGAATTTTTCTTTCACGTCCTGCTCTGTATATCCCGCCATTTCAAAAGCTTTTACCATCACATCCGGTCTGTGGTTTCTGACCGCGCCGGAGGAAAGTTCTACGCCGTTGCAGACGATATCATACTGATACGCCTTAATCTTAAGCGGATCCTCGTGCAGAAGAGCATCCATTTCGCCCTGCGGCATGGAAAACGGATTGTGTGTGAAGATCAGTTTGCCGTCCTCATCCAGCTCATACATCGGGAAATCCGTAATAAAGCAAAGTTCAAATTTGTTTTTATCAATCAGATCCAGTCTGTTGGCAAGCTCCGTGCGTATCTGACCTGCAAGTTCGTTTACGCGTTTCGGCGCATCGCAGATGAAGAACAGCGTATCATCCGTTTTAAAGTTGAAGATACGGCGCAGTTCCTCTTTCTTTTCGGGAGGCAGGAACTTATCGATCGGGCCTTTGTAAGAGCCGTCTTCCAGCACCTCGATATAACCAAGGCCTTTCATACCGATCTCCAGCGCGAATTTCAGCATCTTTTCAAACCAGCCCTTGGACTGCTTGGCACAGCCGGGAACATTGATACCCCTGACCGGTCTGCCCTTGAACGCTTTAAATTCTACATCGCTAAAGAAATCCGTAAGATCTACAATCTCCAGCGGGTTTCTGAGATCCGGTTTATCCGTGCCGTATTTCAGCATGGATTCTTCGTATGGGATCCTTACAAACGGCGCGGGAGACACAGCCTTGCCGCCGCCGAATTTTGTGAACGTATCATAAAGCACATCCTCTGCAACGGCGAAAACATCTTCCTGCGTTGCAAACGCCATTTCAAAATCCAACTGGTAAAATTCACCGGGAGAACGGTCTGCGCGGGCATCCTCGTCCCTGAAACACGGCGCGATCTGAAAATATTTGTCAAAGCCGGACACCATAAGCAGCTGCTTGAACTGCTGCGGCGCCTGCGGCAGCGCGTAAAACTTGCCTTCATGCTTTCTGGAGGGAATAATATAATCCCTTGCGCCCTCCGGCGAAGAGCAGGTCAGGATCGGCGTCGTGATCTCCGTAAAGCCAAGACTTTCCATCTTTTTGCGCAGGAAAGAAACAACCTGACTTCTAAACAGGATATTATCGTGAACAGCCTTGTTTCTGAGATCCAGAAAACGGTAGGTAAGGCGTACATCTTCCCGCGTTTCCTTTGAATCGGAGATTTCAAACGGAAGATTTTCCGTGCAGGCGCC
>OJPJ01000979.1_pt1 | contig 10757 bp, 10 predicted proteins | sample 1598451 | NCBI WGS metagenome assembly OJPJ01 (sample SAMN03922479, study PRJEB24848) | human gut metagenome | isolation source: stool sample | host: Homo sapiens | place: Germany | collected 2010-11
TTCATTTGCAAATAGCATTGGTACTTTGATTGTTAGTGACAACTTATATGATGCCATAGCAGAAGAATTTACCCCCGAAACGAAAGTCCTAAGTATAAATGGGCAGTCAATCAAAGATAATGAAGCTCTGTTTCTTGATTTATCCGAATATTTAAATGATAGTCCTTATCTACAGGGAAACTCGCATAGGATACATGAGATATTTTCCCTAAGCAGTTCAACCTTCTTACTGCTTGGATTTCTTGTAATCTTGTTTTTTATCGCAACTGGAAGCATACTATATTTTAATACTCTTTCTGCCATAAGCGATTCGAAGGCTGATTATGAAATCTTAAGAAAAATGGGATACACAGACAGAAAGGTGAAAATAATAATAAAGAAGCAGACGATATCTTTTTTTAGTATTCCGTTTTTATTTGGGTTGATAGACTGTGTCTTTGCAACATTAGTATACAGGACAGCCCTTATGCAGAACATTCTGAAAGAAAGCCTTATTCTGTATATTCCTACGTTTATAGCTATTCTGCTGACATTTATAATTTATATGATATATTACTGTATGACTGTCCATGCTTGCTGTAAAACAGTTCTAAAGAGGTAAAAAGCTATATGAAATCGTCGAGTTTTATAGCTCGGCGATTTCGTACACTTTATTTGTTCACAGAGAGATGGTATAATTTAATGAGGAAATAGAAAGGAGGCAAAACATGAAGCAAACAATATTAAAGCTACTGCTTTTTATAAATTCTATTTTACTCATTGCATATATGGGGCTGACCGCTCATGCAGATTTGCATTTAAACACCAGAGGTGTCATTCCCTTATTTTTATCATCTTTGCTACTAATAGATGTTACTTATGTAAGTTCCTGTAATATTAGGGAAAATAAAACTATTTCCCTATTTTGTGGTTTATTAGCATTGGAAAGTTGGTATATACTCTTAGCAGCTTCGGGCAACTCCATCACAAACACTATTTTTTTCGCTTTAAGCCCGGTAATATGGTGTGTTTCCATAAAATTCATACTAATGTTTTTGTTCCAAAACAGCGGATACAAATATCAGAAATCAATTAATTTCTGCCTGACGGGAACTTGTATTTGTACTATTATCGGCGTATTGGTGTCAAGTAAAATATTTTTCCTGCTCTATTTCATACAATTTATGGCAAGCTGGCTGTGTTTTATTTTTACTGTGATATATCATAGAAAAAGAGTTGCTTTTGTTTTTAAGTCAGAATGGAAGCATATCATTTTCTCCCTTATTACAGTTATAGTTTTATTCCTTACATATTATTTTTCAACAATGAGAGTTCCCGAACATCTTTCAAATTTTGGTGTATATATTCCTATACTATTGTTTTGGGTAAGCGTCCACGGTATCATACTGAAAGAACATAACAGCCTTCCATTATCTGTCGTATTCAATAATCGCCAATTAACATTACTTATTTTTTCAGGAGTAATTATTTTTAGTTTGATAGCAATAATTTTAGATGGTGGATATTCTTTGCTTTTTATTATGCTTGATGCCCTGTTTGCGTTTTTATATGTTTGTAATATTGCTTTGGATTTCAATTTTAAGAAAGGGCAAAATAAGATAATCAGGGAAAGCAAATACCATGTTGCACTACAACAATTACAACGGGAAGAACAATTAAATCTTGAATTTGCAAACTTTCTCCACGATGATATTCTTCAAGACCTGCTTTCTGTAAAAAATATGATGAAAAAAGCAGACCGCCCTGAAGTACAGAAAATCATCACGGAAACTCTGGATAATATGAATACTTATATTCGTGAGCAAATGCAGGATTACCATCCTACGTTGCTTCCAAAACTTACTATAAAGGAAAACTACCAAAACTTGCTTGATGGTATTTCGCAATCTTTTCCGAATCGTAATATCTGTGTCTCCTTTGATTGTTCAGACTCCTTGTTTCTGGTTGAACCATACAATATCTTTGTGTACCGCCTGTTGAAGGAACTTGTCACGAATATTTACAAACATTCGACAGGGGAAAAAGCATGGATAACCCTTACGCAGGATAATGGGATTATAATACTGAATGTGAGTGACAATGGAACTGTTGATGCAGATGTTCTCTCATCTGCTGACAGGTTAAAGCATCGAGGACTTGCAATGATTACGGAACGAGTGAAAGACATGGACGGCTCTGTAACTATATCTAATAACCATCCACATGGGATTTGCGTACAAACGATATTGCCGATGAAAGGAGATGTTTCTTATCAACATTTTGTTAGTAGATGACCATGCTTTATTTTCTAAAAGTTTAGAGATTGCATTGTCAGATTATTCAGAAATTGACGCCTTTGATAGTATCAATGATGTTTCTCAATTAGACAATTTTATTGTATCTAAGAAACCAGACATCATCCTTATGGATATAAACTTGAAGAATATATCTTCTGAGGATGGTCTGGAATTAGCCAAACAAATACTAAGTTGCTATCCAGAACAAAGGGTTGTAATTCTGTCTGGTTATGATTTGCCTGTATATCGAAGTGAAGCAAGAAAAATAGGAGCAAAAGGATTTGTTAATAAAAATATTGAACCTGAAAAGCTCATATCTATTCTTTCTAAAATAATGCAGGGGATACTTTATTTTGACAGGGAAATTCCATTCATAGAAGGATTGACCGATAGTGAGAAACAAATTATACAGCTTATAGCAGAGGGACAAAAGCGAAAAGACATATCAAGCACACTTTATATTAGCGAACGTACCTTATCAAATCATTTGCAGCATATATTTGAAAAACTTGATGTTGCATCAGCGGTTGAAGCCGTGACAAAAGCTATTCAACTCGGATACATCCCGCCAATATGTTAATTAAGAGCCGATGAGCTTGTGAAACAGTTTACAAGTTCATCGGCTCTATTTAGTTACACGAAACCATACCTCTAATAACAAGAGATTATATATCTTATTATAAGAGATTTTACATCGTTTAATTGGAAGCTACATCTCTGTAAAATATAAGAGTAACATTTTCAGAGAATAGGTGGTGAGCTAATGGACGAAAGGAACAATAATTTTGACTTCGATTTTACTCCGATAGGACAGGCTATCAAAAAAGCCCGCGAAGCCAGAGGGATGACAAGGGAGCAACTATCTGGAATAATCGGCTATGCTCCCAGACATATTCAGTCTATCGAAAACGAGGGGCAGTATCCAAGTATCGAGCTATTTATCCAACTTATTACGATGTTCGATGTGTCGGTTGACGAGTACATATTCCCAGATAATGAGGTCAAGAAAAGTTCCGTCCGCAGACGCTTAGACGCACAGCTCGACAATTTAGACGATAAAGAACTGTCCGTTATAGAAGCAACTGTTATCGGACTATGTAAGGCAAAAGAGCCAGAGGAATAAACCTCTGGTTTTTCTTTTGCCCATTCTTAATAGGCAGGAACGCCGTAGCCATAGATGGAGCTGCTTCCAACCGTATATTGCTTTTGCCTGCAAGCGTCGCCAGAGTTACCCTCCACGGTGTAAACGACACCGTTTTCGCATTTCTCCACAATGCCTACATGGTCGGTTTCTCCGTCGCCTTCCCAATCAAAAAAGATAATATCGCCTGCCTGCGGCTCGTAGTTTCGGTCTTTCCATTGTCCGTTACCCTTAAACCAATTTGAGCCGTCCACGCAGCCTGCGAATTTCAGGATAATCCCGCTTTCAATATAACCACATTGGTCGGCACACCAAGACACAAAGCAGGCACACCATTCCACACGCCCCTCAAAGCCGTACCAACTCCAATAAGGCTGACCTCCCTCATTGCCGAGCTGCGTCAAGGCAACCTCTACAATGGCTTGGTTGCCGCCGCTTGTAAATCCCCGTCCATACGGATAATAGCGTAACACATGGGCGGGGTACTGTGTGTCGCCGTACTTTTCCCACCCTAACCGCTGTGCCTGTATGGTGGAAAATTCTACCGCATTGGCATAGGAATAACCGCCGTAGTTGGTTTTTGCCCATGAGATATACCCATTGCCAAAGTTATAGCCCTGCAAGGCGAGCTTGATACGCTCCATGTCAATCGGGTTTTCCACCTCGGCAGAGATAAGGGCGGCTTTCAGCTCCTGTACGCCGCACTGGATGGAATACTCTGGGTCTTGTATCCCGTTCGGCTCATGGGGATACCTTGTGTTAAAGCTGCCCTCCGCCGCCTGCATGGGGTCAAGTCCACGCCCACCAGACTCCTGCATCATTACCGCCTTGATAAGCTCCACATATTCGGGAATACCGTACTGTTTGGCATATTTCTGTATCAAAGGCTCATAGGCTTCCACCTCTGCACTGACAGGGGTATAGGCGTTGCTCCCGCTTCCGCCACCAAACAGGGAAACAGCACAGCCGAGCAGGACAACAATGAGAATAATCACAACTGCAATCCAACCACCTGCAATTAAAGCGGAAATCAGAGCTTTTGTTCCTGCAATAATCGCCTTGACCGCAGTTATGGTGGCTCTGACCGTAGCTTTTGTTACTTCAGCGGTTGCCTTTGCGGTGGCTTTTGCCGCCTGTGCTGCCTTTTGGGCAGTTTTCGCAGAAGCCTTTGCCACTGCCTGTGCCGTTTTTACCGAAGTTTCCGTCGTTTTAATCGCCGCCTTAGAAGTTGCCTGTGCGGTTTTAATTCCCTTTTCAGTAGTCTTGACTGTTCCCTTAGCAGTTGTTTTCACCGCTTTTTCTGCACTTCGGGCTGTGGTCTTAATCATTTTTTGCCCCTGCTGTCGGGTCTTTATCAACTGCGATTTTGCTGTCTGGGAAACATCTGGGGCAGAGGAACGGCTTGCAGCCCCGTGACGGATCTGCAAACCGTGTTGTTCTGACATATTCTGTGCTGCTTTCTGCTCTGCGGCTTTGACAGCCCGACTTTGCTTGAAATCGGTTATTTTATCTTTTGCCTTACCGATATTCTCCTGCGTTGTCTTGACTGCCTTTTGCCCCTGCTTATTGAACTGGTGGATACCTTCGTCCTTTACACGGTCTGCCGCAAAAGAAATCCTATCCGCAGCATATTCTGTGGCAGAGTTTTCATCAGAGTAATATCCCTGTTCCGCTTTTTCCTTTATCCCCACATAGGCAGACTTCATACGCTCACTGGCTATGGCGGCTTTATCTATGGTCTTTATCGTACCTTTGACCGCATCTCTGGTTTTTATATCAGCCATAGAAAACCTCCTTTCCCAGAGGATTTGCGTTCAAATCAGCCGACCTTTTTTGCCACTACAACGAGCCTGCCGTTCTGTGCGGAGTATTCGCAGGTGGAAAGGGTAATGAGCCTGTCGCCGTATTCAGCGGTCACACCTGTATCATACAAAGCAAGCTCCTTGCACTTCCCGACATAGGAATTAAAATCTTCCTCATTCTCCGCATCAACAAAGTCGTAGTATCGGAAGCCCTCAGAGCTGTACGCCACAGTCTTAAATACGGCGACGATTTCATACTCTGCCTGCTCTGTGAGGGTATCAAACTGAATATTCTTGTGTTCCTCATAAAAGCTCTTGGACTTGTAATCCTCCAACGCTCCAAACATCTTGCCACCCTTGATGTGATGACCGTAGATAACCAGATTGTCACTTTCGGCAATATCACAATTCTCCTGCACATAAGGCGTTCCTAAATAGCTGTACTCTTTTTCAAAATTGTGCTTCAGATAAAAATTCGGATTGTTCCTGCTCTGCATCACAGGATAATTGATTGTTGTGCCGGCTATGGAAATCCAACCCACCATATCCTCATTCTGTAAATACAATTTCTGATACTTGGCAAGCACATCTTCTCCCTCGCTGACAGGGGCATCATCTGGCACGGTTTCATCCGTGGGAGCCTGCTCTACCATCTCGGCAATCTCCTCAAAGGTTTCCGTCTGCTCGTCCACCTCTGCATAGTAATGATAAATGCGGAAGCCGCAAAAAGCCGCCGTACCTAACAGGCACACGGCGGCTACAACACAGATAATAGATTTATAATTCTTCATAGGCTTTTCCTTTCTTATCTTGAAATTTCCGTCTGTTTTCTGGGAGTAGGAAGCTCCCTGCAATATTCGGGGTATCTGACCTTGATACCCTCCATAAAGTAGGGAGCAAACTCACAGCAGAACAACTCCTCTGGCGTGAAATACCGTTCCTGCCCTTCCTCTGCATACCCGTTCCAAAGGTTAAAAGCAAGATGGCAGACCTTGACTGTTCCACTTGTCTGCCAGCCGCCGTGCATACCCTCTGGCTCGATGCAGTCCTCCTTGAAATTGAACATCTGGTTGATGTTCGCCCTCGTTTCCGAAGCGATACCCATCACATAGAAAAACGCCCTATGATAACAGTCGTTCACTCTGCATTTCATCATATTTTCCAGAAAGAAATCACGATGAGCCGTATCACGGAATTTAATATCAGCCATAAAAAACCTCCTTTCTTAGACCTCACCGAACTTGGTCGTCATCAACTTGTAAAGCTCGGTATTGCGTGGGAACTTGTTTACAAATGGTACAAGAGAGCTGCCAACTTTGAGTAATCCCTGTCCTGCACCGACATTCGTGATATAGCTCATCTGAAGGTCGGAGATATTAAGGAGCTTGGCAAGCTCAAGTCTGTCCGTAGATGCTTGGTTAAGCATAATGATAAATTCGCTGTTAGCAAGCATCGTCCTTGCCGTATGGCTCTGCAAAAGGTCGTCCACATTCTGCGTAATACCTGTACAGTACGCACCGTATTTACGCACACGCTTCCAGAGGGTAAAGAGGAAGTTTGCAGAGTATTCATGCTGAAAGAGCAGATAGATTTCATCAATGAAAATAAATGTGTTTCTGCCTTTGGCTCTGTTCTGTGTGATACGGTTTAAGATACTGTCAAGCACGACAAGCATACCGATAGGCTGTAACTGCTTGCCCAAATCCAGAATGTCATAGCAGATAAGGCGGCTGTGGGTATCAACATTCGTGTGCTTTGCAAAGGTGTTGAGCGACCCGTCCGTAAACAGCTCAATCGCAAGGGCGATTTCCTGTGCTTCTGGCTCATTCTGTTTTAACAGTTCCTCACGGAAGTCCTGCAAGGTGGGCGGCGTTCCCATATAGTTGCCCTGCTGATAATAGCGGTACACGCTTGCCGTACAGCGGTCAATGATGGATTTCTGCTTTGCTCCCAAGTTCGTGCCGCCGATGAGCTGTTCGCAAAGGGATAAAATAAACTCCGATTTCAGAATGACAGGGTTTGCACCGTCACCATAATCGGAGTTCATATCCATAGCATTGATGTGATTTTCACTTGTCGCAGAGATATGAATGACTTCTCCCTTCATTGCTTTCACAAGCGGGGAATACTCACGCTCTGGGTCAATGATGATAATATCAGCGTTGGGGTCGGTCAGAATGATATTCGTCATTTCTTCCTTTGCGGTAAAGGATTTTCCTGCACCCGACACACCGAGAATAAAGGAATTGCCGTTAAGGAGCTGCCTGCGGTTGGCGATAATCATATTTTTGCTGATAACATTCTGACCGTAATACACACCGTTTTCATGGTAGATTTCCTGCACACGGAACGGGATAAACACTGCAAGGCTCTCTGTTGTGAGGGTACGCAGGGCATCTATCTTCCGTACACCAAATGGCAGGGCTGTATTCAATCCGTCCATCTGCTGATATTTCAGCACCGCAAACTGGCACAAATGCTTTCTTGCGGTAGTCAAGAGAGCTTCTGTATCATTGTCGAGCTGCTCTTTGGAATCTGCCGTATGCACCATCGTCAGCACGGCAAACATCATTCTCTGGTCACGGATTGTCAAATCATCCAGAAATTCCTTGCTTTCTTTTCGCTGCTGTTCCAAATCATAGGGGATAACGGCAGAAAAATTGTTGTTCTGGTTCTGCTTCCTCTGCCAATTCGTGATATTGGTTTCCACACCAAGCAGACGGTTTTCCACCTCCCGCACGGCTTCATCTGTGGGAACGGGGATAATATCAACGGACAGCATCATATTCCTGTTCAGCTCACAAAGCTCCGCAACCATACTGTCCTTGATATATGCCGCATACTCTCTGAGAAAAATCACACGCCCATATCTGTCACCCATTCTGAAGCAGTCGCTCTCAAATTCAAAGGTATCAGGGCAGATAAAATCCTTGAAATCGTGACCTTTCCGCATCGTCTGGGTAATATCGAAGTGGAACGCTGTTTCTTCTCCTGTACGGTAGAAGTCGTGGAAGATACGCAGCTTGTCGCCTGCGTCCAGTTCCACACACTTCGACCCCAGACGGTTAAAGTGGGCGATAAGGTCAGCACCCACACGGGCGAAGTAGTTTCGGGCTTCCTCGATATTCTTCTTGCAGACAGATACGGTTACATACTTATCCTGTACGATGGAATTAGCCCCTGTCGCCTTATCCAGAAGCATTTTGTTGTATTCCTTGCGGTACTTATCCAGACCGTCATCAGCCATTGGGATTAAAATAGTCTGTTCAAAATCAGCTTTGTTCAAGCGACGGTTGTTGATAGTGATTTTCGTGGTCGCACCGCTGTCAAGGGAATTAAGAAGCTCCGAGTATTCAAGGAACATTGCTTCCTTATCCTCACGGCTTGCCACGGCATAGTTTATATCCTCAAATTTAAAGGTCTTTGCGTACTTGTTCCTGCCGACAAGGAATATGCCGTCATCCCAGATTGTCTTAATCGGGATAACATTCTGTACCGACTTCGGCACAACAAACTTTTCCCTGTCCTGCTTGAACAGATTTTTAAGAGTTCTCAGCATTGTTTACCTCCTTGCTGCGTTTCGCTTTTTTCTTTTTCGTTTTCTTTGGTTTCGGTGTCCTGCCTTTCTGCTTTTTCCGTACTGTCGGCAACCCTTTTTCATGGGCTTCAATGGTCGGCTTCATCGTTTCGTAATAGAAATTATCTGGCAGGAACATCAGCTTTTTCGGCATCAGAAATTCCGATTTAATCCACGCCCAGACAAACTGCTCTGCGGTCATACCGTTGTATTTGATAAATCCCATTGCCGCAAAGGGGAACGCACCTAAGATACAAACCCAACTGAGGGTTTCCGTACCAAACCGTGGACGGAGAAGAAAATACAAACCCACCGCCACGCCGCAGGCAAGGACAGAAAAAATGAACTGTCTGAGGGACAGTCCAAAAAACATACTCTCCGTATAATTACGGATTTCCTTATTTATCTTGACTTCCAATCATAGCACCTCCCTTACAAGCCCATCATTTCTCTTACAACACGGTCTGCCATTTTGACCGCACCGACAAGGACGAGCATATTGAACACAAGCTCCCCGATATAGCTCCATACCATTGTAACCGCCGCCGCATCGGGATTGACCACAGGCGGAGAAGAAGCAAATAGGGAAAAGATAATGCAGGCAAGCACGATAACCGCACCTTCAAGGCATACAGCGGCATAGCTCTTAATGAAGCTCTTGCCGACGCTTTGGCTCGGCTCTCCAGCAAAAGTGGAAAGGGGTACGGGTGCTATGGCAGTATAGATATACAGCTTGAAAAACCTGCCATATACCGACATAATCATTATGAATGACAGCACCGTAATAAACAGTCCGCCTATCAGCGTGACCGCCCATAGCGGGATACTCTCAAAAAATCCGCAGTCTTCAACGGCTGTCACGATTTCCTGTGGCAACACCGTCTGCTGTGCCGAGCCAAATCCTGCGGCATTCATAATCGTGGAAATCATACCCTGCACAATCTTAAACAGTGCCATCATCAGTTCTAATCCGTAGGTCACTGCACCTTTGGCAATGGCAAAGCGGATAAACAGCTTCAAAGCCTGCTCTGGTCGCTTGACTTCTGCAAAATTTCCGCAGGTACGCATCACACCCACAACAAAGAACAGCACGAGCAGGGCAAGTCCGATAGCCTGCACCGCACCGTGAATATCCACGATGGCATTCCATATCGTGCCGCCCTTAAAGTTCTCTGGGGATTGGGTAATGAGCTGCCATATCTCGGCTAATTTCTCATTCCAAGTGTTTAGGGCGTTCTCTAAATTCTGTACCACCCAGTTATCAGACATTTGACCACCTCCTTGATGATATTAGATAACGGGAGCGAGTTCCGCACTCGGCGGATCTGCTCCCGTTATCTTTTTGTGTCAGTCTGTTCTCTTAGCCTGTGATAAGAGTCAAGATTTCCTTTGCGAAGGTAATGACAACGCCGCCTGCAAGGGTCAAAAATCCGTTAGCTCTCTGGGACGGGTCGTGGGATTTGAGAGAAAGACCAATCTACACGATACCAAAGCCGAGCATAATCATACCGACAGCCCTCACCAGACCGAAAATGAAATCGGACAGGTTGTTGACTACCTGAATGGGGTCATTGGCAGCAAAGGCGGTTACGGAAGTACCAAGCACAAAGGTCATTGCCATAACAGCCATACAGTAATAGCGGAAGCTTTTCTTAACCTTTCCAGTCATCGGCAGCTTCGTGGTTTTCTTGTTCTCATTCTTCTTAAAAAGTTTCATAGGGTAAATCCTCCTTATAAATTGAATATTTCTTCCAAGTCCTCATCGGACAGAAGCTCATAGGAAGTGCTGACAGTTTTTACGCTCACGGCGTTATCTGGAATATCACTGTCAAACACAATGGTTGCGACAGCCTGCATAGGCTCTCCGTGGATATACGGCGGTTGTCCTCCGTCAACCGTCAATTTTACATTCGGGTGCTTCAAGATGTCATACTTAAAGTCCATAACGGGGCGTTCTCCAC
>OJPJ01000981.1_pt1 | contig 10752 bp, 14 predicted proteins | sample 1598451 | NCBI WGS metagenome assembly OJPJ01 (sample SAMN03922479, study PRJEB24848) | human gut metagenome | isolation source: stool sample | host: Homo sapiens | place: Germany | collected 2010-11
TTTACCCCGCTTTTTTTGCGCCATTTTACTTTCCTTTTCATTATATTCCTTCCTTTGCTGCTTTACAAGTTAAAAGATTGCCCGAACGGCAAGATCATCTATGACCCATTTGTTGTTTTCATATAGGAATTTTACAGAGGCATAACCGGTATCATCCCTGTTTTCAGAGGTGTTTTCGAATGTGTTGGAGATTTGGTAAGTATAGTCAAACGAAAAGTTTACCGCGCATTCGCCGCCGGAATTATATGCTGTTTCACTGCCTTCGCCGTAACTGCTTTTTAATTCGGCGCCCGTAATACCAAAATCGCTTACCTTTACATATTCCCCGCAGCAGGCAAGGCTGCTGCTGATTTCATCATACAGCGCATTTATGCCGTTTTGCCCGAAATCAGAGGAAAGAAGTGCCCGGTCGACAGTGCCTGAAACGCGTCTTCGCTGATCTTGTATGAGATGTAAAAATCCTCGTTTTCACTGTTTACGGAAACGGTTTGGGTATACTCCTGAAATCCGCTGCACTGCGCCTGGATTTCATATTCCCCGGCGATCATATAATCTGAATCAAATACGGCATAAGAGACTTCTTTTCCCGTTTTCGGATCCATCCCTTTTTCACTGCCGGCAGATGCTACTTCAACCGAGTTGATAAACAGTTTTGTGCCCTCGGGGGCGCAGATGTGCGCCCGGCAGATCAGTTTTTCACTGGGTATGATACGATAGGTGTCATACTTCCAAAAGCCGTCTTTCATTCTCTTCACTTTAAAACCGGCGGTCTGCCAGTTTCCGCTGCCGTCCAGATAATCGGCGGTGTAATACAGCATGTCTCCGTCTGCTTTTGCCGGCTCAATGAGAATGCTTTTTGCCTCAGCGCCGGCAAGTGGTATGTCATCCGGATGCGCGGATATGTATTCATAAAATGCCTCGCGGGTGATGTAGGGCGAATCAAACGCGGGTAAAAATTCAAAAGCGCTGTCCCAGTCCTGTTCGGATACGGCTTCGGCGTAACGCTTTACAAATTTTTCCGGGTTGTGTTTTACGGAAACCAAAGGGTACACCGTTAGCGTAACGACGGCCGCAATCAGGATAGCCGCGGCGATTCCGGCAATCAGGCACAGTTTTTTCTTTTTTCCTATTTTGTTTTCTTTCTCAAAACCGCCGTTTTGCGGCGCCGAGTTTTTTTCGTTATTAAGGTGTTTTTCCGCCTCAAAAATATCAAAATTAATTTGTGTATCTGCCATAAAGATCCCTGATATCTACTTTTTTTTGCATAAACCGGTAAATCCGTTATGCAATTTTCATCATAATATATAAACCGCCTTTTTTCAACTTGGTGATTAAATCTTAATACAATCTTAATAATTGCGCAAACCGGTGCATATGCAATTGAATTTTTATTTTTTTCTGCTATAATAATTAATAATTCAATTCGTTTGAAAGGGGGCTTTGAAAATGAGTTCAAAAGAATATTTTATCTATCTGCTTTCCTGCTGGCTCAATAAAGAAAAGCCCCGCGGCAGCGAGGAAACGAAGTGGGCGGAGATCCTTGCCCTTGCCGAGCGCCACGGCGTTACCGCTGTAATTGCAGGCAAGATAAAAGAACTCCCGCACGGAAGCAGGCCCAAGGGCAAACTGCTGTCTGCTTTTGAAGATCGCCTTGCCGATTCTTACCGGGATTATGAGATCAAAATGCGCGCAATGACCCGCCTTATTGAAACGCTTTCACAGGCGGGAATCGATCATTTGCTTGTAAAAGGCGCGGTGCTGCGCTTTTTGTACCCCTCCCCTCAGTTGCGAACCAGTGGGGATACGGATGTTGTGGTGCGCCCCCATGAATATGAAAATGCAATTGAAGCGCTAAAAAACGCAGGTTTCCGAATTGATTTTGTAAAGCAGTATTTTTCTCAGATTGCCTATGGCCTGTCTCTTGTGAACTTTTTGACCTGCATACGGAATTGGAAAGCATTAATGTGCAAAGTAAGATCTACTATTCCACCCCGTTTGAGGATATAAGTGAAAATACCGGCCACACTTATAAGCTGAAGCCGATCTATCATCTGCTTTATATTATCACCCATATTGCCTACCATCTGAAAAACGGGGGAGCCGGTGTGCGCATGATTATGGATGTGGATGCGCTTTTGCGCTATTACCCGAATATGGATATGGCAAGATTTACAGCGCTTTGCGATAATATCAAAATTAAAAACACGGCGCAGGCGCTGATTGCCCTTTCCAAAAAATGGTTTAAAACGCCCGTTGCTGTGGATTATACTTTTGAGGATACGGATGAGCAATCCCTTTATCAATACCTTTCGGGTATTCTTTTATCCGGTGGCATTTTCGGTGATCCGCTCGGCAGTGATGCGCGGGATCCGGCTCAAAACGGGGAGGAAGGCATAAACACCGGAAATAAACCTTCCGCAAAATCATTCTTGAAACGCTTTATCGGGCGTTTGTCCTCTGCGAAAAAGGCAAACGGCAACAGCTTTGAAAAGCAGGAGATGTCTTTTCGGTATTCAGAAATCCTGTCTGAACTTCAGATAGAGGAAAATCACCATTATGATTAGAAATAACGTAAAATAACAGAAAAACGCCTGAACGGTTGCGCAGGCGTTTTTATTTTATGTTTTATTTTATATAGATTAATTACTACTTATAATCGTGTATAGTTCTTCCGGGCTGTTCGCCGTAAAATCCGCGCCGGCGTTTTCCAGTTCTCCGGGGGACGCGTATCCGTAAAGAACGCCTATAGATCTTAATCCGGTTTTCTTGGCGCCTTTTATATCGTGTTCCCGGTCGCCGATCATCACAGCATGTGCACGGTCGAGTATGCCAAGCGTTTCAAGCGCGTATTCAATGACCTGTGCTTTTTTGCTGCGGGTGTTGTCCAAATTAGAACCGGCAATCAGGTCAAAATAGGCATCTATTTCAAAATGTTCTGCAATCTGAACGGCAAATGTCTCCGGTTTGGAGGTGGCAATAATCAGCGTTTTGCCGTCTGCTTTCAGTTTTTGCAGTAATTTAGGTATTCCGCTGTAAACTTCAGAATTCCATAAAAGATGATATAAGCGGAGGCCCCAAAAATTTTCTGAGTTTTTTATCGTCGGTTTCATCTATGCCGAATTTTGACAGCGCGTATTTTACGGAATTTGTAATTCCCGGCGCGGCGTCCGTCAGCGTGCCGTCCAGATCAAAAAGAATAGATTGGAACATAATTTACCTCATTTTAAAACTGATCAGTGCATGTCTTCCAGCACGGCGTGGGCGCATTTAATTCCGTCAACGGCGGCGGAAACTATGCCGCCCGCGTATCCCGCGCCCTCACCGCACGGATATACACCCCTCACGTTGCACTGGCAGAATTCATCCCGCAGGATGCGGACGCTGCTGGAACTTCTGGTTTCCGGTGCGGTCAATACCGCATCATACAGATTGAATCCGTTCAGTTTTTTATCCATTTCCACAATGGTTTATCCATTTCCACAATGGCGCTTTGCATCGTTGCCGTTACTTTCTGCGGCAGGCATTCCCTTATGTCCGTAAGCGTAACGCCCGTGGGGCAGGTGGGTTCCACGTTTCCCAGCTTTCTGCTCTCTTTCCCGGCAAGAAAATCGCCAACCAGCTGTGCCGGCGCTCTGTAATCGCTGCCGCCCAGCAAAAACGCTTTGTGCTCAATCTCTTTCTGGTAATAGATCCCTGCAAGCGGATGATCGCTTGGAAAATCTTTTGGTTCAATGCCAACCAAAAGCGCGCTGTTTGCGTTTTTGCCGTCACGCGCAAGGGAACTCATGCCGTTTACTATTACACCGCCTTTTTCGCTTGCCGCCGCAACCACGGTGCCGCCGGGGCACATGCAGAATGTGTATGCGCCGCGCTCGTGCAGACCGTGGCAGGAAAGTTTATAGTCCGCCGCTCCGAGCTTGGGGTGCCCTGCAAATTTTCCATACTGCGCTTTGTTGATCAGGCTTTGCGGATGTTCTATTCTTGCGCCTACGGAAAACGGCTTTTGTATGATCTCAATGCCAAGGTTATACAGCATTTCCACCGTATCTCTCGCGCTGTGGCCGATTGCCATAATAACGCTGTCCGCCTCCATATCAAAGGTTTCCCCATGGTGCGTGTATGTTATGCCCTGAATGAATTTGTTGTAAACGATCAGTTTTTCCACCCGGCATTCCAAGCGTACTTCGCCGCCCAGGGATTCGATCTTTTTGCGAATATTTTTTACAACAACGGCAAGCCGGTCCGTGCCGATGTGCGGCTTGGAGGAATAAAGGATCTCCTCCGGCGCGCCGGCTTCGTAAAGTTCCAGCAGCACTTTGCGTATAAACGGGCTTTTAATTCCCGTTGTCAGTTTTCCGTCTGAAAAAGTTCCGGCGCCGCCTTCGCCGAACTGTACGTTGGATTCCTCGTTCAGCACCCGGTCTTTCCAAAATTTATCCACGTCTTTCTGCCTTGCCTCTATTGCTTTGCCGCGCTCAAAGATAATGGGGCGCAGCCCTGCTTCGGCAAGGATCAGTCCGGCAAGCATCCCCGCCGGCCCGAATCCCACAATGACCGGGCGGAATTCGGAAACATGCCTGTTTTCCGGCATTTCGTAGTGATACGGCTTTACAAGAGAAACTTTGATTGATCTGCATTTGGATACGATCTGTTCTTCGTCCAGCGTGATCTCGCAGTCCACGCTGTAAGAAAAATGGATATCTTCTTTTTTCCGCGCGTCAACGCTTTTTTTGTATATTGCCAGGTTTTTAATATATTTTTTATTTATTTTCAAAATTTTTGCCGCTTTGGCTTTTAAAAGTTCTTCACTGTCATCCAGTTCCAGCCTTATCTCGTTAATTCTTATCATTTTAAACACACTTTCGCTATATCGTTTGCGGCTGTCAGCCCGCTGTGCCAGGCAAAATCCAGATTAAATCCGCCGCACGCAAACTGTGCTCCACTTCGCTTAAGGGGATTCCGCCGCTTGTGATCTGCGCAAAGTCAAAGCCCTTTGTGCCTGTCAGGATCAACTGCCAGTTTTTGGCTGTGTGCGCCTGCATCTGCGCATTGCCGTTTGCCTGTTTCTCCGTAATGGCGGAAAGTTTTGTGCCGAGTATGCCTTTCAGATCGCCGAATCGGCGGATGTGCGCCAGCACTTCGCTTTCGCTCAGTTCCGGGATCAGATCAAGCACGGCAAGGCATTTCGGCTGTTTTCCGCCGGCAAACGCTTTGGAAACGGTTTCGGAAACATTCATCACCGCAATCCCGGAAAGTCCGTAATCTGTAAACAGCACTTCGCCGTATTCCGCCGCTGTTTCTTTGCCGTTTATAAGAATTTTGATGCCGCACCTTGTTCGCGTGCCCTTTAAAGTCCGCGGATATTTGCTTGATGAAGTTAGTTGCACAAGGGCAGGAGAAAGCGGCGTAATACTGTGCCCGAGCGTCTTTAATAAAGCGTAGCCGCTGCCGTCCGAGCCAAGCGCGCTCTGCGCCTTTCCTCCCGCCGCCGCAACAACAAAGTCCGCCTTGAAATCGCCTTTTGCGGTTTTTATCAGAAATCCGCTTTCGCTTTTGGTTATGGATTCCGCCCGGCAGTCCGTTAGGATCTCCACACCCAGCCTTTTACAGGCGTCAAGCAGAACGCTCAGCACCGTTTCCGCTTTCAGGGAATAGGGATATACTCTGCCTTCCTCAAGTTCTTTCAGCATAAGACCAAGGCTTTCAAAAAAACTTTTCACTTCCGCGTAATGCTCTGTGGCAGTGTTGGTTATGTTGCACCGCCCGTTTCCCGTGGCAAGTATCTTTTTGCCCGGCTTTTCAAGGCGCTCCAAAATATAAACTTCTGTATCTTTGCTTTTCTGTTTTAATTTTATTGCGCACGCAAGCCCTGATGCGCCCGCGCCTATAATGATTACTCTTGTGTTCATAGCGGCTCCGATACACTGTATATATGTGTCTTGTTATTTGTTCGTAAATATAATATATTAAATTAATCATAAATGCAAACTTTTTTTGTGTTTGTACTTGACTGTTGCCTTAAGTTGTGGTATAGTAGCAATACCTCAAAAAGGGGTTAATTTTTTTGCCCTTTTTTAATGCGGCGCTGTTCTTACCGCAAGAGGGAGATTTAACATCGAAAGAAAAACGGAGGTGCTCAAATGAGAGTTAAAGTTACTTTAGCTTGCACTGAATGCAAACAACGCAATTACAACACAATGAAAAACAAAAAGAACACACCGGACAGACTGGAAATGAATAAGTACTGCCCGTTCTGTAAAAAGCATACGCTTCACAGAGAAACCAAGTAACGGAGGATTAAAATGGCTGATAAAAAGACTTCAAATGCCGAGGAGAATAAAAACGTTAAGGCTGAAAAAGCTGACAGCGCTAAAAAATCTTCCGCCAAGGCAGAAAAGAAAAAGTCAAAGAAAAAGAATCCGTTTAAATCCGCCGGCAAGTTTTTCAAAAGCGTAAACGCAGAGCGTAAAAAGGTGGTTTGGCCCAAGGCAAAAGAAACGTTAAGGAATTCGCTTATCGTTCTTGTTGTTGTTATCATCGTAGGCGTTGCGATCTATGCAGTGGATTCACTGCTTGCGCTCGCCCATAGGGAAACCAAGCAGCTTGCAGAACCTTCAACTTCTGTTTCGGAAACGGTAGAGGATACCACCGCTGCGGCAGATACCGATACTTCGGCTGATACCACAGCTGCATCCGAAACACAGGCGGCTGAATAATGCCGGAATTCAATTTTCGGAGGCTCATTTAATGGAAGAAGCAAAATGGTATGTTGCCCATACTTTTTCAGGATATGAAAATAAAGTTGCAAGCAATATAGAGACCGTTGTGGAAAACAGAAATCTCCACGATCTGATTCAGGAAGTCTCTGTTCCCACCGAAACGGTTGTAGAGATCAAGGATGACGGCACCAAGAAAGAAGTGGAAAGAAAGATCTTTCCCGGTTACGTTCTTGTGAAAATGGTCATGACGGACGACACTTGGTATGTTGTCAGAAACATCAGGGGCTGCACGGGTTTTGTAGGCCCGGAAAGCAAACCTGTTCCGCTTACGGAAGAAGAAGTGCGCAAACTCGGCGTAGAAAAGGTAAGCGTAAAGGTCAATTATGCTGCCGGAGATATGGTCAATGTAATAGACGGCCCGCTGGAGGGCTATTCCGGAACTGTTGAAAGCGTGGATGTGCCCAACAACAGCGTTCGTGTGCTGATCTCCATGTTTGGCAGGGAAACCTCTGTTGAATTTGAACTTGACCAGCTTGAAAAGGCAGAAGACTGATCATTAATTAAGGTAATTCGCGGCAGTGCCGCTGATTATGCGCCGCAAGGCGCGTGGGAGGGGAGCGTTTCCCCGCCATACCACAATTTTTAGGAGGAAAAAATAATGGCTCAAAAGGTAGTAGGTTTAATTAAACTTCAGATCCCCGCAGGCAAAGCAACCCCGGCGCCGCCGGTTGGCCCTGCACTTGGTCAGCACGGTGTGAATATCCCGGCGTTCACAAAGGAGTTTAACGAAAGAACAAAGAATGACGCCGGCCTTATCATTCCCGTTGTAATCACGGTTTATGATGACCGTTCTTTTACTTTCGTAACGAAAACACCGCCCGCAGCAGTTCTTATCAAAAAGGCATGCGGCATTGAAAAGGCTTCCGGTGTTCCCAATAAGGATAAGGTTGCCACAATCACAAAAGCACAGGTCCAGCAGATTGCTGAAACAAAAATGCCGGATCTTAACGCGGCTTCCCTTGAAGCGGCAATGAGCATGGTTGCAGGCACAGCCCGCAGCATGGGTATAGTAGTAGAAGACTGATTCCCTTGTGGGAGGAAAAATCCGATCAACCACTGGAGGTAATTGATTATGAAACACGGAAAAAAATATTCTGACGGTGCTAAACTGATAGACCGTAATACATTATATGAAAGCGCAGACGCGCTTGATCTTGCAGTGCAGACTGCAAAGGCAAAGTTTGATGAAACCATTGAAGTGCATGTTCGTTTGGGTGTGGATTCACGTCACGCAGACCAGCAGGTTCGCGGCGCCGTAGTTCTTCCGAACGGAACGGGTAAAGACGTAAGAGTTGCCGTATTCGCAAAAGGCGATCTTGCAAAGGCTGCAGAGGCTGCCGGTGCAGATGTTGTCGGCGATGCGGATCTTGTTCAGAAGATCCAGAGCGGCTGGATGGAATTTGATGTTGCCATCGCAAGCCCGGATATGATGGGATTTGTAGGCCGTTTAGGTAAGGTGCTCGGACCCCGCGGTCTTATGCCGTCTCCGAAAGCCGGCACGGTAACCACAGATGTTGCCAAGGCAGTTGCAGAGGCTAAGGCCGGTAAGATCGAATACCGTCTTGATAAATCCAATATTATTCACTGCCCGATCGGCAAGGCTTCTTTCGGCAAGGAGAAACTGCTTGAAAACTTCAACGCGCTTCTTGACGCGATCATTAAGGCGAAGCCCGCCGCTGCAAAAGGTCAGTACATCAGATCCTGTGCAGTTGCTGCAACGATGGGCCCCGGCATTCGTATCAACCCCAATAAGGTTGGCACTGCCGCTGCTGAATAATTTTCTTTTGGGTATTGACAAGGGCGCTGTCCTTGTGTTAAAATACTTTCGCTGTTCAACCAAAGACAGCAGGTGCCGCAAGGCGTAAGATAGATTGTTATCGCCTGCCGAGGAATGGGCATTTATGTTGATATACAGTGCGTTTCGCATTTTGTATGAAATGGATAAATGTTGTGCATTCCGTCTTTGCGGAATGCACTTTTTGTTTGGTAAACAGCCTTTAAAGTCCGCTTTTGCGGCAAATAATTTAGGAGGTACAGTTTATTCATGCCAAGCACAGTAGTTCTTGAAAAGAAAAAAGCGCAGGTTGAAGCGTTGGCTGAAAGAATCAAGGGCTCAGTAGCCGGTGTTGTTGTGGATTACAAAGGTATCAATGTAGAAGATGACACTAAGCTGCGTAAAGAGCTTCGCGAGGCGGGAATAGAGTATACCGTTGTTAAAAACTCTATTCTTAAAAGAGCCGCGGATGCTGCCGGACTTTCCGGAATGGATCCCGTTCTTGAAGGCACAACCGCTATTGCAACAAGCGCTGAGGATTATGTAGCATCAGCCCGCATTCTTCAGAAATATGCTGACGCTCATGATTTCTTTAATGTAAAGTCAGGCTATCTTGATGGTGAAGTGATCGAGCTTTCAAAGATCGAAGCACTTGCAAAACTTCCGTCAAGAGAAGTTCTTCTTGCAACAGTCTGCAACGTGTTCAATGCACCTATTGCTGCATTTGCGCGCGCGGTTCAGGCAATTGTTGACAAGGGCGGCGTTGAGGCCTGCGAGGGCGGAAACACCGAGGAGGCTGCTGCCGAAACAGAGGCCGCAGCAGAGGAAGCGCCTGCAGCAGATGCTCCTGAAGCAAACGAAGCAGAATAATCACATTTTAACTTTTCACTAAAATTTAATTCGGAGGAAATGAAAATGGCATCAGAAAATGTAACGAAAATCGTTGAAGAGCTTAAAACTCTTACTGTTCTTGAACTTTCAGAACTCGTATCCGCAGTTGAGGAAGAATTCGGCGTAAGCGCAGCCGCAGCAGTTGCTGTTGCCGCTCCTGCAGACGGCAGTGCCGCTGCAGCAGAAGAAAAGACCGAATTTGATGTTGTTCTTACAGATGTTGGCCCGAACAAGATTCAGGTTGTTAAGGCTGTTAAGGAAGCAACAGGTCTCGGCCTGAAAGAGGCAAAAGAGATCGTTGACTCTGCTCCCAAGACCATCAAAGAGGCTGTTCCCACTGCTGACGCAGAGGCTCTCAAGGCTAAGATCGAGGAAACAGGCGCAACTGTTGAACTCAAATAATTGTACCATCCAAAAGCAAAGCGGCATGCGTAAGCATGCCGCTTTTTTTGTTTTATGCCTAAATGGAAAAGTCCCCGGTTTGCGTTGCGCAAGCCGGAGCCTTTTTGTCTGCTGATTGAACAGTATGCCGCGTTGTTTCGACGCACGATCCCATGCGCCTTAACCTGCTGTCATGATCCGGATCAGCGCGTCCAGATCTTCTGCAGGAACGCCTGTGTCCACCAGGCAGTTATACGTTTTTTCACTTAAAGTGCTGCCCTTGGTCTGCATGATCGTATTGTAATAATCCGATTCAAGCAGGTTTTCTACCGGCCTTTTTCCGCCGATGTTTCCAAAGTTAGAAAAAACATAGTCCTTTTGCAGTTCTTCTTCAGGCACGCCAAGCAGCGCGTTGATCATAAAGGCAAGCATGCCGGTGCGGTCTGTTCCTATATTGCAGTGGATAAAAAGCGGGTAATTTTCCTCCTTGGCAAGAACGGAAAAAACTTTTACAACCTGTTCTTTGTTATCCGCCAGCATATTGCCGTCCCATTCCATCGGGATACTTATATAGGCAACGCTTTCTCCGAGGGGGCTGTATGTGATACCGCCGTTCTCACTGTCGTCCACGAGGCGCACGTCAATTTCGGTTTTGATGCCAAGCTCCTCCAGCATCACGTGTTTTCCGCTCTCCGTGATCTCAATGTTTACATGATCAATATTGCTTTCATTCAAACGCCCTGTGCGGAAGATCATGCCCTGTTTCGTAACGGTTCCGTTTTCCGTCTCACGGCCGCCAAGATCCCTTGCATTGGTCACACCGTCTATGTAAAGATTTCTCGGCGCACTGGAATCGGTGGAAAAAGATGCAATTTCGCTTTCCTGCTCCCCGTCGCTGACCGTCCAGTAGTATTCTGTGCCTGTCTC
>OJPJ01000994.1_pt1 | contig 10601 bp, 7 predicted proteins | sample 1598451 | NCBI WGS metagenome assembly OJPJ01 (sample SAMN03922479, study PRJEB24848) | human gut metagenome | isolation source: stool sample | host: Homo sapiens | place: Germany | collected 2010-11
GACGTTTCCGCTGATCGGCAACTACGGCTTTATTGACGAGGACGCGGAAAGCGGCAGATCTTACGTTACGGCTTATATTGTGCGTGAAAAGTGCGATGCGCCGTCCAATTTCAGATGCAACAGAACGCTGGATGCCTATTTAAAAGAAAACAACATTCCGGGCGTTTATGACGTGGACACCAGGGAGATCACCAAAACGATACGCGAAAGCGGCGTAATGAATGCGATGATCTGTTCTGACCCGAGGAATTTTGACGCGGAAAAGGTAAAAACCTACAAAGTGGAAAACGCAGTGGAATCCGTATCCTGCAAAAGGCCTGTTCCCCTTGCGGCGAACAAGCCGGAATACAATGTGGTTTTGCTGGATTACGGCAAAAAAGAAAATATTGCGCGGGAACTGATAAGGCGCGGCTGCAATGTTGCCGTTATGCCCTATGACACCAAGGCTGAGGATGTTTTGAAACTGAACCCGGACGGGATTATGCTCTCCAACGGTCCCGGGGATCCGGAGGAAAACACAGCCTGCATTGAGGAACTCAGAAAACTGATCGGCAAAAAACCGGTCTTTGGAATCTGCCTCGGTCATCAGCTGCTTGCGCTTGCTATGGGTGCGAAAACAACCAAACTGAAATACGGCCACAGAGGTGTAAATCAGCCTGTAAAAGACCTGAAAACGGGCAGAACATACATTTCCTCTCAAAACCACGGTTATGCTGTTCTTAATGAAGAGGTTGAAAAATGCGGTGGTGTGATCCGCTTTGTCAACGCCAACGACGGCACGAATGAGGGCATCGATTACCCGGGAAAACATGCGTTTTCCGTTCAGTTTCACCCGGAAGCGTGCAGCGGACCGCATGACACAAGGTTTTTGTTTGACAGATTTATAAACATGATGGGAGGTAACGAATAATGCCTCTGAATAAAGACATCAAAAAAGTTCTGGTGATCGGATCCGGTCCGATCGTGATCGGCCAGGCAGCGGAATTCGACTACGCAGGCGCACAGGCGTGCCGCGTGCTGAAAGATGAGGGCATAGAAGTTGTGCTGGTGAACTCTAACCCGGCAACGATCATGACGGACAGCGCCCTTGCAGACCACATCTATCTGGAACCGCTGACCGAAGAAACCGTAAAGCGCATCATAGAAAAGGAAAGGCCGGACAGCATTTTAGGCGGACTCGGCGGCCAAACAGGGCTTACGATTTCCATGCAGCTTGCAAAAGACGGCTTTTTGGATAAAATGGGCGTTCGTCTGCTTGGCACGAACGCTGAGGCAATCGACAAGGCGGAGGACCGGCAGCTCTTTAGAGACACGATGGTCAAGATCAACCAGCCGGTAGTGCCGTCCGACATAGCAAATGATGTGGAGACCGCAAAACGGATTGCGGCGGAAATCGGCTACCCGGTGATCATCCGCCCGGCTTTCACCCTTGGCGGCGCAGGCGGCGGCGTGGCATATAATGAAAAAGAACTGGAAGACGTTGCCAAGCACGGCCTGATGCTCAGCCCCATAACGCAGGTGCTGGTGGAAAAATACATAGCCGGCTGGAAAGAGATAGAATTTGAAGTGATGCGGGACGGCGCCGGAAATGTGATAGCCGTCTGCTCTATGGAAAACTTTGACCCCGTTGGCGTACACACCGGCGACAGCATTGTTATTGCCCCTGCGGTAACGCTTGGCGACAAGGAGTATCAGATGCTCAGAACGGCATCACTGGATATCATAACAGAACTCGGTATTGAGGGCGGCTGCAACTGCCAGTTTGCGCTGAATCCCGAAAGTTTTGAATACAGCGTAATTGAAGTCAATCCGCGTGTTTCCCGCTCCTCTGCTCTGGCATCAAAGGCAACGGGCTATCCGATTGCAAAAGTGACCACCAAGATCGCGCTCGGCTACACGCTGGATGAGATAAAAAACGATATTACAGGCAAGACCTGCGCCTGCTTTGAGCCAACGCTGGATTATGTAGTGGTAAAAGTGCCCAAATGGCCGTTTGACAAATTCATAAACGCCTCGCGCAAACTCGGCACGCAGATGAAAGCAACCGGCGAAGTCATGAGCATTGCCCCCTCCTTTGAGATGGCAATCATGAAAGCCGTGCGCGGCGCGGAGATCGGTTTGGACACGCTCAACAACAAACAGCTTGACGGAACGGATCTTAGAAAAACGCTTTACAATCAGGACGATCTGCGGCTTTTTGCCGTTTTCCGCGCACTGAAAAACGGCGTTTCGGTTGAAGAAATACATCAGATCACGATGATCGACGAATGGTTTTTATACAAGCTCCAAAACCTTGCGGATTACGAAACGCGCATTGCAAACCAGCCGCTGAGTTTAGAGCAGTATATGCAGGGCAAGAAATACGGCTATACCGACGCTGCGCTGGAACGGATCAGCGGCTCTCCCCTTGCCTACCATAAGCACGCTGTTTATAAGATGGTAGACACCTGCGGCGCTGAATTTGCCGCGGAAACGCCGTATTTTTATTCCACGTTTGACGATCACTGCGAAAGCCGTGAACTGCAGCGCGGGGAAAAAGAAAGAATCATCGTTCTTGGTTCCGGCCCGATCCGTATCGGTCAGGGCATTGAATTTGACTATTCCTCCGTGCACTGCGTTTGGACGTTAAAAGAACTTGGCTACGAAGTGATTTTGATCAACAACAACCCGGAAACGGTTTCCACCGACTTTGACACAGGCGACAGGCTGTATTTTGAACCGCTGACGCCCGAAGACGTTATGAACGTGATCCGCGTGGAAAAACCCGTTGGCGTAGTGGTTGCCTTTGGCGGGCAGACCGCGATCAAACTGACGAAATATCTGGACGATAACGGCATTCGTATCCTTGGCACCTCCGCCGAAGGCATCGACGTTGCAGAGGACAGGGATAAATTTGACAAACTGCTGGAACGATTCGGCATCTTCAGGCCAAAAGGCACATCGGTTACCACGCTTCAGGGCGCACTGGACGCAGGCAGGCAGCTCGGCTATCCGGTTCTGCTCCGGCCAAGCTACGTTATCGGCGGTCAGAATATGACCATCGCTTATACCGATGAAGATGTAGAGCAGTACATGAACATCATTCTTTCCCAAGGCATTGAAAACCCGGTGCTGGTGGACAAGTATATGATGGGCACGGAACTGGAAGTGGACTGCATTTCAGACGGTGAAAAAGTGCTGATTCCGGGCATTATGGAGCACATTGAGCGCGCAGGCGTACACAGCGGCGACTCCATTGCCGTTTATCCGCCTTATAATCTGAACGACAAAATGCTGCACAAGATCTGCGATGTTTCGGAAAAACTGGCTCTGTCGCTCGGCACGAAAGGGCTTGTCAATATTCAGTATCTGATCTATCAGAATGAATTGTATGTGATAGAAGTCAACCCGCGCGCATCCCGAACGATTCCTTACATCAGCAAGGTAACGGGCGTGCCGATGGTAGAACTTGCAACAAAGATCATGGTTGGCGCGTCTCTGGACAGCCTCGGCTACGGCACGGGACTTTATAAGACACCGCCCTATTTTGCCGTTAAAGTTCCTGTATTCAGTTTTGAGAAACTGAATAATGTAAACAGTCAGCTCGGCCCGGAAATGAAATCAACGGGTGAAGTGCTGGGTGTTGGCAAAAATCTGAATGAAGCGCTGTTTAAAGGGCTGATCTCCGCGGGATTTAAAATTGAATCCCGCAAGGAATCGCGCCACGGCGTGCTGATTACCGTTACGAAAAAAGACCGGTATGAAATCGTAAATCTTGCGAAAAAACTGGATGATCTGGGCATAAAGATATGGGCAACGCCGCAAACCGGAAAAGCAATTGCCAGCTTAGGAATAGAAGTAGAAACGGTAAACAAGCTGAGCGAGGACAACTCCATCATGGAACTTGTGGAAAGCGGGCAGCTTGATTATATCGTTTACACCGGCAAGAGCGACAAAAAGAGCATTGCCGATTACATAAAACTCTTTAACCGCGCAAACCAGCTTGGAATCGCCACGCTGACCTCGCTGGACACGGCAAACGCGCTTGCAGACATCATTGCAAGCCGATACAACCAAATGAACACGGAACTTGTAGATATCAACCATATGCGCAAGGAAAAAAGCCTGCTGAAATTCAGCAAAATGCAGGGCACAAGCGACGACTATATTTTCTTTAACAACACGGAAAATGTTATTACCTGCCCCGAAAGTTTTGCGATAGAATTTACGGACAGGCACAGGAGCATCGGCGGCGACGGCATTGTTTTGATTGAGCGTTCTGAAAAAGCTGACGCAAAGATGCGCATCTTTAACCGCGACGGTTCCGAGGGCGAAATGGCTGGCAACTCCATACGCTGTGTGGGCAAATACCTGTATGATAACGGTATTGTGCAGAAAGAAAACATAACCGTGGAGACGGCAAGCGGAATCCGGAGCCTTGAACTGTTTACAAGAAACGGCAAAGTTTCTTCCGTAACGGTGGATATGGGCAAAGCCTATCTTAAGCCGGGCGAGATCCCTGCCCTGTTGGACGGCGAGAATATTATTGCAAGAAACGCCGAGATCGGCGGAAAAGAATACAGCATGACCTGTGTTTCCGTGGGCAATCCGCACTGTGTGATCTTTGTGGACAATGTGGATAAAGTAGACATTGAAAAAACAGGGCCGCAGATTGAAAACGCTGAAATTTTCCCTGAAAGGATAAACACGGAATTCGTGCGCGTGGTAAACAGAAGAACGCTGAAAATGCGTGTTTGGGAACGCGGAAACGGCGAAACGCTTGCCTGCGGAACCGGCGCCTGCGCGGCGGCGGTTGCGGCAGTGCTTGAGGGCAAGTGCGATAAGGGCAAAGATATCACCGTTAAACTCAGGGGCGGTGATTTGATCGTGAATTACACGGATGAAAAGATTACCCTCACAGGCGACTGCAACCTTGTGTTTACCGGCGAGATTGAATATTAAAGCAAAAAACGTAATAAAGCAAGATAAAAGAAAAGGTATGCAAGAAATCGCATACCTTTTCTTTCTGTTCTATTTTGCGGAATCTGCAACGAACCAATCCAGATTTGTTACGGCGTCATAAATGATCTTCACGCAGTTATCTGTGCCGAGCGAAGTGCTGTTGAGACTGATATCAAAATTCTGCGCCCTGCCCCACTGGCGGTCTGTGTAATAGTTATAATTGATACGGCGGCGCTTATCAATATCTTTCATCAGTTTGCGCGCCTGTTTGATATCCGCATTCTTATACTTCATGATGCGCTGGATCTTGCTTTCCTCATCGCCGTGGATAAAGACATTCAGGCAGTCTTTTCGATCCTTAAGTATATAATCCGCACACCTGCCAACGATGATGCAGGGGCCTTTGTCGGCAAGTTCAAGAATGATCTTTCTTTGAGCGGAGTAAACATAATCCTCCAGCGATGTTCCACCGCTGTCCCTGCTTACAAAGCCGTAAGAAAAGATGCTTTTAAACGGGGAATGCTCCCCCGCCTGCTCCACAAATTCCTCAGCAAAGCCTGTTTTTTCCGCCACCTTGGTGATAATCTCCTTATCATAGTATTCCCAGCCGAGTTTTTTGGAAAGTTCCTCGCCTATATATCTTCCTCCGCTGCCGAATTCACGGCTGATCGTGATAACATTATACTTCATAATGATCCCTCCGTTGAACAATTTGCCAAAGTTAGGCATACTATGGCTATTTTTATTTTATCATATTAAAATATATTTTTCATCAAGCGGAATAGACAAAGATTTTCCCTTGTTTTTATTAAAACAGCACAGAAAAAGCGGCTGACCGAGATCAGCCGCTCAAAAATTTATATTTTACAGGAGTTCGGACACCATATCAGCAAATTCCGTTGGATTCTCCACTTCAAGGCCGCTTACAAGGCGTGCCTCGTTATAAAGGATCTTGGTATACTTCTGCAGTTTTTCTTTATCTTCTGCAAAGAATTTGAAGAGTTTTTCCGCGATCTGGTGATTAGAATTGATCTCCAGCACAAGCTGTGCCTTTACACCCTGGTTGCCGCCGGGCATGCGGTTTAAGATCTTTGCCATATCCAGCGAAACATAGCCCTCGCTGGAAAGGCAAACGGCGTGGGAGCCGAGAGAATCGGAGAATTTGACGGCGGAAACCTCATCGCCAAGATAGCCTTTCATTTCATCCAGAGCTTTCTTTTCCTCTTCGGAAGAGAGGTTCAGATCGTCCTTACAGATATTGGCAAACTGTTTGCCGTCATATTCCATCAGCATCTGAACGGCAAATTCATCCACATCATCCGTAAAGCAAAGCACGTCATAACCCTTGGATTTCACTGCCTCCGTCTGCGGAAGCAGAGCGATCTTTTCCGGCGTTTCGCCGCAGGCATAATAAATCTTTTCCTGCCCTTCCGGCATAGCGTCAATATATTCCTTTAAGGTAACGTATTTATTGTCTTTTACGGAACGAAACATCATAAGATCTTTCAGGCCGTCTTTTTCCGCGCCGTAATCGGCATACACGCCCCATTTGATCTGCACGCCGAACGTATCAAAGAACTTTTCATACTTTTCACGGTCTTTCGCGAGCATCTTTTTGAGTTCGGATTTGATCTTTTTATCGATTGCCTTTGCTATGATCCGAACCTGATAATCCTGCTGCAGTGTTTCACGGCTGATATTCAGATTGAGATCGGCGGAATCTACAATACCTTTTACAAAACTGAAATAATCCGGCACAAGATCCGCGCATTTTTCCATGATCATAACGCCGTTGGTATAAAGGGCAAGCCCCTTTTCATACTCTTTGGAATAATAATCCATGGGAGGAGCGGACGGGATATAGAGAATGGAATCAAATGTAGCCGTGCCCTCTGATTTGAAATGGATCACATCCAGCGGATCATGGTAATCAAAGAATTTGTTTTTATAGAAAGCATTGTATTCTTCAGGCGTGATCTCATTTTTATTCTTGCGCCAGAGCGGCACCATGGAATTGAGCGTTTCAACCGCTGTTTCTTCCTTATATTCGCCCTCTTTATCCGGGTCGGGCACAGAATGTGTGGTTTCCATTTTAATCGGATAGCGGATATAATCGCTGTATTTCTTAACAAGCTCCGTAATGGTATACTGCTCAAGGAAATGCGAATAATCCTCATTTTCCGTATCGTCTTTCAGATAAAGCGTGATCACGGTGCCGGGCCGCTCTTTTTCACACGCCGCAATGGTATAGCCATCCGCGCCTTCAGACACCCATTTATGGGCGGTATCCTCGCCGTAAGCCCTGGAGATGACCTCTACTTTTTTTGCAACCATAAAGGAAGAATAAAAACCGACGCCGAATTGACCGATGACCTCAATATCATTCTCCTTAGCCTCTTCATTATCATTCTTAAAATTGAGCGAACCGGATTTTGCGATCGTGCCGAGGTTGGATTCCAGTTCATCGGCGGTCATGCCGATGCCGTTATCCGAAATGGTCAGCGTTCTGCTTTCCTTATCTGCTGAGATAAAGATCTCAAAATCATCCTTATTCATACCGATCGTTGTATCGGTAAGAGATTTAAAATAAAGTTTATCAATCGCGTCTGACGCATTTGAAATCAATTCGCGGATAAAGATTTCCTTATTGGTATAAATGGAATTGATCATCATATCAAGAAGTTTTTTGGATTCCGCTTTAAACTGTTTCTTTCTCATTTGATCACCCTGTATTTTAAAAAATTAGCACTCTGCTCTTTTGAGTGCTAATACTATTATAATCTTTATTTTAAATTTGTCAACAGGTGTCAAAAAGAATTTACAAACTTTACCAAAATAATATTACAGCATTAAACACACTTGGCATATACAAATCAACAACGGCTTTTTATCTGTTTTCAATATATAAAAATCCTGATCTTTAAACTTACTTTCCATCTGCTGTGCCCATGCAGCCGTTTTATACAAGCTGCTTTCAAACCGATGCAAAAAATGCTTTGGCGCAATCATAAGGGCAATCCAAACAGATATAAATAAAAGAAACAAAAGGCAAAAATACGGATTATCTTTTTGCGGATCACAATATTTGTTTGCGAATTTTTCACCGATCTTATTTCCGAACAAGCTGGAGAGCACAAAGACGATTGCGCCCATATAAAGCTTTTCTTTAAAAGCGTTCCAAAACACCATATTCGTCATGCTGCTGAAACTGCCGCTGCTTGTTAAAAAGCCCATATTAATCGCAGTGTTATACACCTCCATACCGAACGCCATTATGTAAGACATCAACAGACCGAAAACGGCTCCCTGAAATTTTGTTTTTGGCATTTTTATAATCTCCTCCATAATAAAAACAGCGTATAACGCCGTATGGCATTATACGCTTTGCTGTGCTTTTATCGCTACACGCAATATTACTTATAACACTTTTCAAAAGATTTGTCAAACAAAAATACACAACTGTAATATGGTTTATTTAAGATAATCCAGAATATCCGGCTTTGTATTTTTGAGTTTTCCGTCCATAACCAGTTGCAGGATCTTAGAAAGCGTATCACCGATCTCTTTACCGCGGTAACCGAGGGAGAGCAGATCATTTCCGTTTACGGCAAGATCGGAAACCCGGTAAGGCTCACCTTTTTTAATGAATGACTCCGCTTCCTTTTTTAAGGATGAAAGCACCTCGATCTCCCTTATAACTTCCGGCTTATTCAAATTATGTGCTTTCAGATCTGCAATACGAACGTCAAAAAGAGAAAGCGTGTCTTCCTGCCCGATCTCATGAAACCAATGTTTGATCTGGATATCGTTTACATTTTCAACGGACTGGTGATACCGGATCAGTGTGGTAACCTTATTGAAAATTTCGTTTGATACTTTAAGGCTTTTCAGTACGTTTGCGGCAATTTCCGCACCCGCGGCAGCATGCGTTTTAAAATGATCTCTGCCGTTTTCATCCGTTGTTTTCACTGCCGGCTTGCCGATATCATGCAGCAGCATCGTAAGACGGATCACAGGATCTGCAGGCGCGAAATTCACGGAATGAATAATATGCTCATAAACGGTAAGCGTATGCCACGGCGTATTCTGGGCGCAGTCAAAAGTTGGGATCAGTTGGGGAATGATCACGCCGATGACCTGCCTGTATTCCGAAAGCACCGGCAAAACATTTTTGCCGCAGAGCAGTTTTAACAGTTCCGAAAAGATCCTTTCCGCGGAGATGTTTTTCAAAAGACGCATATTTTCAAAAACCGCTTGCTTGGTTTCTTTTTCTATTTCAAAGCCGAGCACGGAGGAAAAACGCAGAGCGCGCATAATGCGAAGCGCGTCCTCTTTAAACCGTGTATCCGCATTGCCGACGGCACGAATACGCTTATTTTCTATATCTTCCCTGCCGCCGAAAAGATCTATAATGCCGGTTTCATCATTATATGCCATGGCGTTTACGGTAAAATCCCGGCGTTTCAGATCCTCTTTAATGTCCGAAACAAATGAAACGTGCTGAGGATGACGGCTGTCCTTATACTCCCCATCCGCACGAAACGTGGTAATCTCAAACGGCGTTTTATCCATAACGGCGGTTACGGTGCCGTGTTTCAGCCCGGTTTCCACCACTTTTATATTCTGCGCGGTCAATATCTTTTCCGTTTGCTGCGGCAGCGCCGAAGTGGCAATATCCGTATCAGAATTGCGGATTCCGAGAAAATAATCACGCACGCAGCCGCCCACCACATACGCTGAATACCCGCCGCGGTGCAGCGCATTTAATATGATTTTTGCCTTATCTGAGATCTGCATAATTTTACCTCCGCCGTCTTTGATTATTTTACCACAAACGCACAAACAATACAAATATGAGAAATTTATTTTACTATTCTTTTATGTTTTTGCTTGGCGGGCAGGGATACTGCACCATAGAAATCCTGTGGCGTGGCAGAACGCATTACAGCATGTTCCTTGCCGGCGGAATTATTCTGATGTTTCTGGCATTCATTCAAAGGGAAATGAAAAAGGCACCTCTTTTGGCGAAGTGCCTTTTAGGTACTGTGTTTATCACTGCTGTTGAATTCATTTTCGGCTGCATTTTCAATATCACGCTTGGCATGAATGTTTGGAACTATGAAAATGTGCCGCTGAATCTGCTGGGGCAGATCTGCCTGCCGTTTTCACTGCTTTGGCTGCTGCTGTGCGTTCCCGTTTTCAAATGGGTCGTGAAAGACAATCTTTACCGCAGATTTGTCTGAATACTTTTGCAGTTCTTCCCTTGCCTGTTTGATCTCATCCTCATTCAGAGGGGGATGATCCTCCGGATAATCCCAAAGATCAAACGGGTTTTCTTTTTGAATGACCATTCTGCCGTTTTCATCCAAAAGCCAAGGGTAAACAAGTATTTTTCTTTTATTTTTCACATAAAACAGGCTGCCTATTCTGCCGTGGGATATATTTTTCCAATAGATCAGGCCCTTTGCCTGGCGCATAATGGTGAGCACTTGCTGGTCATACGGCAAGCGTTTGAACTGCCACCTGTTGAACGCAGGCAAAATCAGGATCCCTACGGCGGCCACAACCACAAGAATAAGAATGATCTGATACGTTTCCATTATTTTTCAAATCCTATTGTAATGATCTCAAACGGCGAATATTCGATCACATCCGTTTCC
>OJPJ01001029.1_pt1 | contig 10292 bp, 7 predicted proteins | sample 1598451 | NCBI WGS metagenome assembly OJPJ01 (sample SAMN03922479, study PRJEB24848) | human gut metagenome | isolation source: stool sample | host: Homo sapiens | place: Germany | collected 2010-11
GCGATCTTGCCGCCTTGCTGCGTTTGACAGCCACCGAAGTCATCAAAAAGCTGATGGTGCTCGGCGTTATGGCCACGGTGAATGAAGTTATCGATTATGATACGGCTGCAATCGTTGCCACGGAACTCGGCGCAAAAGTAGAAAAGAAAGTGGAAGTTTCCATTGAAGAGCAGATCATTGAGGAAGAGATCGAGGATGATGAAAACGCGGTTACACGTCCGCCGGTTGTCTGCGTTATGGGCCATGTAGACCACGGTAAAACGTCTATTCTGGACGCGATCCGGCATACGGATGTTACTTCCACCGAAGCAGGCGGCATCACACAGGCGATCGGTGCTTATCAGGTGGATGTAAACGGGGAGAAAATTACGTTTCTGGATACACCCGGCCATGCCGCGTTTACCGCTATGCGTGCGCGCGGCGCAATGGCAACGGATATTGCCGTGCTTGTTGTTGCCGCGGATGACGGAATTATGCCGCAGACCATTGAGGCAATCAACCATGCAAAGGCTGCCCAGATACCGATCATCGTTGCAATCAATAAAATGGATAAAGAGGGCGCAAACCCCGAAAGAGTGATGGAACAGCTTACAGAGCAGGAACTCGTGCCGGAAGAGTGGGGCGGTGATGTGATCTGTGTTCCCGTTTCCGCAAAAACAGGCACGGGCATTGATAAACTGCTGGAAACCATCCTCCTTGTTGCTGAGATGAGCGAACTTAAGGCGAATCCAAACAGAACCGCAAAAGGTGTTGTTATAGAGGCTAAACTGGATAAGGGCAGGGGCCCGATCGCAACGTTCCTTGTTCAGAACGGTACGCTGCATGCAGGGGATTACGTGGTTGCCGGCACGGCTGTCGGCAGGATCCGCGCCATGGTGGATTATAACGGCAAAAAGCTAAACAGCGCCGGCCCGTCTGTTCCCGTTGAGATCATGGGTCTGGATGAGGCGCCGATGAGCGGTGATGAATTCAACGCCGTTTCGGATGAAAAACTTGCAAGGCAGCTTGTTGAGCAGAGAAAGGAAAAAGCCAAGGAAGAGGAATTCAAGCAGTATCATAAAGTTACGCTGGATAATCTCTTCTCCACACTGGAAGAGGGTATGCTCAAGGAACTGAATATCATCATTAAGGCGGATGTTCAGGGCTCTGTTGAAGCAGTGAAACAGTCTCTTCTTAAGATCGAAAACGATGAAGTCAGAGTCAGAATCATCCATGGCGCGGTTGGTGCCGTAAATGATTCCGATGTGATGCTTGCCAATGCCTCAAACGCCATCATCGTTGCGTTTGCAACGGGTGTTGAGCCGGATGCCGCGGAAAACGCCGCAAGGGACGGCATTGAGATCAAGCAGTATAACATTATCTATGATCTGATCGAGGATATTGAATCCGCAATGCGCGGCATGCGTTCTGTGAAATACCGTGATGTGGATACCGGCACGGCGGAAGTTAGAGAGATCTATACCGTTTCCAGCGTCGGTTCCATTGCGGGATCTATCGTAACAAGCGGCACGGTACGCCGCAACGGCAAAGTCCGCGTGATGAGAAACGGCAAGCAGATCGCCGATACGCCGATTAAAAATCTTAAGCGTTTCAAGGATGATGTTAAGGAAGTTTCTTCCGGTTACGAATGCGGTATCTCGCTGGAAGACTGGAATGATCTGAAACCCGGCGACGTCTTTGAATGCTATGTTGTTGAAGAATACAGGGATTGATTATGGCAGGTTATCGTATAGACAGGATTTCAGAGGATATCCGCCGCGAACTGATTTCTCTGATGCGTGAACTCAAAGATCCGCGCGTGCAGGGGAAATTGCTGACGGTCGTAAATGTCAAAGTCTCAAACGATCTTGGTTATGCCAAAGTCTATGTGAGTTCTATGGACGGGTTGGACGATGCAAAAGAAGCGTGCAAAGGCTTAAAAAGCGCCGCCGGCTTTCTGCGCCGTGAGCTCGGCAATCATCTTCATTTAAGAAAAGCTCCGGAATTAACGTTCACAGCGGATGATTCCATTCAAAAGGGAATGGAGATTTTTGAAAAGTTAAAGGATACTTCAAATGAAAATTGATGTTAAGGCTTGTGCCGGACTGTTAAAAGAGCACGATAATATTCTGATCTTAACCCATGCGCACCCGGACGGGGATACGCTGGGCAGCGGCTTTGCGCTTTTGCGTGCGCTGCTTAAACTCGGCAAGACTGCTCGGGTCATTAATGATGATGAGATCCCGGCAAAATACAGTTATCTCTATGAAGATCTGCAGTGTAAGCCGTTTCAGGAAGAATATATCGTTGCCGTGGATGTTGCAACGGAAAATCTGCTCGGCAATCTTCAAAACAAGTATTCCGGCAGGGTGGATCTTTGCATAGATCATCATTTAACCAATACCGAGTATGCCGGCAATCTGCTCCTGCGGGATGCGCCTGCCGCGTGCGAGATTATTTATGATGTGATCAACGAACTCGGTGTGCCGATCGATGAAAAGATCGCAAACTGCCTTTATACAGGCATTTCCACGGATACCGGCTGTTTCAGGTATGCGTCAACAACGGCGCATTCCTACCGTATTGCCGCAAAACTGATCGATGCCGGTGCAAATAACGGCCTGATCAACCGTAAAATGTTTGAAACAAAGTCCAAAACCTATGTGAATCTGGAGCGCCTTGCTCTAAACGGACTTCAGCTTTTCTGTCAAGATAGAGTTGCCGTGATTACCGTTACACAGGAGATGTACGCCAAGACCGGTTCCAATGAGCAGGAAACGGAGGCGCTCGCGCCGCTCACCCGGCAGATCGAGGGCGTTGAGATCGGCATCACCATTCGGGAAAAGAAAGATAAAACGTGCAAGGCTTCTCTGCGCACCTATGAAAGCGTCAACGCGGCGGATCTTGCTAAATATTTTGGCGGCGGCGGCCACGCGCAGGCGGCGGCGTGCCGTTTTGACTGCTCTGTAGAAGAAGCGAAAAAACGTATTATTGCAAAATGCGCGGAGATTCTCGGATGACCGGTATACTCTGCATCAACAAGGATCCGGGCAGAACTTCCTTTTCTGTCTGTTCTGAGGTCAGAAAGATCACCGGGCAGAAAAAATGCGGCCATATGGGCACACTGGATCCTCTTGCAACGGGCGTGCTGCCCGTCATGCTCGGCGGCGCCACAAGATTTCTGGCGTATTATCCGGAAAGTGATAAAGGTTACCGCGCCCGCTTTGTGTTGGGAAAAACAACAGATACGCTGGATATTACCGGCACGGTTACCGGCGAATTTCCGGTCTGCTGTACGGCGGCGGATGTGGAAAACGCATTGAATTCGTTTCGGGGCGTCATCACGCAGATCCCGCCCATGTATTCTGCTGTATCGGTCGGCGGAAAGCGGCTTTACGAATTGGCAAGGCAGGGCAAGGAGATTGAACGGCAGCCCAGGCCGGCGGAGATCAAACGGCTGGAATTGATCTCGTTCGATGAAGAACGAAAGGAATATGAGATCGATGTGCTCTGTTCTAAGGGCACGTATATTCGCACACTGATCGATGATCTGGGTGAAAAACTTGGCTGCGGCGCTGTGATGACAGCACTTGAGCGCACGTTTGCTTACGGATTTACGCAAAAGGACTGCGTAACGCTTGCGCAGCTTAAAGACGCGGCAAAACAGGAAAACGGTGTTGAAAAGTATTTGGTTCCCGTGGAGGCAGCGCTCAGCTCCTATCCCAAAATTACAGTCAGCCCCGCGCAGAGCGTCCGGTTCAAAAACGGCGGTGCGCTTGAACTTGCCCGGCTGAGAAAAAGACCGGAATGCGGCGCGCTGGTGCGTGTTTTTTCACCGCAAAATGCGTTTCTCGGGCTTGGGGAAACACAGGAAAACGAACTCGCAGTCAAGCGGGTCTATGTAGAATAATGATGAGTGATTATGAGAAGTTAAAAAGCGAAGCGGCAGTTGCTTTGGGCGATTTTGACGGTATGCATCTTGCGCATAAAACCGTTGTAACAGGCGCGCAGAATGTTGTGATCTACTGTGTAAACAATAAGTTTTCCCTTTTGCAAAAAAGCCTGTTTCAGAAACGCTGGCCGAATGCCGTGTTTGCGGATTTTGATAAAATTAAAAATATGACCGGCGAGGAATTCATCAACGAGATCATCCTTGGCAGGTTCGGCGCAAAAATCGTGCTCTGCGGTTTTAATTTTCGCTTTGGGAAAAACGCGTCTTGGTCTGCGCTCGATATGCGGGAATACCTTGAAAAACGCGGCGTATGGGTGCGCATTCTTGAAGCACAGGATTTTGAAGGCAAGCCCATTAGCTCCACACGTATACGTAAAGCAGTTACTGAGGGCAGGATTGACGCCGCAAATGAAATGCTCGGTTATAATTTTACCTTTGAGGCGCCTGTGATCTCAGGTGATCAGCGCGGCAGAACCATTGGGTTTCCAACCATAAATCAGCATCTGCCGAACGGGCTGATCGTTCCGCGTTTCGGTGTGTATGAAAGCCGTGTGCTGATCGGTAAAAGATCCTATAAAGCTTTTACAAATATAGGCGAGCGGCCTACCTGGCATGTGGATGTTCCGCTTGCGGAAACACATATTTTTGATTTTCATGAAGATCTTTACGGCAGGGAAATCACGGTGGAACTCGTGCATTACCTGCGCCCGGAAAAATTGTTTAAAAATGTGGATGAGTTAAAAGAACAGCTGGATTATGATAAAAGCAGTATTATTTGATTTTGATGAGACCCTGCAGGACAGAACTTTGGCGTTTGACCATTATGCAGACGCTTTTTTGCAGGCGTTTTTTCCCGGCATCTCCAAAGAGGATGCGCAAAAGAAAAAACAGGATATGATTGATACCGGAAACGGCGGCTATGTAAACCGCGTTGCGTGGTTTTCAGAACTGATCACGATGTGGCACTGGGTTGATTCGCCGGGCGCGGAATCCCTTGCGCGCCACTATGATGAAAAATTCGGTTTCTTCAACGTGATTTTTGACGATGCGGTTCCGCTCCTTACCGAACTCAGAAAACGCGGTATAAAAACCGGTGTGATCACCAACGGTCCCTCTGTGCTTCAGCATACAAAAATGGAAAACAGCGGGTTGTTGCCTTATATGGATATACTTGTAGTCTCGGGCGATCTTGAATTTGCTAAGCCCCAGCCTGAAATTTTTGAATATACCGCCTCAAAACTCGGCCTTAAAACGGAAGATTGCATCTATGTCGGGGATCATCCCGTAAACGATATCCAAGGGGCGCTCTCTGCGGGTATGCATGCGCTGCGCATGAACTGGGGCTGGTTCAAAAATCAGGATCTGCGCCCCGATGTTCCGGTGATTGCCAGTTTAAGCGAGGTTATAAACTATGTTTCGTGATACTTCTCTTTTTGAAAGTGTTGTTTCAAAGCTGATCCGAAACGGCATGCATATCTCTTTTGCTGAAAGCTGCACGGGCGGCCTTTGCAGCGGCGCGCTTGTCAGCGTTGCGGATGCGTCAAAAGTGCTGGATGTGTCCTTTGTAACCTATGCGAATGAGGCAAAAATGCGCTTTCTCGGTGTAAAAGCGGCAACCATCCGTGAATACGGCGTTGTGTCTGAAAAAGTTGCCCGCGAGATGGCTGCCGGCGTGGCGCAAACTGCGCAAAGCGAGGTCGGCGTAGGCGTAACGGGAATTGCAGGCCCGAGCGGCGGCACAGCGAAAAAGCCCGTGGGGATGGTTTGTTTTGGAATTTCGGTCAACGGCTCTGTTAAAACGTTTACCACTTATTTTGGTGAGATCGGCAGAAATCAGGTCAGGCAGAAAAGTGTGGAATTTGTGTTTGAAAAACTTGATGAACTTCTTTAAAAATGCTTGACCTCATCTCGTTTTTATTGTATAATGGCAAATGCAGGTCAATGCGGATTCGTGGGTGATCCTATCATCCGCTCAGTGTTTCGTTTTACCTGAAAAGAAATAACGAGCAATGCGAAGCGAGAGCAAGCAGAGCGACTATATTTCTGACCGTATATGCGCAGGCCAAAGGCTGAAGATAAGGATAGGTTTTAAAACCAAAACAGAGTAAAAGAAAAAATTAAATATGCTACTGTGGCTCAGTTGGTAGAGCAGACATTTGCCGGGGAAACGACCGCTGCCGGTGGCAGGTAAAGGGAGTTTCGCCGGGGAAGAAATAACGAGCAATGCGAAGCGAGAGCAAGCAGAGCGACTATATTTCTGACCGTATATGCGCAGGCCAAAGGCTGAAGATAAGGATAGGTTTTAAAACCAAAACAGAGTAAAAGAAAAAATTAAATATGCTACTGTGGCTCAGTTGGTAGAGCAGCGCATTCGTAATGCGCAGGCCCCTGGATATATTTAAGAATACATTTTTCCGCTGTGCTGTATCCTATAAAAATTTAATATTCGCTGGTATGGCCCAGTAGGTAGGGCAACTGATTCGTAATCAGTAGGTCAGCGGTTCGAATCCGCTTACCAGCTCCAAAAAAGAGGTTATCGTAAGATAACCTCTTTTTTAATGTTAATACCATTTATTAATCCAACCGTCTTTATCTGTAACAGATTGGGTGGGTGTTTCTTTTTGAGTTGTTGATTCTGTTGTGTTTGTTATATTAGTTGTTGGTTTTTGTGTTGTACTTTCATACGGATAATTAAAAGTTACTTCATTATCTGCGGTATCAGACTTTTTTGTTTCAGTTATTGAAGTATCTTTTTCTGTATTGTTAAAAATAGTTGTATTTTCTTTTGTTACATAGTTCTTGTTTTTATCAGTTGCTGCTTCTCCGTTTTGGTTAGTTACAATTTCAGCATATACTGTACTTCCATTTTCGTCTGTTACGGTTTCACCGTTTTCATCTGTAACAGTCTCGTAGTAATGTGCTTTGCCGCTTACGTCAGTTATAGCGGTAGTGGAAGTATCTCCGCTACCGCTGTTTTTTGCCGAACATGAAACAAATAAGCAAACCGTAATAACGATTAAAATTAACGATAATGCCGATTTTTTCATCTTACCAACCATCACTGCCGTCAACTATGTTGTCGTCCGGTAAAATATCACCGCCACCGCTTGTAGCAATAATATTCATTTTCTATACCTCCAATAAATTTTTTACTGCATTTTTAGTATTTTGGTCTATTTCATCATCAGCCAAAACAAGATTTGCAACTTCGCTGAATGAACCTCTTTGTACATTTGAATAGAAATACATTCCGTCAATACAAACATAAGCTCTTGCTGTGATTTCTCTGTCTAAATAAGCACTTGGAATATTTGCTATAACAAGGTTAAACGAGGTACTTTCGCCGTTATCAATACGGTTAACTGCTTCAGTTTGCCTTACATTAACACCGTCAACATTTTCAACTCTTAAGTCTTCTGCACCCTTTTGGCTATAGATAAAACCATATTCAATGTTATCCGCAAGGTCCTCGATTTCATCTATATTGTTCCAGTAAAAACCAAATCGGATGCCTGCAACAGACGAGCATATTGACCTACCTCTTGTTTTAGTCATTGAAACCGATGCAATAAAATCATAGCCATTTTCATTTGCAACTGTGTGCGCATAAGAGTTTTCGGGAGCGACAATTGTCAGTTGTGCAACAGAAGATTTGTAATCAGAATATGTAGTGAGTTTATCAGACAAATACAGTTTTACATTGCTGTCTTTTGGGAATCGAACACCATCATCAGCTTCATCCATATCCGCAGACTGCATAGACAAATTCAGTGATTCCAGATTTGGGGCAAATATGAATTTCAGTTTTTTACAGTAATAAAGATCCGATTCTTCCGTTTGTTGAAATTCAGTTGCTTTTGGTGCATATATAAATTCAAGCTGTGTTTCCCAAGACCCGTTCTGAAGCACTTCAAGAGACATCTGCCACTCTAATAACGGTATGTTCTTCGCGTTCGGCAAATATAGATATTTTAATTTTACCGAATCACAGAATTGTGCTTTGGTACCGACAAAGGTCTCTACACTTTCCAGATTGACCTCTTCAAGATAAAAGGTATATCTGAATGCGTCTTCACCAACCGTTGTGGCTTTCGGAGCGCTTATATATTTTGAACTTGCGCCTATAAACGCGGCATCACCGATTTCCGTGCAGTTTGGCAGAATTATATTTTCAAAGGGTGCGCCGGAAAAAGCATAACCGCCGACTATCGTGAATTGTTCAAACGGAACCGCGTCCTCGCTGAGCGAGTCACAGTCTTTAAAGGCAAAGTATGAAACCTCTGTAACATTCGGAATATATATGCTCTCTAAATTACTGCAACCATCAAAGCCGCCGTACAGCTCGGTAAGTTTCGGCAAATATGCGGTATAACAGGGAGTTGAATTAAACGCGTCTTTTTGAGTTTCCAAGTTTGGAAAATCCGCTTCCTGCAAAGCGGTGTAGCCAAAGGCGGAATCGCCGACATCCAGCAATTTATCTTTAAATGTAAAATCCGTTAACAGCATACAATCATAAAACACATATCTGGCAAGACCGTCAATATTCGGCATATTTTCATGATACAAATTCATACAGCCATAAAATGCCGACTGATTGCAATATTCCACACCGTATCCGCTTATGGATTCAAGAGAACTTTCTCTGAACGCTTCTTTTTGTATAAGGGTGATGCAGTCAGGAAACTCTACATATTCTATATCATCCTGGTAAAAACATTGATTTCCGATCTCAACAGGCGTTATTCCGTTAATTGTATCCGGAATGATGATGGCTTTGTGCTCACCGTTGTATGCCCTGATCGAGCCTTTATCCGTGATCTCAAAATCATTCTCCTCCGCCTCATAGATCACGCGGTATTCGGAAAAGGCGTAATCGCTTTTCAGGTTGTTTTCATCATAGGCAACGGCTAAGATCAGAGAATGCTCGGTCACTTCAATAGGTTCGGTATAGACCGTTCCGTTTGTAAGGCTGGGAGCGGTCATATCGGTCGTGTAAATGATCTTGGCGTTCGGGTCACTGTAGGAGAGTTCAACAGCGATCGGTTCATAATAGTCTCCGCCGGTGTAACTGAATTCCACATCGCCGAGTTTCGGCTGATCGATCAGACTGTAGAAATTCACAAGACCTGCCCCGCACCATGTAAAATATGATCTTTTCTGTATGGGAACAGCTGTTTCTTTTATTTTGCTTTCCACCTCGGCAGGGGAAAGTTTCTCGTTTTGCATCAGAACAGTTGCCGCCGCGGCTGCCACAAACGGAGCGGCTGCGGAGGTTCCGCCGAAATCTTCACGATAACCGCCGCCCATTTCGGCTGTATATATCGTTGAATTTCCGGGCGCAGCAATATCTACCAGATCACCGAAATTGGACCATTTGCACCGATTGTTGTTTTCATCGGAGGCGGAAACGGTGATCATGGATTCAATACTTGCGGGTTTTATGTATTTCACTTCGGATGTGTCATTACCTGCCGAAACCGAAACAGTGATACCCGCATTGACCAGGTCCTCGAACAATGTTGAATCTATTTCATTATCATGATCAGGAATGCGAAAGCTCATATTTATAACATCAGGCTTATCATTCATATTGATAATATATTCAAGTAAGCAGTATAATTCCGATGTTGTGCATTTACCGTTGTTGTTTAAAAGTTTATATGGTTCTATTTTTACATTATCCGGTGTGCTGAGGGCAACGATCCCGGCAACGGAAGTTCCGTGCCCGTAATCGTCCATGCAATCGTTTTCATTGCCACTGGAACTGAAGTTTAAATCTGTTCTTGTGATTCTATCCGCCAACAATTCATGAGTATAATCAACACCGGTATCGATTACACCGACAGTTATATCGGCGTAATCTTCGCCCGAAGACGAAAAATATGCAAGCGTTTCGGGTATTTCCAGTATGTCATATGCCCAGTTATTATTTGTTTGCGATGAGGACGCGTCCGAATTTACCTCATCCAATGAAAGAATGGAATCATACTGAACGGTGTAGCCCTGCTTTTGATAGGTCGCAAAAGCGGCGTCGGCGTCCTCATCGTTTTCAAACTGAATGAATGCATAACCAAGGCCGTATACGGATTCAACGGCTTCATAGGTATTGATCCGTGAATCCGTTTTCACGATCAGCCTTTCTTCGACGGTGCGTTGTTTTGTTTCGGTCTCTTCGGTCAGTTCGTCGGTTTCAGTATCATACTTTTCACACATGGCGGATACCTTTTCGCTGACCAAAACAGCATTATTCTCCTCAATTTCCTGTGCTATGGCAGGAAAACTTGCGCTCAGCACCGATACAACCGTTATTGCCACCAAAAATATGCTGATTAATTTTTTCATTTTAATTAAACACTCCAAA
>OJPJ01001032.1_pt1 | contig 10284 bp, 7 predicted proteins | sample 1598451 | NCBI WGS metagenome assembly OJPJ01 (sample SAMN03922479, study PRJEB24848) | human gut metagenome | isolation source: stool sample | host: Homo sapiens | place: Germany | collected 2010-11
CCTGTAATTATTTCCGCGCGATTGCGCCGCGGAATCAAATAAAACGGTATGAACCGATAAAAAAAGAGGACAAAGACGTTTCCCGGGAACGTCTTTGTCCTCTATACTATTAAAATACACTTGATTTAACAATCTGTCAACAATTCATTAAAATTTCGTTCATTTACACAAGGAAAAACGAAATCAGCGCTTGAACTTTGGTAAAAACAATTAATATCTATGATCACAGCCTGCCCTGCCAACAGCAAAAAAGCGCAATATTTTTATGGCATTTCCGGTTTATTTCACAAGCTCTTTTATATCGCTTCTGCCAACAAGGTAATCCAGTGAAACGCCGTAATAATCGGCGATTTTGATCAGCATATCCACAGGCACATTGATCCGGCCGTTTTCATAATCCGAATACGTGCTTTGATCCACAGAAAGATATGCCGCAAGTTCTTTTTGTTTTAAATCGTGATCTTCCCTTAAATCTCTGATTCTCGCAAACAAATAAAATCACCCGCATAAATTATATAATATGGGTAATTCCCATATTGACAAATATGGGCGTTGCCCATATAATAGAATTAGAATTTCCTTTTGTGCGGACAAAAACCGGCTCCTAAACGTCTTAAGAAATAGAATCTGCGGCGCCGCCAATCCGCTATCCCCCACCTCCGTTCAGGCATATTCTGTTCACAAGCAAGTTGCTTTAAAACAAAAATTTGTAAAAATGGATTGACATAATGCATAAATAAAGATATTGTAAAATTACAAACCTTTCCGACCCGCGTTTATCTTCTGAGGTAGCGTTATGAAAAGCAAGACACTGGAAAACACGATCTACATGATCAAAAACTGGATCTCGTGGGACAAAAAGAGCCTGATCTATTTTCTGATCAAAGTGCCTGCGCAGGTGCTTAACCCCATCATTACGGCGTATATTCCAAAAGCCATGATCGACTGCATCAACAACCAAGTTTCCATAGGCGAACTTGCGGCAACGGTTGCCCTGCTCAGCGCGCTTGTGGCGGTTACGACCTGGCTGGCGCCGTTTATGCAGGAACTGCTTTTCGGCAGCGAGCGCATCATCAGGATGCGCTATGCCGTTATGGCGTTCAACAAAAATTTAAACGCGGATTACATTCAGCTTGAAAGCCTGGAAGGGCGCGAAAAAAATCAGCGTGCCGGCGATTTTTACAGAAGTTATCATTCCGGTTCCGTGAATTTTATTGAGATTCTGAACACGCTGTGCATATGTGTGATCGGCATCATCACCTCTGCGGCGCTGATCTATAAAATTGATTTCAGAATCATTTTGCTGATCCTTGCCACCTGCGCGGCAGAGGCGATTGCCCTGCATCTGCTGAATAAGGCAGAACTGAAAACAAGTGATCAGGAAAGCAAGGTTTTAACAAAGTTCAATTATTTTTACAATCTAAGCAAAAACACCGCCGCCGGCAAAGATATCAAAATTTATTCGTTTGGAGACCGGTTTATTGCCGCAATGGCGGGACTTGTTTTTCAGGTGGAAAAGATCGTTTCTCATTACACCAAAACCGATTTCGCCGTAAGCGGCGTGCGCGCCGTCTTAAACCTGCTGCGTGAAATTGCCGCATATGCTTATCTGACTTACCTAACCGCAACAGGGCGGCTTTCCGTTTCTGATTTTATCTTCTATTTCGGCATCATAACCGGATTTTCAAACTGGATCGTAAGCCTTGTGCAGTCTCTTTCCCTATTAGAAAGATACAGCAACGAGTGCGGGCGCTTTCGTGAATTTGTGGAAGGAGAAGCCGAAAAAAACGATAGCAAAAAGAAACGCGCACCTGAAGGGGTGAATGAAATAGAGTTTAAAAACGTTTCCTTTACCTATCCGTCAGCGGACGCGCCTACCCTGAAAAACATATCCTTTCAAATCAAAAAAGGTGAGAATATTGCCATCGTCGGCGAGAACGGCGCCGGAAAAACAACGCTGATCAAACTGCTTTGCGGTCTGTACACGGCAGGCGAGGGGCAGATCCTGATCAACGGCGAAAACGCGGCGGATTATAAAAACGAGGAATACTTCGATCTGTTTTCCCCTGTTTTTCAGGACTATTCGTTTTTGCCGCTGAGCATTGCGCAGAATGTTGCCGCGAAAACGGAATATGACAAAAGCAAAGTTGCCGCCGCCCTGAAAGACGCCGGCATATACGATAAAATACAATCCTTTGCACACGGCATGGATACCAAACTGATCAAGGAAGTCAACCGTGACGCGCAGGATCTTTCCGGCGGTGAAAAGCAGAAACTTCTGCTTGCCAAGGCGATCTACAAAAACGCGCCCGTTCTGATTCTGGACGAGCCGACCGCGGCGCTTGACCCGATCGCGGAAAACGAACTGTATCTGAAATACAACGAGCTGACAGACGGTAAAATCTCTTTCTTCATTTCACACCGTCTTTCCTCCACCAGATTCTGCGACCGGATCTTCTTTTTGGCAGACGGAAAAATCACGGAAAGCGGCACACATGAAGAACTGATGGCTGCCCGCGGCGGATATTACAGAATGTACCGCCTGCAAAGCTACTATTATAAAGAGCAGGGGGTGGCGTTATGAATACTCTTAAGATTGTTTTACGCTCGTTTAAAGAGATGCACCGCCTTGAAAAAAGGATTTTGCCGTGCAGCGTTGCAACGGCGGTCACCGGAGCGATACTGCCTTTTATCAACATCATTTTTCCTTCCCGGATCATTGCCGTGCTGGAAAACGGCGCAGATCAAAAAAGCCTGATTACGCTGATCGCCTCTGCCGTTCTCTTAAATTTCACGCTGCTGCTGATCAGCAATTATACAAACAACCTTTACTATTCCTACCGCTGGCTGATGTACTGCCGCGAAAGGGAAAAGATTTCAGACAAACTTTTTTCCATAGATTATGAGACTTTAGAGAGCAACCGTTTTAAAGAACTGATCCATAAACATACGGAGGCGCAGGACCGCGTTGGTTCCGCCTTTACGCAGTTTTCCTGGATGGCAAGGGATTTTATCACCGGCTTTTTAATGCTGATCATTTCCGTGATCTCGCTCACACCGCTTTTTAAGATCGGATTTACAAAAACCGGAGACAGTTTTTTTGAAAAGCCTGCCTTTCTGATCGTTATCATCCTGTGCATCGCGGTGATGGCTGTGATCATTCTGATCCTCAGCACCTATATGAACAAGCTGTGGTTCAAGGCAAATGACGAATATTCAAAACTGGATAAATTTTTTATGTACTTTCTGAAAATGTTTGACGATTACAAAACCGGAAAGGAAATACGCCTTTACAAGGAACAGAATCTGATCCGGACCTGCGCGGTAGACGCCTTGCTTACGGACGGCGAAAAACTGCTGAAAAAAGCGTCCAGACGATCCGCGGCAACCAGTTCCACCGTTGCGCTGCTTGGCGCGCTGCTGGGTTTCGGCATCTATCTGTTTATCGGCATAAAAGGGCTGTTCGGCCTTTACGGCACAAGTGAACTGGTGCTTTACAGCGGCACGTTTATGCAGGTGATCGCCGCTGTGATCAAAATGGCAAACACCATCGGAAAAACCGCGGAAATGTGCCCGCTTGCGGAGTATTACTTTCAGATCACAGGAACCGAAAGTAAAATGAAATACGGCACGGCAGAACTGAGCGGAGAAAACTACGAGATCGAATTCAAAAACGTATCCTTTAAATATCCCGGTTCTGAAAACTATGCTCTTAAAAATATAAACATCCGGATCCCAAGCGGGGAACGCCTTGCCGTTGTGGGCAGAAACGGCAGCGGAAAAACAACCTTTATCAAACTGATGTGCCGGCTTTATGACGTTACAGAGGGCGAAATACGCATAAACGGCAGAAACATACGGGAATATAGCAAAGAGAGCCTGACACGCCTGTACTCCGTTGTTTTTCAGGATTTCAGCCTGTTCTCACTCAGCGTGGCGGAAAATATTAGCGTTTCCGATTCGCCGGATAAAGATAAACTTTATGCCTGTCTAAAGGAGTCCGATGTACTCCCAAGGGTGCTGAAAATGGAAAAGCAGGAAGATACAACGCTTTATAAGGACACAGATAAAAACGGCGTTGAAATCTCCGGCGGCGAAGCACAGAAACTGGCGCTTGCCCGCGCGCTTTACAAGGACGCGCCCGTAGTGGTACTGGATGAACCGACTGCCGCGCTGGATCCGGTTGCGGAAAATGAAGTCTATCAACGCTTCAACACATTTGTAAAAGGCAAAACCGCGATCTACATCTCGCACCGGCTTTCCAGCTGCGTGTTCTGCAACCGCATCGCGGTATTCCACGATGCACAGCTTGTGCAGACCGGAACACACAAGGAACTGCTTGCCAGCGGCGGCAAATACGCGCAGCTCTGGCATGCGCAGGCGGAATACTACCTGAATTAAAACAATATAGACAAAGATCCCCTTTTGGTTTATAATGAAACTATAAACACAGGGGATCTTTATTTGTATGTTATATTCAGTTACAATAAAGAATTTCCGGCAATCTTAATGCAAAATAAACTGGCGAATCGGAAAGGTCTTGAGAAAAATGGAAAAAAACAAAAAGATAACGGTTTCCATTGTATCGGTTATCCTTGTAATTGCTGTTGCGGCCGGGATCATCGGAATCATTCTGCATCAGCAAACCACACGGTATAATACGCTGATGGCGGAAGTTGCAAGTATAAACGAGATCACCAGCGCAGAATACGCAAGCAATATAGACCGGGAACAGTTAAACGAACTGCTGGACAGGCGGGTTACAAACGGAAAATACGGGGAAGTGGAAAACGCCTTTAAAAATTATATGGCAGATCTTTACCAGATTGTTTACGATGCCGCTGACGCGTCTTCGGACGAATCATTTGCAACCTTTCTTTCGCCGGACAACATAGCACAGGACGGCCCCGCCTTTGAAAATTCAAGAACCACGATCGAGGAACTGATGACGCGCCTGGAAACGGACAAAGAAAATTATTTGCAGATGACCGGCGGCAATGCCATTGGTTCTTACGCCGACAGAGCAGACTTAAGCGGGAGATACAGGGAAATGTATGATACAATCCTGAGCGCACACAAAGCCATAGGCGAAGCCGGCGGCGACGAATTTACGCAAGCCATTGATGCTGCAATTGCAAAACTTGCCGCAACGGACGATGTTTTTGAATTTCTGAACAAAAACCAAAGCGGCTGGTATATGGAGGACGAAACTCTGAAATTCCGCACAGAAGCCCTCTATAACGACTATTCAAAATTAATGGAAAGCATTTCCTAAAACACAATATCCGGCAATAAATTATCAGATCATATATACGCCGGGAATGAAAAAATTGAACAGTATCACACCCATAACGCAGTTTAAATATTATAACGCGTTTCAAGAGCGAAAAACTTTTGAGACGCGTTTTTTACTGCCTCTTTTCTGCTGCCCGTTACGGGGTGTCATTTTTTAGGCGGCATATTTTGAGGCGGTGTATTCTGATGACGATACTGCGGCGGTACATTCTGTTGCGAATGATTCGCGCCGCCCTGCGCGGGCTGATTATTTAAGATCTGGGTATCTTCATCATGCGGCGGTGCGTAATAGTTGCCCTGCGGAGGGATGTGGTAATTACCTTGATACGGTGAGTGTTGCTGTGCATAGCCGTTAAAACTGTTGACCGGCGCACCGTTTCCCATATAATCATGATTCATCTTGTAATTCGGCGGATAAGGAGCAGAAAAATTCTGCATAGACGCCACTGCCTTTTTCCTGCGATTCCAATCAACCATACCCAATACAATCACGGCAGGGCCGAAAACGAGCATTAAAATCCCCATAATCAACATTGTGGTATCCGAACTTTGCACGGTTTTATCAAACTGTGCATCACCTTCGCAAAAGAAATTAAGAGTCAGTCCGGAATATTCTAAATCCGGCACATAGGATTGCGCCAGATGTACGGCTTCCTGATAAAAGCTGAAAACATCAGATGGCAGTTGAGAGGCCGTTGCGCAAAGATCAACATAAACAATATCATCAGAAGTATAATACGAATCTGAAACAAGTAAATCTAACCTGTCATAAACAGAATCATTTGCATCAACGGTAAGAGACGCTAATTGATTGTATCCGTCCATCTCATTCCCAATCGCAATCAAATAATAATTACAGACAATGTCTTCATCGCTGTTATCTGTTGTTTCAGCATCTTCTTCCTCATAATAACCATAAGCATACTCTCCAATCACAACAACATTACCGAAGTCATAAACATCTTCTGCATTGATCTGCGTTGACTCGGAATACGGAAACAGCAGAGGTTTGTCTCCAGAAAAAGAGGTTATCATAAATACCACGCCGATAATAAGAATAAGTGGACCTAAAATAAAAAAGATTAAATTTGGTTTAACTTTGGAATAGTTATGCATATCAGTTCACCTCTTAAAATCACTTATCCCATTATAAATGTAAAAAAAACCATGAACAAGGGATATGTGGTAAAAAGCCCGGATCACTGTGTAAAATGCTTGAAAAGCAGAAAAAAGCCATACTCAAAAGAGTATGGCTTGAAGAAGAAGTCAGCGTCGACCTATTTTCCCGGGCGGCTGCCCGCCAAGTATTTTCGGCACTGAAGAGCTTAACTACCGTGTTCGGGATGGGAACGGGTGGACCCTCTTCGTCATAGACACCGACTATGAACTGCATTGCAGTGCAGTTATTTGTTTGACCTGTTGGGTTTTCCTAAAGGTCTGTGGTGACCCGTAGGAGAATCGAACTCCTGTTTTCGCCGTGAGAGGGCGATGTCTTAACCGCTTGACCAACGGGCCACAGATGGTACACCATCACGGGCTCGAACCGTGGACACCCTGATTAAGAGTCAGGTGCTCTACCAACTGAGCTAATGGTGCATAGCTCATTTAGAGTGCTTCATGCACCCTCAAAACTGAATACAAGTATCTGTGTTTCTGAACGCTTTTGGCTTTCAAGGTCAAGCCCTCGACCTATTAGTACTGCCAAGCTAAATACATCGCTGTACTTACACACGCAGCCTATCAACCTCATAGTCTGTGAGGGGTCTTAACTGTAAACAGTGGGATATCTTATCTTGGGGATGGCTTCACGCTTAGATGCTTTCAGCGTTTATCCAATCCGCACATAGTTGCTCGGCCGTGCCATTGGCATGACAACCGATGCGCCAGCGGTGCGTCCATTCCGGTCCTCTCGTACTAGGAACAGCGCCCCTCAAATATCCTACGCCCACGGCAGATAGGGACCGAACTGTCTCACGACGTTCTGAACCCAGCTCGCGTACCACTTTAATCGGCGAACAGCCGAACCCTTGGGACCGAATACAGCCCCAGGATGTGATGAGCCGACATCGAGGTGCCAAACCTCCCCGTCGATGTGGACTCTTGGGGGAGATCAGCCTGTTATCCCCAGGGTAGCTTTTATCCGTTGAGCGACGGCATTTCCACTCACATACCGCCGGATCACTAACTCCAACTTTCGTTACTGCTCGACCCGTCAGTCTCGCAGTTAGGCTCACTTCTGCGTTTGCACTCTTGGGCATGGTTTCCGTCCATGCTGAGTGAACCTTTGAACGCCTCCGTTACTCTTTTGGAGGCGACCGCCCCAGTCAAACTGCCCACCTGACAATGTCCCCCGACCTGATTCAAGGCCGCAGGTTAGAATTCCAATACTCTAATAGCGGTATCCCAAGGACGACTCCGCCGGAACTGGCGTCCCGGTTTCTCTGTCTCCCGCCTATCCTGTAAATAGAATACCGAAACCCAATATCAAGCTGCAGTAAAGCTCCATGGGGTCTTTCCGTCTTGCCGCGGGTAACCGGCATCTTCACCGGTACTACAATTTCGCCGGGTGGATTGTTGAGACAGTGTCCAGATCATTACACCATTCGTGCGGGTCGGAACTTACCCGACAAGGAATTTCGCTACCTTAGGACCGTTATAGTTACGGCCGCCGTTTACTGGGGCTTCAATTCGGAGCTTGCACCCCTCCTCTTAACCTTCCAGCACCGGGCAGGTGTCACCCCCTATACGTCATCTTACGATTTAGCAGAGAGCTGTGTTTTTGATAAACAGTTGCCTGGACCTATTCACTGCGGCTCACTCTCGTGAGCACCCCTTATTCCGAAGTTACGGGGCCAATTTGCCGAGTTCCTTAACAATCCTTCTCCCGTTGGCCTTAGAATTCTCTTCCTGACTACCTGTGTCGGTTTGCAGTACGGGCACCCTAATGATATACACTGAACTTTTCTCGCCACCGTCCAAGCATACTTCCCTACTAATCTTCGTTCCCTTACGCCCGGGTCAACCAACGCCCGGGTTATGCCCTTTCGATGTGTCCTTCAGTTTAAATTTAAGGTGGCTACGGAATCTCAACCGTATGTGCATCGACTACGCCTCTCGGCCTCGCCTTAGCTCCCGGCTAACTAGAAGCGGACGAACCTTCCTTCTAAAACCTCAGTCTTTCGGCCATTATGATTCTCACATAATTCTCGCTACTCATTCCGGCATTCTCACTCGTATACAGTCCACTACCGCTTCCGCTGTAACTTCACCCCGTATACGACGCTCTCCTACCAACATACAATCTTGCGACCATATATTCCCAAGCTTCGGTGTATGGTTTAGCCCCGTTAAATTTTCGGCGCAGAGTCACTCGACCAGTGAGCTATTACGCACTCTTTAAATGAGTGGCTGCTTCTGAGCCAACATCCTGGTTGTCTACGCAATTCCACATCCTTCTCCACTTAACCATACTTCGGGACCTTAGCTGTGGGTCTGGGCTGTTTCCCTTTCCACCACGAAACTTATCTCACGTAGTGTGACTCCCAATCATTCATTATCCGACATTCTTAGTTTGATAGAGTTCAGTAAGCTTTCGCCCCCTAGCTCAGTCAGTGCTTTACCTTCGGTAATGTTAATTGAGGCTAGCCCTAAAGCTATTTCGGAGAGAACCAGCTATCTCCGAGTTCGATTGGAATTTCTCCGCTAGCCACAAGTCATCCCCTACCATTTCAACGGGAGTGGGTTCGGCCCTCCATGGAGTTTTACCTCCACTTCAGCCTGCTCATGGCTAGGTCACTCGGTTTCGGGTCAAATACCACTGACTATTTCGCCCAGTTAAGACTCGCTTTCGCTTCGGCTCCGGACCTTAAGTCCTTAACCTTGCCAGTGACATTTACTCGCCGGACCATTCTACAAAAGGTACCATATCACACGTTGATGTGCTCTATGTGCTTGTAGGCACAAGGTTTCAGGTTCTTTTTCACTCCCCGCCAGGGGTTCTTTTCACCTTTCCTTCACAGTACTTTACACTATCGGTCATTGGAGAGTATTTAGGCTTGGAGGGTGGTCCCCCCGTATTCCCACCGGGTTTCACGTGTCCGGCGGTACTCTGGATACAGCCAGCCGACTTTCGATTTCGCTTACACGACTTTCACGTTCTATGGTTGAACTTCCCATTTCATTCTGCTATCAATCGTCGATACCTTACGCTGTCCGAACCCCAAAGGTATTACTACCCTTGGTTTGGCCTCTTCCGCGTTCGCTCGCCACTACTTGCGGAATCTCGGTTGATTTCTTTTCCTCGCCCTACTTAGATGTTTCAGTTCAGGCGGTTCCCCACTAATTGCTATTTGATTCACAAAGAGTTGACGGAGTATTGCTCCGCCGGGTTTCCCCATTCGGATATCCCCGGATCGCGGGCTGCTTTCGCCTCCCCGAGGCTTTTCGTAGATCGCTACGTCCTTCTTCGGCTTCCAATGCCAAGGCATCCTCCTTGCGCCCTTTCTAGCTTGACCTTTTGCCAAAATTATGCGTCCTTTAGTAAATTGTTAATTTCCTCAACGCTATTGTAGTAAATATTACCCTTTCAATTACGGTTTTACCTTCATTAAAAGACTGTTGATATTTTCTAATCTCGTTGTTTCTTTCACATTTACCTGTATTCAGTTTTCAAGGTGCATTCCCCAAATCAAAACTACTTTCTTTCATCCCAATTTGGTTCTTCTTTTTTAATTTTGTGTTAAATTGGATTTTCTCGATTCAAGATTGTGCTTTTGCACATCGAGAAGCGAAAAATTCAATTTAGCCAAAATTGGTGGGCTTGAGAGGACTTGAACCTCCGACCTCACGCTTATCAGGCGTGCGCTCTAACCACCTGAGCTACAAGCCCATGTATTTCGGTTCCAGCTCCCCAAACCTGTGGTGGAGATAAGCGGGATCGAACCGCTGACCCCCTGCTTGCAAAGCAGGTGCTCTCCCAGCTGAGCTATA
>OJPJ01001034.1_pt1 | contig 10273 bp, 10 predicted proteins | sample 1598451 | NCBI WGS metagenome assembly OJPJ01 (sample SAMN03922479, study PRJEB24848) | human gut metagenome | isolation source: stool sample | host: Homo sapiens | place: Germany | collected 2010-11
GGCTCGGAGATGTGTATAAGAGACAGCCTTGTATAATCTGTGAATTAAATGGTATAATAACCATGAAGGGAGCAGATATTTATGGAATATATAAGCAGAATTGTTGATGATGTGATAGATAGAAAAACAGAGGCATTTAATGCAGTGAGCATCACAGGACCAAAAGGATGTGGAAAGACAAGAACAGCAAGAGAACGATGTAAAACTGTTATTGAATTTCAGGATGAAGACAAGAGAGAGGGGTATCTTGCAGTAGCAGAAACTGCACCTAAGCTCTTTTTAAAGAATCCTAAGCCAATACTGTTTGACGAGTGGCAGGATGCCCCAAAGATATGGGGAACAATAAGAAAAGCGTGCGATGACAATCCGGAGAGTGTAGGAGAGTTTTATCTGACAGGCTCATCAAGTAAGAAGATTAATACACCCCATACAGGTACAGGACGAATAACAGAGGTTACGATGTACCCTATGACTTTGTTTGAGACAGGAGAATCAAACGGAAGCATATCGTTGTTTAAATTATTAGAAGATGAAGCATATGATATTGATGGACTTACCACAGATATAAAGCTTGAGGATTTGTTTTTTGCGGTCTGTAGAGGTGGATGGCCGAGATGCATGGCACTTTCAAAGGACAGTGCAAAGCTTGAAATAGCTAAGGATTATTATAGGCAGATTTATCAGAAGGACATATCAGCGATTGATGGAGTAAACAGAAATCCGGAATGGGCAAGGACACTGCTTTGGTCGTATGCCAGAAATATGGCTACTACAGCAAAACGCAAGAATATATTTTCAGATGTAAAAGCCACACAGAATGTTACAGATGTAACGCTTTCTTCATATATAGATGCTCTGGAGCTATTATATGTTGTAAAGGATATAGATGCCTGGACACCGCATTTGCGTTCGAAAACAGCTATCAGAGCTGCCAAAAAGCATATATTTGTTGATCCCTCTATAGGATTGGCTGCGCTTGGTGTTAATCCGGACTATTTTATCAACGATTTGGATCTATTTGGGCATGTATTTGAAAATATGGTGCTTAGAGATTTACTTGTATTTGCTGAAAAGCACAATGCCAGAGTGATGCATTATACAGATGATATGGGCGTAGAAGCAGATGCAGTCTATCAGTTGGAGGACGGCCGTTATGCGCTTATTGAAATAAAAACCGGAGTGAACAAGATTCCGGAAGCGGAAAAATCCTTGCTGCGATTCAAGGATATTATCTTAAAATATAATGAGAAAGCATTGGAAAAAGAAAAACATCCACGTGATGTATATAAAGAACCATCGGCACTGATTGTGATTTGCGCAAATGCAACCATGGCATATACCACGGAGTCAGGAGTTCGGGTTGTGCCGGTTGGGTGTTTGAGAGATTAATATAGAGCAGACTGTAAAATTGAGCTGACCACTCATAATTACAGTCTGTTTTTTAGTGTATATTATTGTCACAGTGTAAGGGAGCAGGCGGGCAGAAAATTGCCCATCCAATGAGTTTGTACGAAGCTGCTTAGAGGCTGTTGGAATTGTAATAGGTACACAGTGGCGCACGTGCATGGAAGCACGGGCGAGGCGTTACCGCGCCAAGGACGGCGCGTAAAAGCCGGCTGCGTCAGGCATAGAAAACCTGACTTACAATTCTTACAGCCTCTTGGCTGCTGGTAGGAGACGTTTTGGATGGGTAATTTTCTGCCCGCCTGCTCCCGTACCATAAAAAATGAAAAATAAAAATACTTTGACTTGACAACTATTTTAAATGTGATATACTTTCACTGTCAAATGATTTGATGATGAAAATATTTGACATGCAAACTAGTGCAAATATACCAGCACACAAAACCGAAAATAAACACAGAAAAAGGAGAACAGAAATATGTTGGAGAAAATCAAGGAAATCGTAGCAGATCAGTTAGGAATTGACGAGGATGATATCAAATTAGAGTCAAACTTCAAGGAGGATCTTGAGGCAGATTCATTAGATCTTTTCGAGCTTGTAATGGCACTCGAGGAGGAGTACGGAGTAGAAATCCCTTCAGAGGATTTAGAGAAAATCGCAACAGTAAACGACATCATTGAGTATCTTAAGAACAAAGGTGTAGAGGCTTAAAAGACATGGAGACAAGAATAACAAAGCTTCTTGGAATCAAATATCCGGTAATTCAGGGTGGCATGGCATGGGTAGCAACCCATGAGCTTGCCAGCGCTGTGTCCAATGCAGGCGGACTTGGCATCATCGGAGCAGGCGGAGCCCCGGCTTCATGGGTAAAGGAGCAGATAGTCGCTGCAAAGAAGGAGACAGATAAGCCGTTCGGAGTCAACCTCATGCTTATGAATCCGGAGGCCGATGAGATAGCAAAAATCATCGCCGAGGAAAAGGTAAAGGTAGTCACCACCGGCGCAGGAAATCCTGCAAAGTACATGGACATGTGGAAAGAAGCTGGCGTCATCGTAATCCCTGTAGTTGCAAGCGTAGCACTAGCAAAGCTCATGGAGAGAGGCGGGGCAGGTGCGGTAATCGCCGAGGGAATGGAGTCAGGCGGACATATTGGAGCACAGACTACCATGACACTTGTGCCACAGGTTGTTGATGCAGTGAGCATCCCTGTTATCGCAGCAGGCGGAATTGCAGACAACAGAGGCTTCAATGCGGCATTTGCACTCGGTGCAGAGGCAGTCCAGATGGGCACACGCTTTGTCACCGCAAAAGAATCGATAGTACATGAAAACTATAAGCAGAAGGTCATTAAGGCCAAGGATATAGATTCTGAGGTTACAGGAATGAGCACAGGCCATCCGATCAGAGTACTCAGAAACAAGATGACCAGACAATATCTCAAGCTGGAAAAGGAAGGAGCTCCATTTGAAGAGCTCGAAAAAATGACACTTGGCGCACTCAGAAAAGCCGTTGTAGACGGAGATACCGTATATGGCAGCGTCATGGCAGGTCAGAGCGCAGGCCTCGTAAAGAAAGAGGAAACCTGCAAAGAAATCATTGAGGATGTAGTGGGACTGAACAAATAGACAGTATTCACTTTTACATGCAAATTTAAGGATACCGGGCCGCCTGGAAAGAGTGACTTACGGTATCCTGTCAGAAATAAGGAGAAACCGAAAATGGGTAAGAGAGTATTTATGTTTCCCGGACAGGGCTCACAGTATATAGGAATGGGTAAGGAGTTTTACGATACAATGCCAAATGCAAAGGCAGTAATCGACCTTGCCAGTGAACAGACAGGCTTGGATATTCCGGCATTATGCTTTGAGGAAAATGACAAGCTGAATATTACAGAGTACACACAGATATGTATGCTTGCAGTTGAGGCAGCTATATATCAGGCAATCATCGACAAGGGTATCACACCTGATGTCACAGCAGGATTAAGCCTTGGGGAATATGGTGCTCTCATCGCATCAGGAGCCATGACTATGGCAGATGCATTCGCAGTTGTCAGAAAAAGAGGAATCTACATGCAGGAGGCAGTTCCTACAGGTGGAGCCATGACAGCGGTTTTAGGACTTGATCCACAGGTCATTGAGGATATCTGCAAAAAGACAGCAGATGAGACAAATTCAGTGGTATCGGTAGCCAACTATAACTGCCCTGGACAGATTGTTATCACAGGAGAAAAGGCAGCAGTAGATGCCGCCGCAGCAGCATGCAGCGAGGCAGGCGCTAAGAGATGCGTACCGCTCAAGGTCAGCGGACCTTTCCACTCAGCAATGCTTAAGGGTGCAGGCGAAAAGCTCGCAGATGCACTTGAGAGTGTAGAAATCCACGATATCAAGGTGCCATATATCACAAATGTCACAGCAGACTATGTGAAGTCACCGGCAGATGTCAAGGATTATCTGACAAAGCAGGTTTCATCGTCAGTACGCTGGCAGCAGACCATCGAGCGCTTTATCGCAGACGGTGCAGATGAGTTCGTGGAAATCGGACCGGGACGATCACTCAGCGGATTTATGAGAAAGATAAATAGAGACGTAAAAGTCGTAAACATAGACAAACTGGAGGATTTTGAAAAGTATGTTAACAGGTAAAAATGCCCTGGTTACAGGCGCAAGCCGCGGAATTGGAAGACAGATAGCTCTTACACTTGCCGCAGCACACGCCTTTGTAATAGTAAATTATAATGGTTCAAAGGAAAAGGCAGATGCCGTTGTTGAAGAGATAAAGGCAGCAGGCGGTGATGCAGTTTCTTATCAGTGCAATGTATCTGATTTTGACGAGTGCCAGAATATGATAACAGCGCTCATCAAGGAGTACAAGCACATAGATATCCTCGTAAACAACGCAGGAATCACAAGAGACGGTCTCATCATGAAGATGAGCGAGGCAGACTATGACGCAGTGCTCGATACAAACCTTAAGGGTGCGTTCAACACAATCCGTCACATGTCACGCTATTTCTTGAAGCAGAAATCAGGAAGAATTATCAATATTTCATCAGTTTCCGGCATACTCGGAAATGCAGGACAGGCCAACTACAGTGCCAGCAAGGCAGGAGTTATAGGACTCACAAAGGCTGTAGCCAGAGAGCTTGCCAGCCGGGGAATCACAGCAAACGCAGTGGCACCGGGCTTTGTAGAGACAGAGATGACAGATGTGCTTGCCGATGCGGCAAAGGAGAATCTTTTATCACAGATTCCGCTTGGCAGACCGGGAAACACAAAGGATATCGCAAACGCAGTATTATTTTTAGCATCAGATGCAGCAGGCTACATCACAGGCCAGGTGCTGTCTGTTGACGGAGGAATGGCAATATGAGTAGAAGAGTAGTTGTAACAGGACTTGGAGCAGTAACACCAATCGGAAATAATGTGGACGATTTCTGGACATCGGTAAAGGCCGGAAAAATCGGATTTGACCACATCACAAAATTTGACACAACAGATTATAAATGTCACATTGCAGCAGAGCTTAAGGACTTTAACCCACAGGATTTTATGGACAGAAAGGCTGCAAAGAGAATGGAACCATTCTCACAGTACGCTGTGGCTGCTGCAAAGCAGGCAATTGATGACAGTGGACTTGATATCGAAAAGGAAGATCCATACATGGTTGGATGTGCCATTGGTTCAGGTATCGGAAGTCTTCAGGCTATGGAGCGCGAGACACAAAAGCTTTATGAAAAGGGACCAAACAGAGTCAATCCTCTGCTTGTTCCGCTTATGATCTGTAACATGGCAGCAGGAAATGTTTCTATCCAGTTCGGTCTCAAGGGAAAGAGTATCAATGATGTAACAGCCTGCGCTACAGGAACAAACACAATCGGTGAGGCATACAGAAGCATCCAGTACGGTGAGGCTGACGTGATGGTAGCCGGTGGTACAGAGGGCAGTGTATGTCCTATCGGAATCGCAGGATTTACAGCACTCACAGCGCTTTCTACAGTAGATGATCCGACAAAGTGTTCACTTCCGTTTGACAAGAACAGAAGCGGCTTTGTAATGGGTGAGGGCGCAGGAGTAGTTATCCTTGAAGAGCTTGAGCATGCAAAGGCAAGAGGTGCAAAGATTTATGCAGAGGTAGTCGGATACGGCTGCTCATCGGATGCATACCACATCACATCTCCGCAGGAGGATGGTGCAGGTGCAGCAAGAGCCATGACCAATGCCATGAGCGATGCAGGTGTCACACCGGCAGATGTAAAATACATCAATGCTCACGGAACAGGCACACATCACAATGATCTCTTTGAGACAAGAGCAATCAAGCTTGCGTTCGGTGATGAGGCTGCAAATCTTAAAATCAATTCAACAAAGTCTATGATAGGACATCTGCTCGGAGCAGCAGGAGCTGTTGAGTTTATAACATGTGTGAAGGAAATCCAGGATGGATTTATACATAAGACTGTTGGCTATGAGACTCCTGATGAGGAGATTGATCTTAATTACTGCAAGGACAGCTATGAGGAGCCTGTTGAGTATGCACTTAGCAATTCACTGGGATTCGGTGGACATAATGCAAGTATTCTGCTCAAGGCTTATAAATAATTTAGGGGCTTCGCGCATTTAGGTTGTGAGGTCCGTGAGCACACAGTATATTCCTCGTGAAAAATATGAAGTCAGTCACGGCATTTTGCACGGACAGGTTGTGATATGGTGTTAGCACTTCATGCTATTGGAGCAGATGGAACGCCGTGACAGTCCATATTTTTCATTCAGAACACACTGTGTGCTTCCCGGCTCCACGTTATTGAGCGCGAAGCATGTGCGCAGTTTAGGTTTATGGAATACTTTGTGCTTCATTGCTCCACTTTGTGGAGCTCGAAGAATGTAAATAGTTTACAGTAAGTTGAGAAAGGATATATGCAATATGTCAGTTTTGAATACGCAGCAGATTATGGATATTCTGCCGCACCGCAGTCCGTTTCTTCTCATTGATACGGTTGAGGAGCTGCAGCCGGGCGTAAAGTGTGTGGCTAAGAAGAATGTGACTATGAATGAGCCACATTTTATGGGACATTTTCCGGGAAATCCGGTGATGCCGGGAGTGCTTATTATTGAGGCTTTGGCGCAGACCGGTGCAGTTGCCATTCTTTGTCAGGATGAGTGGAAGGGTAAGACTGCATATTTTGCAGGCATCAATAATGCCAAGTTCAAGCAGAAGGTGGTTCCGGGAGATACGCTGGAGCTGACCACTGAGATTATAAAGGTTAAGGGTCCTATCGGTGTGGGCAAGGCTGTTGCCAGGGTAAACGGCAAGGTTGCCTGTATGGCGGAGCTTACATTTGCAATAGGTTAATTGCATAAGGAGACATTATGAAGTTATTCAAGAAGAAAGATAAAAATATAGAGGCTGATGAGGCTTTAGCAAAGAACGCTGAGAGCGCAAAAACAGCCGCAGATGGCAAAAATGCCGGTGCAGCACAGGAAACAAAAGAGGATGTCCCTGAGACAATCGTTTGTCCCAAGTGTGGCAAGACTGTGCTCAAATCAGTTGTAAAACAGCACAAATACGTCTGCTATGAGTGTAATTATTATTTCCGTGTGCGTGCTAAAAACAGAATCAGAATGGTTTCCGACAAGGAAGCATTTGAGCCATGGTTTACAGAGCTTACAACAGGAAATCCTCTCAATTTCCCAGAGTATGAGGAGAAAATTGCAAAGACTCAGGAGAAAACAGGACTTTCTGAGGGTATTGTCATCGGTAAGACAAAGATTTACGGTGAGGAGACAGTGCTTGGTGTAATTGATTCAAGATTTATGATGGGAAGCATGGGTCATGTGGTTGGTGAGAAAATCACAAGCGCATTTGAGCGTGCCACAGAGGAAAGACTTCCGGTTATATTATTCTGCTGTTCAGGCGGTGCCAGAATGCAGGAGGGTATCATTTCACTGATGCAGATGGCAAAGACCTCAGCCGCAGCAAAGCGTCATTCAGAGGCAGGACTTTTATATGTGCCTGTACTCACAGATCCTACAACAGGTGGTGTGACAGCCAGCTTTGCAATGCTTGGAGACATCATTCTTGCAGAGCCAAAGGCACTTATCGGTTTTGCGGGTCCTCGTGTTATCGAGCAGACCATCGGACAGAAGCTGCCTGAGGGCTTCCAGAGGGCAGAGTTCCAGCTTGAGCACGGCTTTGTTGATATGATAGTTGAGCGTGAGGATTTAAAGAAGACTCTTTACAAGATTTTACGTGCTCACAGACCTACCACTGGCTATGCCAATTTTGACCCGCTTCACTCAGACGACAATTACGAGCCGACAGAGCTTATGAAGGAGCGCGAGGCAAAGGCTAAGCCATTTAAGGTATGGGATAAGGTCAGCGCCGCAAGACAGATTAAGAGACTTGCATCGGTTGACTATATGGGCTATATCTTTGATGAGTTTATGGAGCTGCACGGAGACAGATATTTCCGCGATGACCCGGCTATCGTAGGCGGAATTGCATATTTAGACGGCCAGCCGGTCACAGTTATCGGTGTTCACAAGGGAAAAGACCTTGAAGACTGCGCAAAGAGAAACTATGGTATGCCATCACCTGAGGGCTACCGCAAGGCACTGCGCCTCATGAAGCAGGCAGAGAAATTCAACCGTCCGATCATAACCTTTGTCAATACATCAGGAGCTTATCCTGGAATGGAAGCAGAGGAAAACGGACAGGGTGAGGCAATCGCAAGAAACCTTTATGAGATGAGCGGCATCAAGGTGCCAATCCTTTGTCTCATGATAGGAGAAGGCGGAAGCGGCGGAGCTTTAGCTCTTTCTGTAGGAAATGAAGTGTGGATGATGGAAAATGCCACATACTCAATCCTCTCGCCAGAAGGCTTTGCATCTATCCTCTGGAAGGACGGAAAGCGTGCAAAGGAAGCCGCAGAGGTAATGAAGATTACAGCACACGACTTAAAGGAGCTTGATGTCGTGGATGATATAATATCTGAGTTTGGCGGAGCCGACGAGGATGCTCTTTCATCAATCGGAAACTACATGAAGGGCAACATGAAGAAATTCTTGGAAAAAGAAAGCAAATTGACAAAGGACCAGCTCTTGGAGGAAAGATACAAGCGTTTCCGCAAGTTCTAGTCCCGGAAAGGAAATTCTATGAAGATAGTTGGAACAGGAAGCTGCCTGCCACAGAGAGTGGTCTCAAACGATGACCTGGCAGCCATAATGGACACATCTGACGAGTGGATCAGCTCGCGTACAGGAATAAGAAACAGACACATTGCAACTACTGAGACAACCACCTCACTTGCCTGTGATGCAGTAAAAAGTGCGCTGCAGGATGCGGGAATTGACGGAAGTGAGATAGACTTGATAATAGCGGCAAGCGTATCCACAGACAAAATCGTTCCATCGCTCGCATGTCAGATTCAGGCTGAGATAGGTGCAGGCGGTGCAGTGGCATTTGACATAAATGCCGCATGCTCAGGCTTTTTATTCGGGCTTGCCACAGCGGATGCATATTTTAAGACCGGCAGGTTTCACAAGGCAGTCGTAGTGGGAGCAGAGGTCCTTTCAAAAATAATGGACTGGAATGACAGAAGCACCTGTGTACTCTTCGGAGACGGAGCAGGAGCAGCGGTCGTGACAGACGAGGGCGATGCCTTCAAGGGCTTTGTACAGGGCTCGGACGGAAAAGGCGGTGAGGCGCTTGACGGAGACAACCGTCCAGTAGTCAATCCGTTTACCGACAATGGAAAGCAGTCTGCACTCGGTGGCTATGTCACCATGGACGGTCCTGCTGTATACAAGTTTGCGGTAAAGACAGTGCCAAAGGCTATAAATGAGCTGCTTGATGAAATCGGCTGGAACGCAGATGATGTGGATGTCTATGTGCTGCATCAGGCCAATATCCGTATTATTGAGTCGGTTGCCAAGAGGCTTAAGCAGCCTATGGACAAATTTCCGACCAATTTACAGCAGTGTGGAAATATTTCTGCGGCAAGTGTGCCGATTTTGCTTGATAAAGTCCGCAAAGATGGTATGATAAAGCATGAGGAAAAAATAATTTTATCAGGCTTTGGAGCAGGACTTACATGGGGAGCCTGCGCCATAGAGTGGCAATAGAAAGAGGTATTTATGACGGCAGATGAAACTTTAAATGAATTATTGGTGTGTCTGTTCAAGGATTTGACAGAGATAGAGGGCAGATGTCTGATAACAGACGAATTTTCTGATATTTCTATCAACGATATGCATATAATAGAGGCAATAGGAGTCGATGAGCCAAAGCGCTCCGGCACCGTAGCCAAGCTTATGTCTATCACTCTGGGCACGCTGACAAAGGCAATAGATGGTCTCACCCGCAAGGGATACGTGAACCGTATCCGCAGTGAGGAGGATAAGCGTGTGGTAAAGCTCTCACTCACCGACAAGGGAAAGAGTGCATACTATCATCATGAGCAGTTTCACCGTCATATGATAGAGCATATAAAGGACGATCTTTCGGATGACGAAATGAAAGTTCTTATAACTTCACTTGCAAAACTCTCGGATTATTTCAAGGTGGTATATTCCGATGATGAGGAGAATCAGTACCAAAACTGGGATAATATAAATGAAGATAATAAATAAAATGAATTTTTTTTATATAAAACTTTCAAAAATTACTTGATTATAGCAATAGATTTATATAAAATAAACTTGTTGATGTGAAAAATAATTTTGTAAAGGAGATATAAAAATGAGCTATGTTGATGAAGTACTCGAAGTAGTAAAGAAGAAAAACGCAGATCAGCCTGAGTTCTTACAGGCAGTAACAGAGGTTCTTGATTCTTTAAGACCTGTGATCGATGCAAATGAGGAATTATAC
>OJPJ01001057.1_pt1 | contig 10114 bp, 14 predicted proteins | sample 1598451 | NCBI WGS metagenome assembly OJPJ01 (sample SAMN03922479, study PRJEB24848) | human gut metagenome | isolation source: stool sample | host: Homo sapiens | place: Germany | collected 2010-11
ATTTTTAATATAGACATCCAAATTAAGAATATTTTTTAAATAATCAATAAAAACACCTTTCTTATTTGAATTAGATATATAAAAAGTTCCGGTATTAATATAATACAAACCAAATAATTGATTTTTTAATTCAATTTGAAATGGTTTTCTTGGATTGGGTTCTTCTTCGTTTTTAGGTTCGTTATATACAGTTTTGCTTCTCTTATGAAAATTATCATAATTAGCATAAATCCATAAGTAATCTTGTATTTTGTTATATTCTATTCTAAATTTATATATCTTATCATTTTTTTCATCAATAAATTTCTCCCTTTGGTTATTTTCTATTTTTAATAGCATATCTCTATCCGGTATTTTGCCATTTATAATAAGCTGCATATTTTTGAAAGATAATCTCATAAACAGTAACTCCTCTAATTTACCTTTTTCTAAATTTTACCACAAATTATCACCTTTTACAATATATAAACAATAATTTGATATAAATAAATTAAGATATAATTTGTGCAAATTAACAATAAAAGGTAAAGCTGTTCTATGTGAACGGCTATTAAAAGGAATTAATGTCAAACACGGAAAAGCGAACCGGGCGTTTTCACGCCCGGAAAGCCTACTGTTTTTCCCGTTGGCTTTTATTTTGGATTCTGAATCCATTATTATAATAACATAGAAACATAGTGTAATTCAATGTAATTCAAAAAATATTTCCATGTATTCGGATAAATTCACTAAGCGCTTTATTGTGAACGTTATAGACGCTTTTTAATTCTTTATATCCTAACTCCTCCTGTATCTGCTCCCATTTTTTAAAGCGTATATACCGTTTCATTAACACAAGCCTGTACTTTGGGTTTTTTATCTGGTATATCTTCAAGCGGATTTCTTTTTTCGTTTCAAAAAGTTTATCGGTTTCCTCGTTTATTTTTTGAGTTAATTCATCATGCTTGTCAATATAAGAGGCGAGTTTAATTTCAGCGCTATTGTCGTTATGCACGCCGGGCGGCATGTCTGTAATTATCTGCGTACATCGGCAGATATCCGAATCGAGTTCCTCAAGCTGTAATATGTTTTCGTCTATCTCCTTGTTAATATAAAAGCTCTGTTTTAAATACTCTCTTGCAGTCACGCCCTTGCCTCCTCGATCCTGAAAATATCAAGCCTTTTACCCGCTCTGATTATGTACCTTCTGGCGGCTCTTGCGGAATCGAACTCCAAGTACCCGTTATCGAGCGTTCCGAGGTAACGGCTGGTCAGCTTATTAAATACGCGGTATTTTTTAATCATATCAGTCTCCTTGACCTAAAGTTATATTTTATATCGTCTATTCTGTCAAAGTTACTGGACTGTCCCGGTCTGCCCTGCGGCAGTTTCGCCGCATGCAAAGCTTTTGTCTCTTCCTTTGTCGCTAATCCGTTAAAATGACAATCGTCCTCATAAGGGCATCTGCCGTTTAAGCAATCGTAAGGCGGATTGCATTTCGGTTTACAATACATCGTTAAATTTAATGTACTCCACAACCGACCCGATAAACTGGGAATTTGGCGGTTGTGATTTCCTGGAATCCCATCTTCCGAAGATGTCTTCCAAGGTTTTTGAATCGGCGCAGTCAAACGCTCTTACAATAGCATGCCTTATTGCCCTTTCAACCCTTGACGGAGTTGTGTCAAACTCCGCCGCTATTTCCGGATACAACCTTTTTGTTATTGCGTACAGATAAGTTTCATCATTAGCGACCATCAAAATTGCTTTCTTCAAGTATTCATAACCCTTAAAACTAAACGACATTCCCATACGTTTAAATATTTCATATATCTGCTTTTCACTGATATTCATTACTCTTTCCTCCTGAAATTTCCTCAATGCTTAAATTCGTGATATCCGCGCTTACATCACAAACATCCATTAAAACGCTTTTAACCAACGACTTCATATCCTCCGGTTTGTCCGTTTCAGCCGTAAACTGAATCTGCGCCGTTGCCCTGCTATGTAGGTTTTCATTTCATTCGCTCCAATCTATTGCCTGACCACAACGGGGGCAATAATTATATTGTCCATGTCCATCATAATCTACGTCATAGGGTGAAGCGCAGCTGGGGCACTTATATATAAGCAAACTACCACCCTCGTTATAAGCTGAAACATTCGGCTTTTTCGGTATCTGCTTTTCGATTGCCTCGGCAGCATACTTTAAAATTTCTTCTTTACTCATTTTCTTCTCCTTTCAACAGTTCAGGGTTGTCAAATTTGTTGCCTACTAATCCAACGAAATAACAATGATTGGATTTATACACACCCTGTTTTTTATTGCCTCTATAAGTGTATATTTTTCCAATTGCTATCCCAAAATCTTTTTCATATCTGTAATTTCGGAACAATTCTACCATGTGAAATCCACAATCACCCCACTCTATAAGCATTGTCTTCGTGTTTTTTACATCAACTAATTTGCCTTTATGTCTTACCTTATCATAAAAATAAAACTCAACAACATCCCCCTCAAAAATCTTCTCGCCGTTTTTATCCTTCATGCCCGTATACTGTCCAATTGTTTCGGGGTCAACTCTGTATACAAATGGTTCTCGCTCGAGTCCTTGTTCGCTGGAGTAATAATTAAATCCGTTAATTTTATATGATTCAAGATCTGGATCGTGTTCTAAATTTCCCTCGACCCACTCACCAACACTCTGTTGAAGCCAGCTAATGTTATCAGGATTATTCACTTTACCTCTAAATAAAATTTCTCTCATGATCGTTTCCTTTCTCTTTTCCACGCTTCATAATCGTCTTTGTCCTCATTAGTCAGTATGCGGAATCCTTTCAATTCGTCATCTGTTTCTTTTTCGATGCAAGATATAAATGTTTCGACAAATTCAAAAACAGTACAGTCTCCATAATGCTTTTCCAGTAAACTTTCAGCCTCTTGCTTCTCTCTCAAAGCTTCTATGGCCGTCAGCAGATCGTAGCTGTCGTCTATATGCTCATTGCTTAAACGTTGTATAGTTAAAATAGCTTTTTCTATATCGTTCATGGGTTACCTCCAACCTTTTCCTTTTCATAATTAGCGCATTTAAACAAGCTTTCAGCAAAATCCAAACCCGCTTGAAAACCGTCGTAATATTTTTTGCGCCCATATGAATCTCGATCGTAATCATACTCCTTTCGACGACGATAAGCTTCAATCGCTTGCAACGCTTTGTCAGTATCAATATTTTTTGCCTTATACATAGATTACCTCCTAATTTTTTATCCTCCCTGACTTTCATTAACAGCCGAATAGCTGTCGTTCGTTATTTCAATCTCCGTTCTTGGATTTTTCTTTTCTGTCTTTCAGCAAAGCTTTCGTCTCCGGTCATTACGGAAATGGTTTCGCATGCGTTTACAGCGATGTCGTATAAATTATCAGACTTTTCAATTTCGTTAAGTAACGATCCGGCTTTACGTATATTATCCTGATACGCCTTATAAACTGAACACCAGTTTAAATACTCCTTTTCGAACTCGCCGCATTTTGAAATCAGAATGCTCTTTTCGATTCTTTCGTCTTCCCGTTCTATCTGCCCTTTCCTGAAACTGTAGTATAATGCTCTTAGCGACGTATACAGACACATTTCAGGAATTGTCATGTATTTAGGAATAGGCTTGTTTTTAGCGGCGGACGCTTCTATTTCACTCGTCCGCATAAGTAATCCTCCAAAACCTTAATTGCCTCCTCATATCCGCGGCAGACTGCGCATTTATATCCTTGGGCTTCAAGCTCCTCTATCCACCAGCTTTGATTTTCTGATACTTTCCCTTTATCCGCTTTCATTTCGATATACAGTCCGTGATACCTGCCTCTTGACGCCGGAAGATGAAGATCGGGAACTCCCGATTTAACGCCCAGAAGCTTAAGAAGTCTGCCTTGTACCGGAGAGCACTGTCTTTCATTGGGAATATGATACAGAAGCTTTAAAACGGGATATTTTCTCCTTATGTGCGCTTGCTGGGTCCATTTAATTAACATCCGCTGATGCTGTGATTCATTCATTGCTAACCTCCCATAACTCTGTTTAATATCTGTGAAGCCTGTAATCTAGTGAGACAGTCAAAATCTATATCGCCGTCGTACCTCTTGCATTTACGCTTTATCAGCCTTTTCTGTTTCTCTGAGGCTGGCTTGCGTCCCCAGCGTTTTGCTCTTTCAAGATTCCAGATATATTCGCTCGCCGGATGATTTTCCTTTAAGTCGGTAAAAATCATATCTATTGCCGACTGCATATCCATTTCAATACCGTTGATATTTACGTTTCCAAGCTCGTCCGGACATGGTATCGACTTATTTCCCTCAGGGAGGTTACACACAAGTCTTCCGTCGGGCATCTGAAAAAAATTGATATTATGAAGCTCGTATTGCTGTCGTTGCGCCCAAAGATTTACCGTTTCAATGTTCCTGATCCAGCTTGAAGGAACGTCGGAAGCCCTTTCTATTTTTTCAGGCAGTTCAAACAGATCGCCTTCAAGTTTATCCTGCTGTGATTTCGGAACTCCGCTTATATCTATTCCAAGCAGCGACGGCGCCGTACACAGCGAACGCCTGCCGGTTATTCCTACGCAGTCTATAAGCGTCAGTTTATCCTTTTCGGGGTGAAGCCTCAGTCCTCTGCCGACCATCTGAGCATACAAACTTTCCGATTGGGTAGGTCTTGCAATTATAACCGTTTCTACCAACGGTATATCGGTCCCCTCCGTAAATACCATACAGTTTATTAAACATGGTATTTTTCGTTCGGTAAACCTTTTGATAATCTCCCCGCGGTTTTTCGTTTTACCTGTAATAACGGCCGAGCCCGGTATTCTTTCCGAAATAGCTTCGGCGTGGCTTACGCTGGCGGCGAATATCAAAACGGCTCCTTTTCCAAGCTTGCGGTATGTTTCTGCAATTGCGTCCTCGGTACCGCTCATTGCTTCGGAAAGCTCTCCGGGGGCATAGTCGCCTCGGCTTGTATGTACTTGAGAAAGATCATAGCCTATATCTACACGTTTACAGTCAATATCACAAAGATAACCGTTTTTTATACCCCATTTCAAATCCCGCTTAAATACTATTTCCTCATATAAATCGTCAAGTCTTGCGCCGTCCGCTCTGTTAGGGGTTGCCGTGAATCCGATCACTTGCTCCGGCTTAAAATAATCAAGTACCTTTCTGTAGGTTTCGGCGGCTGAATGATGAGCCTCGTCGACTATAACGGTACTGAAATCACAGGGAGAAAATCTGTCAAGCCTTCGGGCTATACTCTGTATGCTTGCCGATACTATTTCTTCGCCCAACGACCTTTCCGACGCCATTTCTATTCCTTTTGAGCAATCAAAATATTTAAGCGGCTGTCTTACAAGCTCTTCTCTGTGGGAAAGAATAAGCATTCTCCCCGAACGTCTTATGTTTGCAAACGTAACCGTTTTTCCTAATCCGGTAGCCATCTGTACAAGATAGCGTCCGGGACCTTTATCTGACAGAATATCAATACATTCCTGCTGATAATCTCTTAATTTAATATTCAATGTTTTTATCGCTCCTTTTGCTGTATTCCCTGTTCAAGAGCGCAGTTTGCCATTTTCAATACGATCTTCATATCGTCATAGCAAAGAGTAACGGGGATATTATAATCTGTCAAAATCTTTACTATTTTTCCCGAAAGCTTCATCATTTCATTCAGCTTGTAGGGAGGTATGAATTTATACCCTTTTTCTTCAGCTTCTTTCATTTCTTCGTTTAATGTCATTTTTAATCGCTCCTTATTATGTGGGACTGTGGTACTGGCGTGGGACGAACGTCCCACTATAAAAACTCCGTATTTATTGGACTTTTAAGTATTTGTGGGACTGTGGGACAAAATCGCGCATCGTCTCGTCTGTAAAACTTTTTTTATTAAAAATAGGAAATTATAATATATTTGTATATATGTCTTATATATAGGGGGAAAATGTCCCACAGTCCCACAACTTTTATAAACAACGTAAATACGTGCTTTGCCCTTTATATACATGTCCCTCATTTTGCCTTTTTCAGTCCCTCATATGTCCCTCATTAAAGTAAATCCTCATAATCTTCAATATTTATTTCCTCATCGCCCGACGGCAGCCTCATAACAACGCATTCCACATTGACGCCGTTTATTCTTTTACCGCGCGTCATATTACGACCTCTCGTCAGAATAAGACCGTTGGTTTTGAGCCATGAAAGCAGCGCTCTGTCGTCAAATCCCGCGTCCTTTGCAGCCTTTCGGAATACCGCTCCGTTTATGTATACCCAATCGTCCTGAATAACGCCGTATACGTCTGAATTTTCGTTGTCGGCTTTAAATCTGTTAGAATTCATTGCTACCCAGTCGCACATATAGCTGTAACCGCGTTCTCCTGCCGATACAGAGGTTTTGGATTTCAGAAAATCTGATATCTGGCTTACCGTTAGACGATTCCCCGTCTTGAATATGATTTCATCCGCAAGCCTGTCGGCAAGCAGAATTGCCGCCGCCGCCATAGCCTGCTTCTCTGTCGTACTTCCTGAGGATAATTCCTTAAAAAGCTTTTCATATTCCGCCTTCGCTTTTTTTATACGTTCGTCCGTCAGGCTTTCAATAAATATTTTGCCGGCATGACCGTAATTTAGCTTTATAACCTGCGTAACTCCTATTCCGTCCTTTACGACCGCGTCCTTTGCTTTGCACTCTATGTCGATTACTCGGTTAATGGCTCCCGCGCCGGAATTATCGGCTGTCAGAGGCGATTCTCCGGTCGTAAGTATACAGAGCAGCCATGTAGGCGGCTTGTCGATACCTCCGGTCTTTGTTCCTCTGGTCCTTCCTACTCCCTGCGAAAGCTGATACACATCAAATTTACTTCTTCCGTGGCTGTCCTTTGAAAGCTGAAGCTCGTCAATACACATAGGGATATTATTAAGAAAAGCCGCGGTTTTTTCATGACCTACCTGAGTAGCGTTAAATGTCTGCACATACTGTCCTATGGCCGGATTCCCCCATACTGACGCCGCCAGCATAAGAGCGACCGTCTTGCCCGTTCCCGATTCCACTCCCCAGAGATGAACAAAAAAGCACAAGCCCCCGATCTTACTGATAAGCACGCTTGCAAATGAAGCTGCAAGCATTATCTGCGCCGTTATACTGTCGCTCCGGCATTTAACCGCGGTATTTAACCATTTTTCAAAGCTCCCCTTCTGTGATATCGCCTTGTAAATTGTACTGTAATTCGCGTCGCCGTCAAAAATCAATCCTTCCACATAAGGGGAGAAGTCCTGCCCGTCCCCTATGTAGCCCAGTCTTGAAACGCTTTTGTGCTCAGGCAGGGAATCATAATTCAAGGCTTCTATATCGCACAAATACTCGGACAGCAGCTTTGCGCTTTTAGTTGTAACCGATATTCCCACCGCCGCAAGCTTGATAACCTTCGACGCGTCGAAAAGGTCGTTTTTCCCCACTATTATTTTTTTCCACTGTTTGCCTTTGAAGTACGCTATTTTAAGCTTTTCTTCGTTTGTATCAATGTTTACAAGCCGTTCTACCGGTATAATCGGATGCAGACAGGCAATCTCCTGAACGTCCAGTCTTGTTCGGGAAACTCCGTAGGCGTCGCAGTTCCATTGCCCCGCCTCAAGCTCTAAAGGCTGCTCTGGAAAATCGGTAGGGTGAGTTATGTTTATGTTTTCAGCGGATTTAGCTTTTATAAGACGCAATGATTTTTCATAATTGTTAAACGCTTTCTTAAAATTAGTAAATCCGGCTTTTTTAGCTTTCACCGCCGCACATTCAAGCTGCACCGTCTTTTCAAAAGGGTCTGTATATTTTCTTATTTCCTCATAAGGCGCCGTAGTTGAATAATCCTCAAGACAGTAATCGTATGACAAATCTATCTGATTCTGTGTAAGATATTCGTAATTATCTACCTTATAATCAAATAATAATCCGTCGAATTCTTTAAGTCTGTTACATTCTGCCGCTTTTTTTCTAAGCGCTGTTAAGGATTGCAGTCTTTCTTCGCTGCTTTCGCTGAAAAGAGCTATATGTTCTATTACCCCGGTTATTTCTTCGGCTTCCGCGCTTTTCAAATCAACGGCGTCTATTTGTTCCTGTGTTATATTAACTCCCCCTTGCTACATTTTAAAACGGAACTTCTCCGTCGCTTAAAATTTCCTCGAAGTCCTCTAAACCGCCTATTGCCGCCGATTCCTGATTAGCCGTACTTACCGCCGATTTAGGCGGATCGGCGAAGGCATAACCCGCCGCGGAAGCATTCCCGCCGTCACCGGAGGATTTACTTTCGCCGAAGTTAACATTATCCGCCTGAACGTCCATAGAGTAATGCTTAACGCCGTTTTGATCAGTATAATTATTATTTCTAAGGCTTCCCTCAACAATTATCATTTTACCCTTAGAAAAATATTTGTTTATAAATTCAGCCGTATTGCGCCACGCGACAACATTTATAAAATCTGCCTGTCTTTCCTCGCCGTCTTTTTTATACTGTCTGTTTACCGCCACAGAAAATCTTAATGACGCTACGCCCGACTGTGTTTGTTTTAATTCCGGATCGGCTGTAAGCCGACCCATTATTATTACTTTGTTAATCATTCTGATTCTCCATTAAGCTTGTAAAATCATCAATACTTTGTTCGGATTCTGTTTCTGCACTTTCTGTTGCCCCAGCTTCAATTACTTCTCCTGTATCGGCAATCGTTTCTATATATTCTGTTTCGCCGTTTTCGTTGATGACAGCCATATCGTTTGTTACAGCTCTTTCCATTTCTATCGACATAATGCCCCATTTACTGATTAGCTGTCTTAGCATAGTTTTGCAGGCCATTCCGTCAAAGTCCTTTTCCCAAAAAGTATAGCCCTTATGAGCTTTATAGCCCATAGAATATTTTTCAGCATGGGACTGCATTTTTTCTTTGCTCCAGTAAATAGCTTTTTTAAAGCCGTTTACATATTCAAACATAGCATAATATCCAATAGTAACAGCATTTTCACGATCGATTTCGTTTTCAATAAGCTGCACTTCAATTTCTTCGTTCAAAGGATCAAACCTGATCAGTTCTCCTTCTTTTATCTGCAATACATTTAGCTTTTTATATTGTCCCGATCTGATTGCAAGCTGTATGTAGCCCTTGTAGCCAAGCTGAAATTGTGCGACCTTGCGATTGTTTTTACGGTCATTAAATGGGACTAAATAGTATTGCCCAAGCTGTGGAGACGGCGAAAGATTAAGCCCCTCTCCAAGAAGTCCTGCTGAAAGTATTGTCCCTGCATCGCAATCTTGAAGCTGTGGATTAGTGCTGACCGCCGATGTTATTGCAGTAACAAACCTTGCCGATTTTTTGGGGTCTCCAAGTGTGTTATTGATAAGTCTTTTATATCCGTCACTATGAATCGCAACGCTGAATTTCGGCTTTTCTCTGCCTTTAACCAACGAATTATTTACTGCCATTGTAATACTCCTCCATTATTTAATAACTTCAAATTTGATTTCAGATTTTTTCATAAAATTCCGCAAATTAATAAGCTGCGAACGCGTACAAGTCACTTTAAAAGATACTGTTCCTACAGGGTCCAGATGTTCAACCTGCGGAAGTGGTTCCGGTTCTGTAACCGGCACTGTTTCCGTAACCGTCTTAGGCTTTTCAGCAGTATTTAATGCTTTTGCTTGTATTTCCGTTTCCCGCTTGAGCATTGCAGCATATACGAGCGTTTTGCTTAAGTCGTAATTTTTGCAGTATTCTGACAGAATTGCAGGTTTATACGGAACGTCAGAATATTGATTATTTATAATTGCAAGCTCTTTGCGAATGCGGTCAATAGTATCTCCGATTTCGTTTTTCAACGTATCTGTTTTCAGTGTAACGTTTGCCCATTTTGGATTAAGTATCTTTTCAAAGTCAACGATTCCGGAAAGCTCTTTAACATTCTCATCAAAATACGCTTTCAATTCATTGTATTTTTCCTGCTTTTTTATATCTTCGAATTCTTTTACCTGAGCGTCAATTGCGATAACGGGAGCCTTGATAAGAGATACAAGCTCCTTGCACTGAAATTCAAAAGTATTGTACGGTGCAAGGCAGACTGAT
>OJPJ01001084.1_pt1 | contig 9915 bp, 8 predicted proteins | sample 1598451 | NCBI WGS metagenome assembly OJPJ01 (sample SAMN03922479, study PRJEB24848) | human gut metagenome | isolation source: stool sample | host: Homo sapiens | place: Germany | collected 2010-11
TCTGCCTTCTCGGAACAAAAACGGTTTCAAGCGTGTTCGGCTGAGATGCAACCGCAAGCGTATCTTCGGCGGTAGTTTCATCGGGAGTGCAGACAGCTGCCTTTATCCCTGCCGTGTTAACACGATACGAAATGTCGCTTTGAGTCAGAAGATTTGTTGCGGGAATAATAACTGCACCAAGCTTGTGGAGTGCAGGGGCAACATACCAGTATTCGTAGTTTCGTTTCAGAATAACAAGAACCTTGTCGCCCTTTTTAATGCCGTGATTTCTGAAAACATTTGCAGCCTTGTTGCTCAGTCTGCTGATGTCGGAGTATGTGAAAATCTTTTCCTCTTTTTCGGGATTTGTCCACACAACTGCCGTGTCATTCGGCACAAGTTCTGCCATTTTGTCAACAACATCATAGCCAAAATTATAGTTTTCGGGAAACACAAGTTCAAAGCTTGTCAGTTTTCCGTTTTCATCGGTAGTTTCTTTACAGAAATTTTTGTATAACTGCATTTTTTACATCCTTATTTAAGTCGTTTTTTGGGTTTGCTTTTTCAATTAATATTGTATAACACAAACCCTTTTCTATACAATACCACCCATTATGAAAAAACACGGACTAAAATTTATAATTATTCATCCACGGAATGTAGCTATCCAAATTTGCATAACACTATCCGCATATCGGTATATTGTGAATAACAGAAGCAAATTATTAACATTTTCAACACATTTATTCACATATCGTTTCAAGGAGTTGAAAGCCGTAAATCTGAATATTATACAATTTTTAAATGGCAAAACAGTATGATGATACCCTGTTCTACAAATTTGCTTTTTTGCTTGCAATCGGATAAATAAAATATTATAATATAGGTTACAGTCTTGTTTCAAAAAGGTAACAGACTGACAGAGTTAGAGAGAATAAAGAAATAAAAATAGAAACAAAACATTTCAGAGGGAGAAATATATATGAGAATAGTTGTTCTTGCAGGCGGACTGAGCACAGAGCGTGAAGTTTCAATTTCATCAGGCACACTTGTTGCCGAGGCTCTCAGAAGCAAGGGACACGAGGTTGTTTTGCTTGATGTATTTATGGGTTATGAGGAAAACATCTGTGACATTGACGCACTTTTTAAGCAGAACTACAGCTTTACCGACGGAAATTCAATCGGTGACGATGTTGAAAATACAATCACAAATATCAAAGAGGCAAAGGAAAATCGCCTTGACAAAACATCACGCTATATCGGCAGAAATGTAATTGAAATCTGCGCCGAGGCAGACATCACCTTCCTTGCACTTCACGGCGGTGAGGGTGAAAACGGTCAGTTACAGGCAACGCTTGATTTGTTCGGAATCAAGTACACAGGTTCGGGATATCTCGGTTCTGCGCTTGCAATGAACAAAGGTCTTACAAAAAGCGTGTTTATGCAGAAGAATATCAACACTCCGTCAGGTGAACTTTACAAGAACGAAAAGGACGCTCTTGCATGGAATATGTTCCCGTGCATCGTTAAGCCATGCTCGGGCGGTTCAAGCGTGGGCGTTTCAAAGGTTGAGAATGCAGATCAGTATAAAAAGGCTGTTAAAGAGGCTCTCAAATATGAGGACGAAATTGTTGTTGAGCAGTTCGTAACAGGCAGAGAATTTTCCGTCGGTCTTATCGGCGGCAAGGCACTTCCGCCGATTGAGATTGCTCCTAAGTCGGGAATGTACGATTATGCCGCAAAATATCAGGCAGGCGCAACAGTTGAAACCTGTCCCGCAGACATTGACGAAGAAACCGACAAAAAGCTCCGTGATGCCGCAACAGAGGCATACGAGGCACTTCACCTTGAAAGCTATGCACGAATCGACTTTCTTCTTGACAAGGGTGGTTTTACATACTGCCTCGAGGCAAACACTCTCCCCGGCATGACTCCCACAAGTCTTCTTCCTCAGGAGGCGGCTGTTGAGGGTATAAGCTATCCCGATTTGTGCGAAAAGATTATTGAAATTTCACTTGCAAAATATCCCAAAGAAAAATCTGATTTTTAATAAGAGGTTAGTATGAAAGACTTTACTCTTGCCGAAATCGCAAAGGCTTGTAACGGCGAATATGTCGGCGACGAATCGCTTAAAAACACAAAAATAACCTCTGTTGAGCGTGACAGCCGACAGGTGAAGAACGGAAGTCTGTTTCTTGCCATAAAGGGCGAGCGTGTTGACGGTCACGATTTTATCGAAAAATGCTTTGCGCAGGGTGCTGTGTGTGCATTGTGCGAGAAAGCTCCCGAAAATGCGACAAAGCCTTGCATTGTCGTTCCATCAACACTTGATGCCGTTAAGAAAATCGGCAAGGCATACAGAGATTTTATTCTTAACGGCGATGACGATAAGCTTTCAACCGTTAAGACCGTAAACGGTAAAAGCCTGTTTTCTTCGGACTTGATGCAAAGAACGATTTTTACGCAAAGAATATAAAAAACAGCGGTGACGGCAAGGTTCTTGCAACACTCTGTTTTGACAATAATAATATTGATGTTGAAATTCCTGCAATCGGCACATATATGGTGACAAATGCTCTTGCGGCTGCTGCCGCAGGCAAGCTTCTCGGACTTACCGATGAAGAAATTGCAAACGGTGTCGCCTCGTATAAAACAGTAGGCAGTCGTGCCAATGTTATCAATACAGGCAAAATCAAAATTATTGACGATTGCTACAACGCAAATCCGACATCCGTCAGAGCATCTCTTGACACACTTTCAAACCTTGACGGCAGAAAGGTTGCAATCCTCGGCGATATGAAGGAGCTTGGAAGTGAGGAGTTGAAACTCCACTTTGACACGGGTGTTTATGCAAAATCAAAGGATATCGGTACGGTTATAACCGTAGGTGAGCTTGCAAAGGAGCTTGCAAAAGGTGCAGACGGCAAAGCGTTTGACACAATCGAAGATGCAAAACCCGAAATTCTTAAAACAATTAAAAGCGGAGATGTTGTGCTTGTTAAGGCATCACATTCAATGCAGTTTGAAAACATTGTTGAGTTTCTCAAACAGAATTTTTGATTTACCGCAAAAAAATGTTGACAAATCAAAAATACGGTCATATAATTGTCTTATAAAGAAAAAACCTGTGAGCAAGAATAGTAGGTTTTTCCAAAGCTTTCAGAGAGTCAGCGGTTGGTGTAAGCTGACAGCAGAGGACTTGCCGAATGGACTTGTGAGGGCGGGCCGAAAGCCTTTTGGCAAGTAGTTTCCGACGGAGCTCAACCGTTAAAGTGAGAGGCATATGTTAGTATGCTGTTAAAGCGGGCGTTTATCGTCAAATTGGGTGGTACCGCAGAAGTTGATTTTTCAAGACTTTTGTCCCTTGTGGGGACAAAAGTCTTTTTTGTTTATGTTTAAAACTTTTACCAAAGAAAGGTTGGTGTACGATGATTAAACCGTCTTACGATGAGGTGTTGAACCTCAAGGACAATTACAGCGTTATTCCGATTTACAAGGAAATCTACGCTGACGCATTCACCCCGATTAACCTGCTCAGAAAAATTGCAGGAAAATCCGACAAATTCTTTCTTCTTGAAAGTATCGAGGGCGGTGAAAAGTGGGCAAGGTATTCATTCATCGGATTCAACCCCAAGGCAAGGCTTTCGTACAAAAACGGAACTCTCACGGTTACGGGCGAGGGTGCAAGAGTTGTTAAAACAGCAAAGCCGTATGATGCTCTCCGTGAGTATCTTGCCGATTACAAAACTCCGCATTTCAAAGACATTCCGCCGTTCACAGGCGGTCTTGTCGGCTATTTCGGTTACGCAATGATTTCTGTTGCAGAGCCTGTTTTAAAGCTCAAAAGAGGAGATACAAACGATTTTGATATGATGCTTTTCGACAAGATTATAGCCTACGATCATCTTAAAGAAAAACTCATTATCATTGTTAATATGAAAACAAACGACACCAAGGCGCAGTATGAACTTGCCAAAAAGGATATTGCAGAGATAATTTCGACAATCACATCTCCCGAACCCCTTCCAAAGCTTGAGAGTGACGGGAATGTTGAATTTACAAGCACATATTCAAAAGAAGAGTTCTGCAAAATGGTTGAGAAAACCAAGGAGTACATCTTTGACGGCGACATCTTCCAATGTGTTGTTTCAAGAAGATTTGAGGCGGATTACAAAAATTCCCTCATCAATGCATACAGAGTGCTGAGAAGTACAAACCCGTCACCTTATATGGTTTATATGTCAATTGACGGTGACGAGATTATAAGCACCTCTCCCGAAACACTTGTAAAGCTTCAGAACGGAGTGCTTAACACATTCCCGATTGCAGGTTCTCGCCCGAGAGGTAAAACAGATACAGAGGACAATGCCCTTGCAGACGAGCTTATTCACGATGAAAAGGAGCTTGCAGAGCATAATATGCTCGTTGACCTCGGACGAAACGACATCGGAAAAATCTCCGAATTCAATTCGGTTAAGGTTACAAAATATCAGGAGGTTCTCCGCTATTCAAAGATAATGCACATTTGCAGTGAGGTTGAGGGCAAGCTCAAGGACGGACTTGACGCTTTTGATGCAATCGAATCCCTCCTCCCAGCCGGCACACTTTCGGGTGCTCCAAAAATCAGAGCCTGTGAAATCATTGAAGAGCTTGAAAGAACTCCCCGAGGTGTATACGGCGGAGCGCTCGGATATGTTGATTTCAACGGCAACCTCGATACCTGTATCGCTATCAGAATGGCGGTAAAGAAAAATAACAAGGTTTATGTTCAGGCAGGCGCAGGCATTGTAGCCGACAGCGTTCCCGAAAGCGAATACGAGGAAACCTACAACAAGGCTCTTGCTGTTATGAATGCAGTTAAAAATGCAGGGGAGGTAAACGCTTTATGATACTTTTTATTGATAACTACGACAGCTTTACCTACAATCTTGTGCAGTTCTGCGGCAGCGTAAATCCCGATATCAAGGTTGTAAGAAACGATGAAATAACAGTTGATGAAATCAAAAAGCTTGCTCCTTCCCACATCATCCTTTCGCCCGGTCCCGGTTATCCAAAAGATGCCGGAATATGTGAGGAGGTTATAAAGGAGCTTGCAGGACAGTTTCCGATTCTCGGTATCTGCCTCGGTCATCAGGCAATATGCGAGGTTTACGGTGCAACAATCTCCCACGCAATAAAGCTTATGCACGGCAAAAAGAGCGATATCATTGTTGACACGGACAAGAAAATTTTCAACGGACTTCCAAAGGTTGTTGAGGGTGCAAGGTATCATTCGTTGATTGCGAAAAGAGATACGGTTCCCGACACACTCGAGGTAATCGCAGAAGACCGTGACGGCGAGGTTATGGGAGTTAAGCACAAGGATTTTGAGCTTTACGGATTGCAGTTCCACCCCGAATCAATTCTCACCTCACACGGTATGGAAATGATAAAGAATTTTATTACACTTTGCAAATAACACGGAAAGGATTGAGGTTTTATGATTAAAGAGGCAATAAAAAAGTTGGTTGCAGGCAATGATCTCACTTTTGATGAGGCGGCACAGGTTATGGACGAAATGTTCTCAGGCACAGCAACGCAGTCGCAGATGGCGGCATATCTCACAGCCTTGAGAATCAAGGGTGAAACAATTGACGAAATTACCGCAAGCGCACAGGTTATGAGAGAAAAAGCACTCCACATCAAGCCTAACCGTGATGTACTCGATATCGTCGGCACAGGCGGCGACGGTACAGGCACATTCAATATTTCAACAACAGCGGCATTTATAATTGCCGCCGCAGGAATCCCCGTTGCAAAGCACGGCAACCGTTCAATGTCAAGCAAAAGCGGTTCGGCAGACTGTCTTGAACAGCTCGGAATCAACATCAACATCACTCCCGAAAAGAGCGAAGAGGTTCTTAACAAAGCAGGCATCTGCTTTATGTTTGCACAGGGTTACCATTCATCAATGAAGTATGTAGGTCCTGTCCGTAAGGAAATCGGAATCAGGAACATTTTCAATGTTCTCGGACCTCTCACAAACCCTGCAGGCGCAGACCTTCAGGTAACGGGTGTGTATTCTGAGGCTCTTGTTGAGCCGATTGCACAGGTTTTCTCAAACCTCGGTGTTAAAAAAGGCTATGTTTTCTACGGTATGGACGGCATGGACGAGGTTACTCTCACAACAACAACAAAGGTTTGTGAGATTGACAACGGCAAGTTCAACACATTTATTCTCAATCCCGAAGATTACGGCCTTAAACTTTGTGCACCCGAGGATCTTGCAGGCGGTGACGGCAAAGAAAATGCTGAAATCACAAAAGAAATTCTCAGCGGTGAAATTAAGGACGCAAAGCGTGATATCGTTGTTCTCAATGCCGCACTCGGACTTTGCACAGGCGGCAAGGCAGATTCAATTCAGGACGGCATAAAGCGTGCAAACGAAATTATCGACAGCGGCAAGGCTTATGCAAAGATTGAAGAATTTGCAAAGGCTTCCAACGAATAAGGGTGACACAATGATACTTGAAACAATTGCAGACGCAAACAGAGTAAGATATGAAGAAATCGAAAAGCAAGTTCCGCTTGAAGTGATAAAGCAAAAAGCACTTTCAATGGAAACAGGCAATGAATTTCCGTTTGAAAAGGCGCTTGCGGGCAAGGATATTTCATTTATATGCGAGGTCAAAAAAGCGTCCCCGTCAAAGGGAATTATCGCAGAGGATTTTCCCTATGTTCAGATTGCCAAGGATTATGAAAATGCAGGCGCAAGCGCAATTTCCGTTCTGACAGAACCGAAGTGGTTCAAGGGCGAAAATGCTTTTCTTGAAGAGATTTCAAAGAATGTAAAAATTCCGCTTTTGAGAAAAGACTTCACAGTTTGTGAATATCAGATTTATGAGGCAAAGACAATCGGTGCGTCAGCCGTACTGCTTATCTGCTCACTTCTTGACACGGATACAATCAGAAGGTGGATTAAGCTTTGCGACTCTCTCGGACTTTCGGCACTTGTTGAGACTCACACAGCCGATGAGGTGTATTCCGCAATTGCCGCAGGAGCAAGAGTTATCGGTGTAAACAACCGAAATCTTCGTGACTTCACGGTGGACATAAATAACTGTACAAAGCTCCGTAAGCTTGTTCCGGACAACATTATTTTTGTTGCCGAAAGTGGAATTAAAACACGGGATGACATCAAGGTGCTTGAAAACGCAGGAGTAAACGCAGTTCTCATAGGTGAAACCCTTATGAGAAATCCCGACAAAAAAGCCGCACTTGACGAATTGTCGGGCAGAAAATAAAAATTGATTTATAAGCCGTGTGCAAAGCACACCAATTAAAGTGTAGGGGCGGTCATCGGCCGCCCGCTGTGTGCAACGCACACCAATGATATAAAAGTAATTAAGGGGAATCAAGATGACAAAAGGAAAATTCGGTATTCACGGCGGACAGTTCGTTCCCGAAACGCTGATGAATGCAATTAATGAATTTGAAGAGGCATACAACAGGTACAAGGACGATCCCGAGTTTGTTGCAGAACTCGACACACTTATGCGTGAATACGCAGGCAGACCGTCACTTCTCTATTATGCCGAAAAAATGACAAAAGACCTCGGCGGTGCAAAGATTTATCTCAAGCGTGAGGACTTGAACCACACAGGTTCACACAAGCTCAATAACTGCCTCGGTCAGTGCCTTCTTGCAAAGAGAATGGGCAAAACAAGAGTTATTGCCGAAACAGGCGCAGGTCAGCACGGTGTTGCAACGGCAACCGTAGCCGCACTTTTAGGACTTGAATGTGAAATCTTTATGGGCAAAGAGGACACAATCCGTCAGGCTCTCAATGTTTACAGAATGAAACTTCTCGGCGCAAAGGTCAATGCCGTTGAAACAGGCACAATGACTCTTAAAGATGCCGTAAACGAGGCAATGCGTGAATGGACAAACAGAGTTTCCGACACACACTATGTTCTCGGCTCGGTAATGGGACCGCACCCGTTCCCGACTGTTGTCCGTGATTTTCAAAGCGTAATCGGCAAGGAAATCAAGTCACAGATGCTTGAAAAGGAAGGCAGACTTCCCGATGTTGTTATGGCTTGCGTAGGCGGCGGAAGCAACGCAATGGGCGCTTTCTATGAGTTTATCAAGGATGAAAATGTAAAGCTTATCGGCTGTGAGGCCGCAGGCCTTGGCACAGATACTCCAAAAACTGCCGCTACAATCGCAACAGGCACACTCGGCATCTTCCACGGCATGAAGTCGTACTTCTGTCAGAACGAATACGGTCAGATTGCTCCCGTATATTCAATTTCGGCAGGTCTTGACTACCCCGGTATCGGTCCCGAACACGCAAACCTTGCCGACACGGGCAGAGCAAGCTATGTTCCCGTTACAGACGAAGAGGCTGTAAACGCATTTGAATATCTTTCAAGAACAGAGGGTATCATCCCTGCAATTGAAAGCGCACACGCAGTTGCACATTGTATAAAAATTGCCCCGACAATGGACAAAGACAAGATTATCGTAGTCAACCTTTCGGGCAGAGGCGACAAGGATGTTGCGGCTATCGCAAGATACAGAGGAGAGGATCTCCATGACTGATATTAAATCTGCATTCCAAAACGGCAAGGCGTTCATCCCGTTTGTAACAGCGGGTGATCCCGACCTTGAAACAACAGAAAAGCTTCTTATTGAAATGAGCAAAAACGGTGCCGATATCATCGAAATCGGTATTCCGTTTTCAGACCCGATTGCCGAGGGTGTTGTAATTCAGGAGGCTGACCTCCGTTCTCTTTCGGCAGGCACAACAACAGATAAAATCTTTGATATGGTAAAGCGTATCCGTCCGCAGATTGACGCCGTTCTTGCCGTTATGACCTATATGAATCCGATTTTCGTATACGGTACGGAAAGGTTTATGGCAAAGTGTCAGGAGTGCGGAATCTCCGCAGTTATCGTTCCCGACACACCGTATGAAGAAAAGCACGAGCTTACCGATTACAGCGGAAAATACGGCATTGATGTAATTTCTCTCATCGCTCCTACATCTCACGAGAGAATCAAGATGATTGCAAAAGAGGCAGAGGGCTTTGTTTACTGCGTTTCATCAATGGGCGTTACAGGCGTAAGAAGTGAAATCACAACCGATGTTGGCGAAATGGTAAGACTTGTTAAGTCAGTAAAGGATATTCCGTGTGCAATCGGTTTCGGCATTTCAACTCCGGAGCAGGCAAAGAAAATGAGCGAAAGTGCAGACGGTGTTATCGTTGGTTCTGCAATCGTTAAAATTATTGCAAAGTACGGCAAAGACAGCGTTAAGCCTGTTTGCGACTATGTTAAAAGTATGAAGGAAGTGATTTCGTGAGTACACTCGAAGAACTTCAAAGCGTAATTGACAAAAGCAAAAGAATAGTATTTTTCGGCGGTGCGGGAGTTTCGACAGAAAGCGGAATTCCCGACTTCCGAAGTGTTGACGGTCTGTACAATCAAAAGTACGATTATCCGCCCGAGCAGATTCTCAGCCACACATTTTTTGTTCACAAAACAAGCGAGTTCTTCCGCTTTTATCGTGACAAAATGCTATGCCTTGACAAAAAGCCGAACAAGGCGCACTATAAGCTTGCAGAGCTTGAAAAGGCGGGAAAGCTTTCGGCTGTTGTCACCCAGAACATTGACGGACTTCATCAGGCGGCAGGCAGTAAGCGTGTTTATGAGCTGCACGGAAGTGTTCTCCGCAACTACTGCACAAAGTGCGGCAGGTTCTATGATGCAGAGTTTATCAAGAACTCTGCCGATATTCCCAAATGCACTTGCGGAGGTATCATAAAACCCGATGTTGTGCTTTATGAAGAGGGACTTGACGACAGCACGGTAACGGGTGCGGTCAACGCAATTTCAAAGGCTGACACGCTGATTATTGCCGGCACAAGCCTCACGGTCTATCCGGCGGCCGGG
>OJPJ01001086.1_pt1 | contig 9891 bp, 5 predicted proteins | sample 1598451 | NCBI WGS metagenome assembly OJPJ01 (sample SAMN03922479, study PRJEB24848) | human gut metagenome | isolation source: stool sample | host: Homo sapiens | place: Germany | collected 2010-11
GTTTATGAAAACCGCAAACTTAAAATCTCATACAACTTCGGAAATGAACTGGAACATTTATTTTCAAGCGTTTACTGTGAGGACTTGGAGAAAAAGGCTATCTAATCTCAATACATTTCTAACTCCCCATATATACTGGGGAATACATATCACAATTTGCGTAAACTACAACCAGCACATGGTGGAAGTGATCCCGGTAAGATTTCCACCTCCGGCGTCATGGAAAAGGATGTCAACCTCAGTATTGCAATGGCTCTTAAACAGCTGTTTGAAAACAGAGGCTTTACTGTTGTCATGACCAGAACCACCGACTGCGACCTCGCCCCGGATAATTCCAGGCATCCAAAGACAGATGATCTCACAAAGAGAACTGCCCTGATGTCTAAAAGCAATGTGGCAGTCAGCATCAGTATCCATCAAAACAGCTTTGAGGACAATTCAAGCTGCGGTCCACAGGTATTCTATTATGAAGCCTCTGATGCAGGAAAAGAGCTCGCATCCTCTGTTCTTGGAGCTTTAAACACTTCTCTTTGTGTCGCAAAGCCACGAAGCATTAAGCCCAATAAAGAATACTTTATACTTAAAAAATCCACATCCCCGACCGTAATCGTAGAATGTGGATTCTTGAGTAATCCTGCTGAGACACTTCTTCTTACTGACAAAAACTATCAGGATGACCTGGCACATGCAATATATATCGGTGTTACAGACTATCTTGCGCAATCACCCTCTGGGCATTTACAATAAACTGCTCCGTGCCCTGCATATATACCATCTCTGCAGCCTTTATTTATGGATATTCATACCTCGTATTTTTTATCCAACTGTTCAGAACCACCCCACGCAAAAATAAAGACCGCGCCTTAAATTGGCGCGGTCCTTTACCCTGCTATTTACCGGTATATTAGTATTTAAATACAGCAACTCCGTAAGGCGCAAGTGGATAAGCAAATGAAAATGGTCTGCCGTCACACTCTGATTTGACTGCCTTATAGTCCAGCTTCTTATATGACTGTTTTGCTGCCTTGCCTCTGCCCTTTGCAGCCTTCTTTACAGGCACTTGTACCGTTTTGCCGGTAAACTTAGGATCCTCACTATCTAAAACGAGCTGATATGTCTTGTGCTTTGGCACTCCGACTCTGTAATCAGGTCTCTCTACCGGTGTGAAATTGATGACAAAGAGCATATTATTCTTGCCATCCTTGCTCTTTCTGATAAAGCTGAAGATGCTTCTGTCTGCATCGTTTGCATTTATCCATTCAAAGCCTTCCCAGCTTGAATCCAGCTCATACAGACAGCGGTTTCTCCTATAGAGGTGAAGCAGCTCCTTTACCCAGTTCTGAATCTTTTTATGCTCCGGATTCTCAAGCAGATACCAGTCGAGTTCTCTTTCCTCACTCCACTCCTGCTTCTGTGCAAACTCCTGTCCCATGAAAAGAAGCTTCTTTCCACAGTGTCCCATCATAAATGCATATCCTGCCATGAGGTTCTTGAATTTATCCCCTTCTAAGCCCGGCATTTTGTTGAGCATAGAACACTTCAGATGTACCACCTCATCATGTGACAGTACCAGAATATATTTCTCACTCTCATTATAGCTCATCGCAAATGTCATCTTGTTGTGGTTATTTTTACGGAAATATGGATCCAGCTTCATATAATCAAGGAAGTCATGCATCCATCCCATGTTCCACTTGTAGCTGAAGTTCAGTCCGTCTTCCTCTACCTTGCCTGTTACCTTTGGCCATGCGGTAGACTCTTCGGCTATCATTACAGTTCCGTGATTTCTTCCAAGTATGAGTGTATTGATATGCTTGAAAAACTCTACTGCCTCGAGGTTCTTATTGCCTCCAAACTTGTTTGGCACCCACTGTCCGTCGCTCTTTCCATAGTCAAGATAAAGCATTGACGCAACTGCATCCACACGGAGTCCGTCTACGTGGTAATTTTCTATCCACATAAGTGCACTTCCGATAAGGAAGTTCTTTACTTCATTCTTACCGTAGTCAAATATCTTTGTGCCCCAGTCGGGATGCTCTCCCTTTCTTGGGTCTGCATACTCATATGTGGCTGTTCCGTCGAAATTGGCAAGTCCATGCGCATCCTTGGGGAAATGTGCAGGTACCCAGTCGAGGATTACTCCGATATTATTTTTATGGCACTGATCAACAAAGTATGCAAAATCCTCAGGCTTTCCATACCTCGATGTAGGTGCATAGTAGCCTGTCACCTGATATCCCCATGAGCCATCAAACGGATACTCTGAAATACCCATAAGCTCAATATGTGTATATCCCATAGTTTTCACATAGGATACGAGTGATTTTGCAAGCTCCCTGTATGTATAAAAGCCCTCATCATCCCTGCCCGGATGTCTCATCCATGAGCCCGGATGGCACTCATATATAGCCATAGGTGAAGAATATACATCAGCATCTGACTTTGCTGCTCTTTTATCCATCCACTCTTTGTCAGTCCATGTGAAGTGCTCGATATCTGTGATGATTGACGCTGTTCCCGGACGAAGCTCTGCGTAGTTTGCGTATGGATCCGCCTTGTACAGCTTATCACCCTGTTCAGTGACTATAATAAACTTATACATCTGACCCTTTTGCGCTCCCGGTACAAAAAGCTCATACACTCCCATGGTTTCCGGCTCTACACGCTTCATCTCATGACTGGTCTCATTCCAGTCGTTAAACTCACCAAACACGTATACTTCCCTCGCATGTGGCGCCCAGACGTCAAAGCACACTCCTTTTTTTCCTTTGCGCTCAGCTAAGTGAGCACCCATCTTCTTGTAGATGTCATAGTGTGTTGCCTGACCAAACAGGTAACAATCCATTGCTGTAAAATTACACATATATATACCCCCATAAGTATTTATTTTTCCCTGAAATGATCCTCTTTGAGTACAATTCGGTCATCATCTGTATATCGCTTGGCTGTCAGAATACTTATAGCCTTCTTCAGTCCGCTGTGAGCCTCCCTGTCTATGGCCTCGTCAATTATATCCTTGACCTCTGTCAGAGTGGTAGCCTGGTCTATCCTCTCAATATTGCTGATTCTGTTATGCAATGCCAGAATAGCCATCTCATCTATCTTGTACCCAAGCTCTGCAGAGTACGATTTGGCAAACAATACGAGTTCATCATTTGTAAAAATAGGGACCGATATCTTTTCCGTGAACTTGGATGCAAAGCCCTCATCCATTGAGAGAGCCTTCTTTATACCCTTTGATGTATCCTCAAGTATATAGAGTGTTCCTGTAATATCATGCTCCATCAAAAATGATAGCTGGGCAGCTATGCTGCGGTCGATATCACCGGCTCTTTCTATGATGAGACAGCCTCCTGTTATCTTTCTGACTACCTGCTGCACATCCTTTTTATTGAGTGCGGCAGCATCAATCTTGCCCATCTTTCCTGTAAGCTGTTCACCATCTTTTTGTAATACCTTTATAAAGCTTGTAGCAAGCATTGTCTTTCCGCAACCCTGCTCTCCCTGTATAATGAGGTTGCCTGTGGATGCGTTTTCTTTCCTGTTGAAATGATCAAGCACTGCATTATATGCCTTGCAAATCTGATCCTCCATACCCTTTACCGGTATGAAATATGAAAATATAGCTTTCTGTTCGCTTGTAAGCTCTTTTATATGTTTTGTTTCTTTCAATTTCGAGTCATCTTCTTCGCTGTCTAAATCCTCCGGCAATGAAATATCCGGCATTTTTCTTGTCTTAGCCATATCCAGCTTCTTCTCCAGTCCCGGATTCTTTGCTGTCATCTTGGCTATTTCCTGCTCGATAAATGATGTCACATGATCAAAATCTCTCTTCTCAGAAACGTTTTCTTTCTCCTGTGAAGTCTCATCATCTGATGTATCATCATCGACATTTAACATATCATCTGTTATTTCAGGCATCATGGTAGTCGGCTGCATGAATATCTCGTCTTTCTCAGACTCCTCTGCCATAATTATATCCTCCGGCTCTCCAACCGGTTCCCTGGCTTCATCTGCAGCCTCTTCAGGTACTTCCCGTGACTCCTGCACTTCTTCTATAGCTTCTTCTATAGCCTCTTCCGGTGCTTCCTGCGGCTCCTGTACTTCATCCACAGTCTCATCTGCATAAAGCTCCTGCATATCCGGTTTCTGCTCTTCTTCAGGCTCCTTCACGGCAGCTTTCTGCTCTATAATATCAACCGGCACCTTCAAATACTCCTCCTCAAGAAGTTCCTTCGGAGTGACACCTGCATCCAGCTTTGGAATGACATCATTTAGTCTCTCCATGATGTCTCCTGCCTCCTGAAGAGCTCTTGCCTTAGCTGACTCAAGCTTCTGCTGCTCAGCCTCTTTAAGTGCAATTTCAGCCGCATGTCTGGTCTTTTCCCATTCTTCAAGCACATCCTGTATAGACATCTGTCCTGTAATCTGATGCTCAAGCTGAGTCTTTTCACTCATGACCATAGACATCTGTCCGTCAGCGTCTTCACCCAAAAGCTCCTTGAAATTCAACTTAAGTGAACCATCTATCTCTTCATCTGTAGCGATATGCTCTGTCTCTTCCGGCTGCTGTACATACTCTTCCTGCTCCTTTTCGAGCTTGAGATAAGGAATATCCTCAACTATCTTTTTGATGGTATCCATCGTATCAGCAACTTCATTCTTGCCCTTGGCCTCCATGATCTGCTGCATACCCTTGGCAATCTCCTGCTGTAAATTTACAGTATTGAACTTCTCCTGATTTACAGTAATCTGCGGAATAGTTACGTCATCATGCACTATCTCTCCGCCCTTTACCATCTCCATGGCACCTATCTCAGTGACCTCAGCCTCATCCTTTATCTTAGCCGGCTTTTCCTTCTCTGCCTTGAATCGTCTGTACTTTTCCTCCTGAGCCTTGGTAAGTGGCTGATAAAGCATCTTAAGCTCCAGCGCACGCTCCACATATGGTCCGTCTCCGAACCACAGAATGAGCTCATCGCAGGCATCTATACACTTATCGGCTTTTCCGGCCTTGTGGTATAGATATGCAAGCTCGTATGCCCACTCCTCAGTGTATTCTTCATCCTTGTACTCTTCAAGAATAGTGATAAGCTCATCAAATGAAGCTCCCTGCCCTTTTTTGATGGCATATCTTAATACATACTTCATATCATCATGAGGCGCTATCTCAACAAACTCATCATAATACTCTGTAGCAGCATCATAATCACCCATCTTGATGGCGACCTCAGCCAGTCTGTATATAATCATCCTGCCGATTGGTGAACGGTCATAGGCCATTAAAAGTATGTCCCTTGCATCCTGGTATCTTTCGGCCTTCTCGTAGATTTCGCCGATTTTAACGAGTGTATTTACATTTTTAATTTTGTTCCAATTTATGCTATCCGCAATCTCTGCTGCGCTCATATAGCCCTCCTCGGCGCTTAGGGCTTTTATCTGATCCAGCTTGAGATTGTATTCGTATTTATCCACTTATTTCACCTACTCGTATTTAAGCTTATTATTTTTTGTATCTACGCCTGTTGTCTTTGTATAATCCATTGTGTCCTCAGGAAGCTTCTTTTTCCTGAGAGCATAATTAACAACTCTTTTCACAATATAGTATATCACAGCAAAGGTCGGAACACCAAGTAACATTCCAAGAAAACCAAACATTCCTCCGCCGATTAGTATGGCAAACATAACCCAGAAGGTCGAAAGACCGGTAGATGAGCCAAGTATCTTAGGCCCTATTATATTACCATCCACCTGCTGCAGCACGACAATAAATATCAGAAGATAAAGCGCATGCCACGGACTCTGAATTACTACTATGAGTAACGATGGAATTGCACCGATAAACGGTCCGAATACCGGAATCACATTTGTGACGCCGATAATCACTGCAACGAGCACCGATGATGGAATCCTTAAAATCAGACATCCAAAATATGCAATCACACCTATAATCAGTGAATCTATAATCTTACCGCTTATAAAGCCTCCAAAAATCTCATTTGTCTTTCTGATCGTCTCAATGATGATATTGCCTGTCTTTGGCTTGCAGACAGCATATATTATCTTTTTACTCTGTCCTGCGAGAGTCTCCTGAATACTCATCACATAGACCATCACGATTATTCCGATAATGAAATTGAATAAACCTCTGACTACCGAAATCACACCGGTTGTAATCTGTGCAACATACTTCTGTGCCTCAGGAATTATCTTTTCTGTGGCATAATTCTCAATGTAGTCGGTTGCATTCTGTAAACCTGTGCTCGCGAGCTCAGCAATTTTGCTGTCCCCGAAATTGCCGTTCTTTATCATGTTGATGAATGCCGCAACATCATTTGGCAGTGTCTTCATAAGTCCTGATATACTTGCTATGACAGAAGGCACAATAGCCGCAATGAGAAGCGAAATAATCGCTACAAGAATAATAACCGAGCCTGTGATTGCAAGAGCTCTTGAAACCTTTCGCAGCTTGCTTTCGCTTTTCATCTTTTTGGAAAGAAGCTTTTTAAAGCATCTTTCCAGCCACAGCATGACAGGATTCATCAGGTATGCAAGCACAAGTCCCATTATAATAGGCATTGCTGCCGCAAGCAGCTTGCTCCATATGCCTGCAAAGCCCTCAAATCTGTACAGTGCAAAGAAAAACAGTATACTGACTGCAAACGTGACAAATACCATGACACCTATTCTGATCAAATGTGGCCATTCCTCACGCCCCGGGTGCGAATTCTGCTTCGCACCCTTATCTGCATTTATCTCAATGTTTGATTTTTTACCAGCTTTTCCAGTTTCTTCCATCGGATTAGACTCTCCTTATTTACGGTTATAGTTTATGAGACATCCCTTTAATATTATCTCTCTTTCATCATCTGTGAGCTCACCCATCTTCAGTGTAAATGGCTTTAATTCACCATCCTTGACAACATATGCCTCAAACTCCGTCTTTGCATCCTCTATTTCCTTCTTGATTCCCGGAAGGAAGATATAGTCGAGATTGTGGAACGGAAGCTCTCCCTCATCGATGATGAATGGAAGCATTCCCCAGTTGATAAGGTTTGAACGATATCTCTTTGTGGCATACTCGTTTGCGATATTTGCCCAGCCTCCGAGTACCTTCTGGCAGCTGGCAGCCTGCTCTCTTGCTGAGCCGTCACCCGGCTTAACAGCAAAAATTGTACTTCCGAAGCCCATATTCTCATGGCTTGCCTCAGGGAATTTTTTCTTTACTACTCCCATGATTTCAGCAACCTCAGGAACAGCCTTTCCTGCGCACTCACCACTCTCTATAGCCTTCTGGGCCTTCTGGATTTCCTTTGCTCTGCCTACATACTCAGGATCCTTTCTTGAAAGTGCGAACTCTGCAAGTCCAAGAGGGTTTGAACGATATGATGATGTCTCTCCTGAAGGAATGAGCTCATCTGTTGTAGTAACAGGATCATGAATCTCTGAAACCACCTTAAGGAGCATATTCTCAGGAAGTGCACTCATTGCCGGCCAGTCCTTGATGTTTGGTCCGAACTGGATTTCAACTGAAGGATCTGCCACTCCATGGCTGTCAAATACACGGTTCTCATATATAGTCTTGTCAAAGAAATATTTTGGCTTTGTAAAGTTGACATCAATATCCGCTGCTGATGTAAGGAAGCCCTTGTTTGCTGCTGTTGCAGCGATTGAACGTGCATCCATGAGTGCCACTGAGCTGATCTGTCCGTTCTGTACCTTAGAACCCTCTCTGTTAGGGAAGTTTCTTGTTGAATGACGGATAGAGAATGCGTTGTTGGCAGGTGTATCTCCTGCACCAAAGCAAGGTCCGCAGAAAGCAGTCTTTACGATTGCACCTGTCTCAAGAAGCTTTGCTACAGCTCCGTTTTTCACAAGCTCCATGTATATTGGAGTAGATGCCGGGTAAACACTCAGTGTAAACTCGTCTGCTCCGATTGAATGTCCGTTTAATATGTCAGCCGCATCGCAGATATTCTCAAATCCACCGCCTGCACAGCCTGCGATGATTCCCTGGTCTACATACAGTTTTCCGTCTCTTACCTTACTCTTTAAATCAAGCTTCACCTTTCCGTCAAAGCTTACCTCAGCTCTCTTCTCACAGTCATCGAGAATATCCATGAGGTTTGCATTGAGCTCATCGATAGTGTAGGTATTGCTTGGGTGGAATGGCATAGCTATCATTGGGCGGATCTGGCTTAAATCAATCTCAATAAATCTGTCGTAGTAAGCCACCTCACCCGGATTAAGCTCCTTGTGGTCCTCAGCCCTACCGTGAATCTCAAAGAATTCCTTAACCTGGTCATCTGTTCTCCAGATAGAAGAAAGACATGTAGTCTCTGTTGTCATAACATCGACACCTATACGGAAGTCAACGCTCAGATTAGACACACCCGGTCCTACAAACTCCATAACTTTGTTCTTTACGAAGCCGTTTCCGAATACCTCTCCGATAATTGCAAGTGCGACATCCTGTGGTCCAACGCCTTTGATTGGCTCTCCTGTCAGGTAAATACCTACTACCTCAGGCATATCAATATCATATGTCTGTTCAAGAAGCTGCTTAACAAGCTCAGGTCCTCCCTCGCCGACTGCCATAGTACCAAGTGCACCATAACGTGTATGTGAATCAGAACCAAGTATCATTTTTCCACCGCCGGCAAGCATCTCTCGTGCAAACTGATGGATAACTGCCTGATGAGGTGGTACATAGACTCCGCCGTATTTCTTCGCACATGTGAGACCAAACATGTGGTCATCCTCATTGATTGTTCCACCAACTGCACAAAGGCTGTTGTGACAGTTTGTAAGTACATACGGGATAGGGAATTTCTCAAGTCCTGAAGCTCGTGCTGTCTGGATGATACCTACAAATGTGATATCATGCGATGTAAGCTTATCAAACTTAATCTGAAGCTTGTCCATATTGCCGGATGTATTGTGCTCCTTTAAAATACCGTAAGCAATTGTCTCCTGCTTAGCTGTCTGTTTATCGATGTCCATGCCGGTCTTGCTTTTGACAGCTGCCTGAGCCTCCGGTCCATCAATTATTACTTCCTTACCGTTTAAAAGGTAAGCACCATTTTCATATAATTTCACTTATTCTACCTCCGTATGTGTATTTCAAAATTCTTTTATTTACTATTATATAATATTATAGGTAATTGTGGCAATAAATAAATCACCATCTACCTTAATTTCGAATTTTCCTCCCATCAAATGGGTCAGATTCTTTGCAATCGAAAGTCCAAGTCCACTTCCTTCAGTGGTTCTCGACCTCTCTCCCCTCACAAAACGCTCTGTCAGGTCCACATTTCCGTTGCTTACTATGTCAAGCTCGTTCTTAGACACATTCTTTATTGTAAAAACTGCCTTTTTATCTGCCTTTTCAAGTTCTACATACACTCTGGTATTTTCCAGTGCATATTTTGCGGCATTAGTATACAGATTTTCAATAGAGCGGTAAAGCTGACGCCCATCCGCATAGATAAATATCTGTTCTGATGGAATTTTTGTAACTATTGTCAGATTTCTCGACTCAAATCGCTCATTGAATTCACCTCCGGTCTGGTATAAAAGCTCAACCAGATCAAGCTTTTGCATATTGAGCTTCACATTTCCCGAGGTAATCTTTGATGTCTCTACCAGATCCTCTGTAAGCTGCTTTAAGCGCTGTGACTTTTCCTCCAGCACATGTATATAGTATTTGGCATTTTCATTTTCCAGATTTTCCCTCTTAAGCAGGTCAACATAGTTGACTATTGATGTCAAAGGTGTCTTTATATCGTGTGATACGTTTGTTATTAAGTCTGCCTTTAGTTTTTCATTTTTAAGGCTCTCATTTACCGAGCTCATAAGACCCTGGCGTATATGGTTGACAGCCTCCGCCAC
>OJPJ01001099.1_pt1 | contig 9731 bp, 10 predicted proteins | sample 1598451 | NCBI WGS metagenome assembly OJPJ01 (sample SAMN03922479, study PRJEB24848) | human gut metagenome | isolation source: stool sample | host: Homo sapiens | place: Germany | collected 2010-11
TTAAAGTAAACTATTTCCTGTTATTTCTTGTCCGGAGCAGGAGGGGTGTCGGTCGGGCGTTTTTTCCCGTCCTTGTCTACCGGTTCAAAATCCTCTTTCTCCGGTTTATTCTGTGCATTTCCTTTCGAGGAAGGATTGACAATGTTCTGATAGGTATCATGAATGGGAAGCTTATCTAGAATACCCAGTGCGGGAGCCACTTTGCTGACCACATTCTGCAAGAAATTGGACGTTGTGCCGTTGCCACCGTCAAATACAGTAACATTTCCCAGTTGGATATGTTCAAATGCCTTAACCTGTTCCGAAGCGATTTCCTTCCATTGGTCAACCATCTTGTATTGGATGGCGATTTCGGGATTGCGCTCGGCAGCCTTCACCATGGCCTCGAAACCTTCCGCTTCGGCCAGCAAGGATTTCTTCTTGCCTTCCGCTTCTGCTTCCAGTTTCATCTGGATGGCCTTGGCTTCCGCCTGTGCTTTGGCCAGGATAGCTTCCGCTTCTGCATTTGCCTTACGTTTTATTTGCTCGGCCAATGCGTCCGCATCCAAGATGGCCTGCTGTTTGGCTATTTCGGCAGGAACAATCTTATCCGCTTTCAAGGCCTGTTCCACTTTGCGGGCTTTCGCTTCTTCTATTTCACGCTGTGCGTTTTCCTGTGCGGTGAGGACGACAGCTTGTGTCCGGGCTTGTGCTTCACCGGCTTTTCTAGAGGCTTCCGCCTTGGTAACTTCCAGTTCCGCATTGCTTTCGGCAACCTCTTTGGCAGCGTTATTTTGCCCGATGGCCGATTTCTTTTGTGCTTCCGCCTGCTTTATTTCCATATCGGATTGGAGCTCTGCCGTACGGCTTTCCTGTTCGGTACGCGCCTGTTCCTTGTTCACCTCCATAGAGGCGCTGGCTTTGGCGATACGTGATTCTTTTTCGGCATTTTCTTCTGCTACTTTCGATTCACGTTCCTTGTCAGCTATGGCTACTTTAATTTCCTCGTCACGTTGCGTATCGGCCAGTTGAGTGTTCTTGTCGCGGTTGGTTTCCGCTACTTTGGTGGCACGTTCTTTTTGTTGTTCCGCAATCTTGATGGCACCCAGTTTCTGTTGTTCTTCAATGTTAGCCAAGGCTTCGTTCTTGGCTTTCGCTTCGGCTTCTTTTCCCAGATTGACGATATAATCGGCTTCATCGCGGATATCGCTGATGTTGATGTTCATCAGGTAAAGACCGAATTTCTTCAATTCGGAGTCGATGTTCTTGCGGCAGTTCTCAAGGAATGTATCACGATCACTGTTCAGTTGTTCGATGGTCATGTCGGCAATGACCAGACGCATTTGTCCGTAAACAACGTCTTTAATCAGTTCCTGTTGTGCTTCGATATTCAGTCCCAGTAAGCGTTCGGCTGCATTCTGCATAACTTCGGGCTCTGTGCTTACGGCCACAGTGATGGTAGTGGGCACATCTACGCGGATGTTTTGTTTGGAAATGGCACCGGTCAGTTTGCAGTCAATCTGCATGGGTTTCATGTTCAGGAAAGAGTATCCCTGGATAATGGGCCATACAAAAGCGGCTCCTCCGTGATACAGTTTAGCCGATTTCTTGTCGCCGGTCTTACCATATACTACCAATACCTCGTCGCTCTTGCACTTGCGGTAACGACTTAAAATCCCGACGATGGTCAGGACGATGACAGCTACCAGAATAGCTGCATAAATGAGAATCTGCTCATCCATAAATGATTGCGTTTTTAGGGTTTATTTAATCAATATAATAGATTCCTTCCTTGTAATCCTTCAGTGTGAGGATATCGCCTTCCCGGTAGCTTTTACCCTGTATGCTCCGCACGGTAAGTTCTCTTTGTGCGCCATTGATGGCGATATAGACCACATAGTCTGTTCCTGCCTGTTCTTGTTCCTGGCAGCGGGTATATATTTCGCATTTCCTGCCTATTAATTCTTCTCCCTGTTCGGGCTTGTTTTCTTGTTTCAGCTTATAGCAGAGTTTATAAATCCAAGCCAGAACGAAGACAAAAAAGCTGCCGCTTATCACGGCGCCCAGGTAATGTAAGACAATGTAGGGAGGCTGGCATAAATACATGAACCAACCGAAACCCATGCAGAAATGAATCAGTCCTTTGAAGGAGAGTACGCTGCTCATGTCTATATCGGCGTTGCCATCGGCATTAACGTCTATGTCGGTGTCCATACTGCCGAAAAAGATGGATAAGATGAATTGCAGAAGAAAGATTCCCGTACTTACTAATGCAGCGAAAAAATATACGTTAGCTTCCATATATTTTGTGTTTATCTGTTTTTCAATTCACAAAATAAAGCAATTAATCCGAAAAAGCAAGAAGATAAGGGAAGAAATGTAGCTGTGCATGTACAGCTTTCGACGTTTTTTATCCGTCCGGCGGAAAGTTTTCCTAATTATGGGCATGTCTTTAAAAGGTTACGGGCAATCATTCTTGCGAACTATGCCCGTAGCTTTTATAGCTTGTTCTGCCTTGTATGTCCTGTTATAGGGAAATCAATGCCAGCGCTTTGTTTTCGGCGGCTTCCATAATCTCCCGTTCACCGGGGCCTTTGTCGTTGATGCCGCACAAGTGCAGGATACCATGAATAATCACCCGGTGAAGCTCGCGGTCGTGGGGTTGCTCAAATTGTTCTGCATTGCTGCGGACAGTATCCAAGCTGATGAATAAGTCGCCGGAAATACGGTCGCCTTCACAATAGTCGAAAGTGATGATATCCGTGTAATAATCATGTTGCAGATACTGTCGGTTCACTTCCAGAATTTTATCGTCCGAACAGAAGATGTAAGCGATTTCTCCTACTCTTTTTCCATAGCAGGCGGCTACTTCTTTAATCCATCCGGTGGTTTCTTTCTTTTTGATATCGGGCATTTTTACCCCTTCGGTTTGATAACTTATCATAGGCTGATTATTTTTTTATAATGTACAAAGATAAGGAAAGTATTTCAGCTGAAGAAAAGATAACAGATAAGAATAGCTGCAATGACCCCTGCCGCATCGGCTAGCAGTCCGCAAGGAACGGCGTGGCGTGTCCTCACTATTCCTACGCTGCCGAAATATACCGCCAGAATATAAAAGGTGGTGTCTGTGGAGCCTTGGAAGATACAGGACAGTCGGCCTACAAAGGAATCGGGACCGTATGTGGTCATGGCATCTACCATCAACCCTCGTGCCCCGCTTCCGCTCAAAGGTTTCATCAGCGCCGTAGGGAGCGCTCCTACGAAATCACTGTCGATACCGCATAGCTTTACGGCGTTGCCGATACCGTCAATCAAATAGTCCATCGCACCCGATGCGCGGAAGACTCCGATACCTACCAGTATGGCTACCAGATAAGGAATGATGCGCACGGCGGTGCTGAATCCTTCTTTGGCCCCTTCGACAAAGGAGTCATAGACATTGATTCTTTTTCTGATCCCTGCCACAATAAAGCCGATGATGATAAGGAATAGGAAAACATTGGCGAAAGTGGTGGAGTAAATATCTATCTGATCTCGTGACAAGGTATTGAAGAAATAAATAATTCCTGCTACCAGCAAACTCATTCCTCCTAAAAAGAGGAGGATAGTGCGGTTAAACAGATTGATTCTCTGATAAATACTTACTGCTACAATGCCTGCCAAAGTGGAGAAGAAGGTTGCCAGCAGGATGGGTACAAATATATCTGTAGGTTGGGTTGCTCCCAGCTGTGCACGATATACCATGATGCTGATAGGAATCAGTGTAAGCCCTGATGTATTCAGTACCAGAAACATGATCATGGGATTGCTGGCAGTATCTTTCTTGGGGTTCAATTCTTGCAGGCCCTCCATTGCTTTCAGTCCTAAGGGAGTGGCGGCATTATCCAGCCCCAGCATATTGGCCGCCAGGTTCATAAAGATACTGCCTGTTACTGGATGTCCTTTGGGAATATCGGGAAAAAGTTTGCTGAACAGAGGTCCCAGCAATCGGGAAAACAGAGTGATGACTCCGCCCTGTTCACCTATTCTCATGATACCCAGCCAAAGAGAAAGGACACCGGTCAGTCCCAATGAAATCTCAAAAGCGGTTTTGGAGGAATTGAAAGTAGAGTTGATAATTTCGGGAAACACTTGTGTGTCGCCAAGGAAAACGAGTCGCATCAACGCTACTACGAAGGCTATCAGAAAAAAGGCTATCCAAATGTAGTTCAGAACCATATCGCTAGTTTTATTAGTAATAACTCGGACAAAAGTAGTTAAATTATTCGTTTTTGAATTAGAAAAGATTCAATTCTCTTATTTTTATTCCCAATCTTTTTTTGAACACGATAGCAAAATAGTATGAAATGATTTTAAGAGCAAACTACTCTCTCATTTGATTATTTCGATGAACGGGACGAGAAGGAAGCGTTTAAGCGATTCTCGTGAGTTTAAAGAATATCAAAAAGAGTAAAAAAGACGTTTGGTAGTTTGCTATTTGTCGGGTATATAAAGAAAAATATTCTTTATGGATTTAAATATGCTTTGAAATGGATACTAATGAAATGTAAAATAACTCTTGGAGTAAGTCTGTTCTAGAAGAAACGGATAATATAAGAATCGAAATAGTTAGGAAAAAGAGTTTTGTTGGTCGGATCTGATAATAAAAGGTTATATTTGTGCAAATATGCAGTGTGAATTCTGTAGTAGAAGGAAGGCATTGACGTAATAACAAGTAATAAGGGGGGGAATATGTGGCCTACCATTTTGCTGACGTCAGCAAAATGGTTTCTGTGGGGTCTGGTGCAGAAAGAGAGATAGATGATATCTATTTTACCCGTTATGCCTGTTATTTGACTGCTCAAAATGGTGATGCGTGTAAACCGGCTATAGCTTTTGCTCAAAACTACTTCGCTGTTCAGACAAGGCGTGCAGAATTGGTGGAATAACGTCTGTTGGATTATGAGCGGGTTTCAAGCACGGACCAAATTGGCTGAAACGGAAAAGCTGTTATCGGGTGTGCTTTATGAACGCGGAGTAGATAGTAAAGGTTTTGCCATTATCCGTTCAAAAGGAGATAAAGCCTTGTTTCGTCTTGACACAGCGTTGCTAAAACGTAAACTTGGTGCGCCCGACAGTCGTCTGCTGGCCGATTTCTTACCAACCATCAGCATTAAGGCAAAAGATTTTGCTGCCGAGATGGCTTCTATTAACGTACAACAAAAAGATCTTTATGGACAGTCATCAATTGAAAAAGAACATATTGAGAATAATACGGCTGTTCGGAATATGATGGTAAGCCGAGGAATCTATCCGGAACAATTGCCTGCAGGCGAAGATTTAAAGAAAGTGGAACGCCGTTTGAAATCAGAAGAAAAGAAAATAACTAAGAAATAATGAAGGAACCGCTTGAGGAGAAACTATAAATGAGCTGAAACGGTTTGCTCACTTTCACATGCTTCAGTAAATAATTCTTGTGATGTCTGGTTAGGCAAAATAGAGCTTTTAGCCATATACTCTTTATTATTGGCATAGATAAAGAGTACGCTTCCCCCTTTTATCGTATTGATAATAGGTTTGGTCAGTGCCTGTGGCAAAGCCGGACAACCGAAGCTTCGTCCCAGTCTGCCTGATTTGCAGACGGAAGGGTTGGCGTATGCGGCGCCATGAACTACGATGGCACGTTCACGGGCCCGGTCATTGATTCCTTTTTCCAGCCCGTCCAATAAAAGGGAGTATCCGTTTCTGCCTTGATAAGTGTTTCCGGTAAGATAGAAGCCGAGGGAACTTTTATAAGAGCCGACTTCGTTGGAGAAAGAGGTAGCATAGTTCTCGCCGCTGTTTTTCCCATGAGAGACCACTGATGAGTATAGCATCTTTTTCTGTTCCATGTCAAAGACAAACAAACGTTTTTCGGTAGAGGGTTTGGTGAAATCAATCAATGTCAGTATGGATTTGCTTTTTTGTTTAATCAAGTTGTATCCTGCCACAGCCTGTCGGAATGCCAGGAAATTGACCACCCCTCCCAATTGCATATCTTCGAATAATTGTTCGCCGTCCATTTTTTGAGGTGCAGGGACAGATGTAGCAACTTTCTTTTCGGGTGTAGCCGTCCGGGTCGATACATTGCTCGACGGAAAGAGGAATAGGAACAGGAGTAAAAAAGCTTTTTGCATACGTATGGAAAAACTGGATAACGGGTGCAAAGTTACGCACATTTCTATTCCAAAACAAATATAATCGTCTCATTAACAGGTGCCCATTCGAAAATAAACTTGGCATGAGAGGTGGCATTTCTTACACACATATGTGAGCGGGGGATGGTACCCAACGTATAACTGTATTCTATGATCCCTGTTGCCGGTGCATTGGTGGGTACTCCGTGAATATAACCACCATTATTGAAACGGCTGGCGTAAGGTGCAAAACCACCGGTGGCGGCAGAACCGTCTTTTAGAAAAATCATCTTGGTCTTTTTCTCTTGCAGAACGAACATACCCAATGGAGTTTCTTGGGCGTATGGAGGACGATGTTGTCCTGTTGTAGCAGGATTCATGCTACGTATCAGCCAGTAGCCCTTTTCTTTCCGTTCCAAAGTAGTTATATTCTGATTATGGCGGTCTATAAAAATAGCTTTGTTGAACACTACGCTGTCGGGAATCAGTTTTATATATTTTGTCGGAGCATACCATTCGCCACCTATAAAGACAGGTTCTACTTTGGTGAACTTTCCTTCCTCACCTAGGTGACGGGTAAGAAGTCCATCCAGTCCGTAGCGTTCGGCAGTAAGGGTGTCATCTGTTAGGAAAAGAGGAATTCCCTGATAGCGTTCCACTCCCAATGTGTCGGCTATCCGTTTGTATGCATCCCTTTTAAAACTTTTCACTAAAGGCGCTTCTCCGTTCCGGTTTTTATAATTCTGTAAGATGCACCATTGTGCCGGCTTTTTTCGAATATTCTCCAACAATGCTAGCCGCTCCTTTATTTTCTCCCATTGGAAATGGCGGGTGGTGTCTTTATAAGGATAGGTATCCTTCAAAGTATGTTTATCATACAGCAGTTCCTTGTCAAGCCTGATGTCTTCGGGTTTGATATCTTTTTCTACAATCTCGGTGATGGCTTCTGTCACAGTATTGTGTACCTCTGTTATCACTTCCTTAATTTCGCTATTTGCTTTCGAGGTACACGAGCAGATTGTACAGAAACCGGTCAATAAATATATGAATTCTATTCTTTTCATCATAGACACAGGTTTGTGGCTTTCTTCTACAAATATAATTCTTTAAAAGGAATAAACATGCGTTTTTGTTTTTAAATGCAGTGAAAAATTCCTGTTTCTTTGAACAATCTCCCCTATTGCATACCTTATAAAGGACCGCTGGGAATAATCGTTTATCTTGGCTTGAGGTTTTTACAGAAAAAAAGAATCAACTTAAAAACAAGTATTATGGTGGAATCAACTAGAGTAAGAAGTAAAAGATTATCCTTTTCAGGTAAGAAGACACTGTCTTCCTTTATGCAAGTGAATATTGCCAGTCTGAGACAATCGGGAAAATTGCGTACCAGTGAGACGTATAGAGCTACACTGAACAGTTTTATGAAATTTATGGATGGCAAGGATGTTCTGTTGAGCAATATGGATGCCGAGTTGATGATGGGGTATGAAACTTATTTAAAGGAGCAGGGAGCAAGTATGAACACCGTTTCTTTTTATATGCGTATTTTGCGTGCAACGTATAATCGTGCAGTAGATAAAGGGGTGATCAGACAGCGTTTTCCTTTTAAGCACGTCTATACGGGAGTGGAAAAAACGGTGAAGCGGGCCATTTCTTTTAAAGTAATCAGACAACTGAAGGAGATGGATTTAAGTCACTCTCAGTCAATGGAGTTTGCGCGTGATATGTTTATGTTCAGCTTTTATACCCGGGGAATGTCATTTGTGGACATGGCTTTTCTTAAAAAAACAGATTTAAATAATGGTATGCTGACTTATAGAAGAAAGAAAACCGGTCAGTTGCTTTCCATCAGATGGGAGAAATGCATGCAGGATATAGTGGATAAATATCCCGGAAACTATTCGACTTATCTTCTTCCTATTATAATTCATATCAGGAAAGATGAAAGATTGCAATATAAAAATTCAATTTGCTTGGTGAACAGAAGGCTAAAAGAAATAGGGAAAAAGTTGGGGCTTGTTCATCCTTTGACTATGTATGTGGCGCGCCATTCATGGGCCAGTGTTGCCAGAGGCAAACATATTCCTCTTTCTGTGATAAGTGAAGGGATGGGACATGATTCGGAAAAAACGACTTTGATTTATCTGGCAGCATTGGATACCACCGTGATAGACAAAGCGAATATGGTGGTGCTGAGGGAATTCTTGTGATAATAGGGTAAAGATATTGTTCCTTGTCAAAAAGAGGATATCATATCACAAGGTATCCTCCATTTGACGGGATCAGTGTGTCTAGTATTTTGCTTAATAAATGTGTGTTTGTTCTCTCTAAAGATGATAGCACTTTCTGATGTGGCTGAGTTGAATATGTTTGTTGCAAGGTCGGCACAGCCTATGATCTCTTTATTGTTATCTTTTGTCAGAAGATACCTTATAGTAAAGGAGAATCGGATTACAGATAGATTCTGAAACAATTGCCATAAACCATTATGCTGTTTTTGTCCACCTATTTGTTATGAAAAAAATATCAGCTTCCAAATATTCAATATTTTTCCGTAATATGACAATTGTCATAGGTTTGTTTTTTTATGTGAATTATAGCTGATACAACTATTTTTTAATAGACAAACTTGAATAAAAGAAAAGGCAAAGTTTACTTGGATTTTATTCTTTGATTTTGGAGATAATACTCTTATTACAAGAACTTTATAGAAAAAATACTAAGTTGGAATATTATATATCTCTTATTAAGAGATATATAATTTGTCGCAAATTTAAGCAAAGTTTTGAGAATTAGAACAATTTAGCAAGGAAATTTAATAATTGATTCAAAAAAAACGTTTTCTGAATACATGATTTAGTCTTTCAAAGTATTCTTGTGTGAATGTATTTTGTTGATTTATAATGTGTTATAGATCTATTGTATATCTCTTAATAAGAGATCTATCGTATAACTGATGACACGCCATATAATAATGTATGGTTGTGAAGATGTTAAAGCGAAGATTAAAAGTAAATAAAAATATGGACTATCTATTCTTGAGACGACACAGACGGACTGCTACTTCGAATAGGCAGAAAAGCCTGCTTCTTAAAGCTGCTGAACGCCAGTGGGAACTACAGTTCGCCAATAAGGGAACTGAAGGGAGAAAGGTGGATTGTGCCCTATATAAATGTATATTGTATAACCTTGAAATAAAGCAAGTTTTTTTGGATTCGGAGCTTTCTTTGAAAAAGTTTAGCGTTATGATAGACACCAACCAAACTTACCTGTCGAATGTGGTAAACAAGTATTTCAACTGCAATTTGAAGGAGTTGCTGAATACTTACCGTGTGGAATATGCCAAAGAGTTACTCCATGCTGGGAAATGTTCATTAGAAGAACTCCCACAGCGATGTGGCTTTGCCTCTAGAAGTGCTTTTTATGCCTCTTTTAGTAAAATAGTCGGAATGTCTCCTTTGCGCTTTCTAGCTCGAGAACAGAATAATTCGCTCTTAGAATCAATGATTTATGTATAATCAATTTTAGTTTTTTAAATTTATAAATTTAAAGTTTTTCTATTATGAACAAAAAGTTTTTAAGTGCAATCCTGTT
>OJPJ01001103.1_pt1 | contig 9701 bp, 5 predicted proteins | sample 1598451 | NCBI WGS metagenome assembly OJPJ01 (sample SAMN03922479, study PRJEB24848) | human gut metagenome | isolation source: stool sample | host: Homo sapiens | place: Germany | collected 2010-11
TACGTATTGTCCGTCACCAAAGGCTTCTTTGATGGCTACATTTGCCAATACATCGTCTGCTCCGTAACCGAAACGCAGCGGGAATTTGTTAGAGTTCAGCGGGTTTTTCAGTTCCACTAAGTTTTCGTTCGCACCTTTCATACGGCGGTAGTCGTTGTAAGCTTCTAAAGATTCGCCGGATGCACCAAAGAATGCGAGATATTTCTGTACCATTGTTTCTTTTAATGGGTTAGCGGCAAAAAGAGGAGCTACTTCATTATCAAAATAGGCTTCGGCGACGGCGTCACCCAAGAAATCGGCTTTCCCGCCCAGCCAGTTTCTGGCGGCATCGGCAACTGTATTCTCCAAATTGGCAAATGCAGCGATAACGGCATCTTTCAAAGCGGCTTTTGCTTCATCTACTCTGCCACCCAGACGACACAGGGCTTCTGCTTCGAGGAATTTTACTTCATGGTAACTGATCAGTTGTGTGGGAGCGGTCATAGCCCATGAGGCCATAGACATGCCATAATTATTCTGTAATTCCTGAGGGGTGCCGTTAGGAGCTACGTTGATGGCATCGATTGTTGTGGCTTGATTTGCACCGCCTCCATATACAACATTTCCGCTAGGATCAGGTTGGATAAATGAGCGTGGAGCTCGCGGGTCATTTCTTGTTGCAAATTTCTCGATGAGACTTTCGCTGGCTGCAAGGCTGTTGCGGCTATAGCTGAAAGCCCAAAGGGGATTTAGTTGAGAATCACCGTCATAAATGTCCAGTTTACATTCTTCATTTGCATTGGTAAATGATTTGCTTACATAGGTCAGAATGTTTTGGAGATCGGTAGTCTGATTGGCGCTTTTGTTAAGAAGACGCATTGTATAGCGTGCTTTCAGTGCATAAGCTGTTTTAAGCCACAGACCGGCTTGTGCATCTTGGTCTGATCCGTAGATGAGGTCTTTTGATCCCACTGCACCTGATAATCCTTCGTCTTCGGCTGTTCCATCCTTCAAAAGTGTGATAGCAGCATCCAGGTTCTGCATTACTTCTTTGTAGATAGACTCTTGTGAATCAATTTTAGGTTGCATATACTTCGGTGTGCCGTCCGGATTTAAAACTCCGGTTTCGCTGAACGGTGTGTCTCCGAACACATCGGCTACTACCGCACCATTGTAGGCAAGAAGGATTCTGGCTATTGCTTCAGTTACTACATTGCCTTTTTCCGATGGGTCTTCTTGACACTTGTTGATTACAATCTTTGCATTCTTTATATTGGCGTAAACGCTGATCCACGCATTGTTGTAGGTCGTGGCAGTGGTCGGTTCTCCGCTGCGGACTTCTGCCCGGTAGAGTTGGTTGCCGATACCTGTTTCGTGCTCCATGTAAACGGACGAATAGAGTGAAAAATCTCCTCCTACTGTGCTGAATGCAGTGCTGACTCCCAAGTCTGTTATCAAAAACTTCGCCGGAGCATCCTGCGGGTTATTGGGATTCTTGTTGACTTTGTCCATTGCATCTTCCGTACAAGCAGAAGCAATGACAGCAGTAAAGAAAGAAACTGCCAGCAATTTTCCTATTGATTTATATTTTTTCATTGTCTTGCAGATTAAAATTTAATATTAAAGCCGAAACCAAAGCTAGCTGTTTGCGGCATTGAATAGTCTTCGAAAGCTCCGGACATATTGTTGTTTCCTTGGCTGGCTTCCGGATCAAGGTCAGGCATCTGTGCCCAGACGAGGATATTTCTTGCGAAAGCATTCACCGAAAGTTCCATCCACTTTTTCTGGAGTACTTTGTAGCTTACTGCCACTTCGCGGAGTTTGATGAACGAGTTGTCGTATACAGAAGATTCGTCAATATCGTTCAGGCGGCTGTAGTACACTTGTTGCGCATTGGCTCCGGTGATGGCGATATCGTTTTTGGTTCCGTCCTGTTTGTAACCGTCAAAGATGATCGTGCCTTCCCGATTCTCTGTTCTTTTGCTGACGCCGTAGTAGTCGGACAAACCGGTAGTTCTGCTGTACATCTGGCCACCTTGTTTCCAGTCAAGTACAGCACTGATGGTACATTTCCACAGACGCAATGACGTATTGAAACCCATTACGAAATCCGGAGAAACTTTTCCGATCACCTGTGCCTCACCGGCGACAGGCAAACCGTTTTCGTCTACCAGACGATTGCCGTTAGCGTCTCTCTTGTATCCTACGCCATAGATTACAGGGAATTTTTCGCCTGCTGATGCACGAACCTGTGGAGTGACGTAACCACCCAGTGAAATGTTTTCCACACCCGGAGCCAGTTCGTCTACATAGTTGTCGATTTTGGTCCAGTTGAAACCGAAGTCCCAGTTGATATTCTTCGTGCGGATCGGGTTGAATCCCAATGTGATTTCGTGCGTGTCGGTATGAATCTTACCACCGTTTGTCAACAGTTTGCTGGCACCGGTAGAAGACGCCAAAGGCACTGAAAATATCTGGTCTTTGACGTTCTGACGCGAATAAGTATAATTCAACGTAATCAGGTTGTCGAAGAAGTTCACGTCGGCACCGATTTCGTACGAACGTGTATTCTGCGGTTTCAGATTCGGGTCGAATATTGTGTAGTACGGGGTATAGGCAGTAGTACCTTTGATGGGGTACATGATGGGAGTCAGCGAATAGAATCCTCCTCCGTACGTGGGAGTCGAGTAATAATTCTCAAGGAAATCACCAGCCTGTCCTACTTCCGCATAAGAAACTCTCAGTTTGGCGTAGTTGACTACATCATTTTTCAGTTCATCAAGTTCTGTCAGGATGAAACCTGCTGACACAGAGGGATAGAAGAACGAACGGTTGTTGCGCGGCATGTTGGACACATAGTCCTGACGTCCGGTCACAGTCAGATAAAGCATGTTTCTGTACGAAGCCGATACGTTGCCGAAGAAACCGACAGTACGGTTTTTCCATCTTTCTTCTTCTGTAAGCTGAGTGGTTGCATTGTTGATATGATTCCACCCTGCGAAGTTATAGTTTGTTCCGTATTCGTAGTATTTCTTTCTGTTGCTCTGGATAAATTCGTTACCTGCTACAGCGTTCAATCCCCAGTCGTCATTGATGCGCCAGTCGTAGTTGATGGTCAGCAATGAGTTGTAGGTAGCGTTTGTCCAACCGTAGTTTTCTATCTGGCCGCGACCGCCGCCGGTGTTACTTCCGTATCCGTAGCTGTCAGAGTAGTGAGTGGTATAAGCGTCTACACCTAACATATATTTCGCGTTCAGTTTATGGTTGGCCGTTCCGAAATCTGTTTGATAAGTGGCATATACATTTCCGAAGAAACGGTTGGTGTCTTCTGTGTATTTGTTGTTGTCAATAGCCCAATAGGCATTGTCAAAATTTCCACGGAAAGAGTTTTGCTTATAAATGTCGCCGTCTACATGGCTGGGGATACCTGCCAGATCGTAGCTTGCGGGCGAAGCGTAAACAGTTCTCAGCAGTCCGTTTCCGGACGTTACCGCCTTGTCAATCGAAGTCGTGATGTAGTTTCCTGCAAAACCAGTTGTGAAGTTATTCGTCAGTTTCGTTTCGGCGCTTACTTTCACGTTGTATCTGTCCATGCCAGTTTTGGGGATAATACCGTCTTGGTGCGTATTTCCAAGAGAAACGGAGTATGAACTTTTTTCCAGCGTTTGTGCCACGTTCAGCGAGTTGCTCCAAGTGATACCTGTTTCGAAGAATTCTTTTGTATTGTCGTAAGCCTGTGGAGTAGCCCAAGGGTCAAGACCTGCTGAAGCACGCTGCGGCACGTAATATTTGCCGGATTGCATGCCATACTTTTGAGTAAATTCGTTGTCGGTGTTGCCGCCATAATTGGGATCGTTGGACAGTTCAGAAATCTTAGGTCCCCAGGATAATCCTGAAGTTGGGCTGTATCTTCCGCCGGACCCCTGTGCATACGTCTTTTGGAATTCGGGCAGGCGACCGACTACGTCAAAACTGACATTGGATGAGAAACTGACTTGGGGTTTGCCTTTTTCCAGTCCCTTACCGCTTTTGGTGGTGATGATGATCACACCATTGGATGCGCGGATTCCGTAAAGTGCCGAAGCCGCCTGTCCTTTCAGAATGTTGATACTTTCAATGTCGTTCGGGTCGATATCTACCGCGCGGTTGGCAAAGTCCACGCCGCTTACACTACCGTTGTTCTGTATGTCCGTATCTACGTCAGGAGTACTGGTCACTGCCATCCCGTCGATTACGTAAAGCGGCGTGTTATCTCCGGAGAAAGAACGTGCACCACGGATCGTGATCTGTGAAGATGCTCCGGGCATACCGCTCGAAGGTTTGATATCCAGACCGGAAACTTTTCCTTGCAACGCTCCTGCCAGGCTGGAGTTGGAAGCTTGGGTCAGTTGTTCGGACTTCACGTCCTGAACAGCGTAGCCCAGCGCTTTCTTTTCGCGGGAGATACCCATGGCCGTTACTACGACTTCGTCCAGGGCTTTGGCGTCACTTTTTAATACTACGTTGATAACGCCCTGTTTGATCGTTACTGTCTGCGGAACCATTCCTACATAGGAAACGCGCAAAGTTTTAGAAGAACTTGGTACGGCGGGGAGTTGCCCTTTCGGGAAGCGTTAAGTGTTTTTGGGGCTATTTAAGGCATAAAATGATAAAAAGATAGCATTTTGAATGATTCGCTGATATTATTTTATGAAAATAACGATTTTAACACTATCTTTATGTCGTGTAATGTAATTTGAATATTATTAAAATCGTGCTCAAATCTTCTCATTTCATCAATATACTGATTAAATTCTTTCAATATGATACTTTATAGTTAAAAACGTAACACTTTTTTAATTTTGATATAAATAGTGTTATCTTTGCAGCCTGTTAGAGACTAGAAGTCTATTTATAGGTTAAATTTAAGAGAGAATTTATGAAAAGAAAATTGATGTTCTTTATGACCTTCCTTTTTTTGGGTATAGGTCTGGTGACAGCGCAGACGTCCCGAGTTACCGGTGTGGTAACCGCCGAGGAAGATGGCCTGCCTGTTGTAGGTGCTTCGGTATTAGTGAATGGCACTACTCTTGGTACTATCACGGATATTGATGGTAAGTTTACAATCACGAATGTACCAAGTTCTTCTAAGACTTATTGATATTTTAAAGCCTCTCTTTTTCCTCCTTTTTTATTCTATCTTATTGTAAATCAGAATATAAGTGCTTCTTTCCGCAACTTGGCTTCCCGGCTCACTTACTATAATCGCAACCTTTTCCCTTTCTTTTTCGATCTCAGTCATCTTTTTCGGGCAGGTACTTGGCTTGTTTTCAGGGGGCGGATGCTTAGGTTCTACCTTTATTTGAGGCTTTCTATGAGCGATAGGGGCAGACCGGTCTTTTCGGCAATGAGTTGATTGTCAATTCCTTGCTTTTTCATGTCGATGGCTGTCTGAAAGATGTTCAAGGCTTCTTCGCGACCTTTCTTCAGGCCTTTCTTCAGGCCTTCCTCAAGTCCTTCTTCAAGTCCTTTCTTTAGCCCTTCTTCCATCCCTTTCTTTATTCCTTCCTTTTCCGCTGCATCCATTGTCACCAAATAATCCCGGTACACTTTGACGCTATTGTCGTATAGCTCTCTCTCCTTTGGAGACATAGAAGCCACATCAGCGATCTCTTCGAGTTTTTCGAAGACGGCTTTTCGTGCCTTGAATGGCAGGCGTTTTAAAGTTTCCATATTATTTAATATATAAATCCAACGTTCAAAATTCGTTTCACATTCCTCTTCGCTTTTTTTGAAGAGGGGGAGGGCGATGAATATTTGCCGGAACTTCTCCGAGAAGAGTTCACCTGTCTCCTTGTCTGCAAGAATAACGTCTGTCCGGAGTTTTATGTTCTTGTCCATGATGAAATTCATCAGAAAGACTCCGTAAACAGCTTTTATTTCAAATTTCCAGTCGTGCCCCGTCCGGCCCTGGTTGACGATGGCACGGGAGAGATAGAAGATGGAGCGTTCTTTAAAATTGCTCTGCATGCGGTTTTGCATTTCGACAATTATCTTTTCGCCCGTGTCCGTGGTGCAGTAGACATCGTAGATGATGCCTCGTCCTTCCGGGTAGTCCGGCAGCTGTTCGTTGTTCAAAAACGTTAAGTCGGTTATCACTCGTTCACCTTCGAGAAGGTCGTTCAGAAATTCGATTAGTAAAATCTTGGAGACTTCTCTGCCGAATATTAGTTTGAATCCGTAGTCGGTGAACGGATTGATAAATTTGCTCATTGTTTTGGTTGTTTCTCTTTTATGTTGTAAAGAGATGTTTCTCTTCGCATGTATAGTGAAGAGGCTTTTCTTTATTCTACAAAGATAGGATAAATTATTGTTTTATGATGCGTTTGGCGGGAGAAATAAATGACGTGGGTGCTCAAAAATGTTCATCTCCCTCTTAAAAATGTTCATCTTCCCCTAACTCGCTTTTTGAGGATGCCGTTGTAGGTGTCTTCAAATTCTGCCGAGTGGTTGAGTGCCCAGAGGATGTAGTCGCCCGGCTCGTTCTTTTTGAGCAGGGTGGAGCGGTATTCGGAGCTGAGGACTTTCCATAAGGTGCCGCAGGGACCACCCAGCTTTCTGCGTCGGGCGAGGGCGAGGATGGCTTTCACGGTTGGTTCGTTCCGGATGCCGATGGCGTCCATGTTGAGGCGTAGCAGGGATTCGGAGAATCCTCCGGAAGCAGTGCTTTCGTTCGGGGCTTCTTCCTGCTGACTTCTTTCGTATTGGGTTCCGTTGTGCTTGGCTTCTTCCTGCTGGTTTCTTTCGTACTGAGTTCCGTTGTGCTTGGCTTCTTCCTGCTGGTTTCTTTCGTATTGAGTTCCGTTGTACTTGGCTTCTTCCTGCTGACTTCTTTCGTATTGAGTTCCGTTGTGCTTGGCTTCTTCCTGCTGGTTTCTTTCGTATTGGGTTCCGTTGTGCTTGGCTTCTTCTAGCTGGTTTCTTTCGTATTGAATTCCGTTATATCTAGTTTCTCCCTTCTGATCTATTCCTTCATTTCTTCTTTCTTCCTTATTTTCCTCCCCTCTTTTTCCGGACGAGATTTCTAAAGACAAACCTTTGACAGCAACAGGCGCAGCCTGAAAAACGCCGTTTGACGGAACGGGCGGCTGCTCTCTATCCTTCTCCCATTCATTTTCGGTTTTGCTTTGTCTTTCCCTTTCTTTGTCTCTTTCTCTTTCTCTTTCCGGTTTGCTTTTAATCTCAGTATCTGTTTCCGATTTACTTTCGATTTCTGTATCCGTTTCCTGTTTTGTTTGTGGGATTGTTGCTGCAATTTCTCGTTTTTTTGCAGCATTAATTTTCATAGCTGCTTCGTCGGTCACTGTTTTTGTAGCATTGATTCCTGTGCCTGCTGCATGGATATTTGTGCCTGTCGTGTCGATTCCTGTCTTTGTTTTAGTAACTTCTGTAGCTGTGATATTGATTCCTGTTTTTATTGCGTTGACTTCTGCGCCTACTATATGGCTTTCCGCTTCATACACTTCTGTACCTTTTGAATTTATATTATTTCTTATTTCTGCGGAATTATTTTCCGTTCCATCCTCTCCTTCCTTGATGAGCCAAAACTGTTCCAGCGGAAGTTTGTATTTCCTTCGGCTGTCGGTAATGATTTTGTGGTATTGCTCTTGGATGGCTTGCGAAGTCAGAATCCCGTACTCCTTATATATATAGGTGTCGAACAGTCCGACGGACAGGCAGTCGTCGATGATGGCCTGCATCTCCTCCTCCTCGCAACACACTTCCTGCGAAATGTCGAACAAGGTATCTTGATTCCATGCGATGTAAAATCCCTTTTCTTTGTAGATGAGGCAGAGCAGGGAAGTGAGTGCGGCAATTCCTGCTGCATGATGACGGTTGGAAATGCGGCGTACCTTCCTGTCTTGGAAGAAGTTGACATCGAGCGGGAAATAATCTAATCCGGGTTTGGAAATACGGGCCATCTTTTTGAATATTTAGAGTGATATTGAATGATAAATAATGAATAAGGCGAATCGGTAATTTTAATTTAGCTCATTTCAGTATGGTGATAAGCTACTTGATAGTCAGTTCTGTCTCTCAACTGAGGGTAACTAAAAAGTCGATTCTATCTCAATTGGGGGTGACTAGAAAGTCGATTCTATCTCTATTCTCCTCCTTCGGGAAGGAGGAGTGGTCGCAGACCGAGGTGGTAGGAGAAATAATGTTTATACCTATTTCTTTGTAAATGATAGGATTATGCATTCACCTACCACCTCCCCCTACGGGTACTCCTCCTTCCCGAAGGAGGAGAATAGAGTTACTATTGCGTACAACTATTCGAGTTACTATTGCGTACAACTACTCCCTAGAACTCCTTTTTCACATCGAAGCAGGGACAGGCTTTCATGTATTCATTGGGTGAGATGATGCCGTCTCCGTTGAGGTCGGGGCTTGTGTCCCGGTGTCCGATGACCTGTTTCACGTTGGGGAAGGCCAGTTGCAGAGATTTCACCAGTCGGATGAGGGCAGTGCGTTGTGCATCTGTCCGTGTGTCGGCGGGGCGGCCTTCCTTGTCCAGTCCGCCGACGTAGCAGATGCCGATGGAACGCTGGTTCCAGCCCATACAATGCGCCCCGTCGAGGGTGACGTCTCGTCCCGGTTCGATGGTGCCGTCGAGGCGGATGACGTAATGATAGCCGATGGACCAGAAGCCACGGGCACGGTGCCAGCAGTCGATATCGGCAGCGGTGATGTCCTGTCCCGCACGGGTGGCGGAACAGTGGATGATGATGGTGTCTTTCATTGCAGAAACTCCTTTCTTTGTCCTCTTTCTCTGGGCAATATATAAGTGTTGAAACCAAAAATGGCGGATTCTTCGGGAGACAGGCGGCGGTAATAGTGTTGCGTCACTGAATGGTGTACGGGAACAAAGAGAGAAATAAGAGGAAGAGGCGATGAAACAAGGGGAGAAGAAACTGACTGCACACATACATTGCCTGCTTCGGACTTCCCGATTGAATTACTCGATCTGCCTGTTCCGAGCAGATTGCCTGCTTCGGACTCTCCGACTGAATTGCTCGATCTGCCTGTTCCGAGCAGATTGCCTGCTTCGGACTTCCCGATTGAATTACTCGATTTGCCTGTTCCGAGCAGATTGCCTGCTTCGAACTCCCCGATTGAATCAGCTTTGACGGTCAGCACAGGTATTTCGGGTGCTATCAGAAAGCATTCTTCCGAACCGCTTCTTTCGGCTCTTGGCTTTTTCTTCATGGCCGATTGCTTCAGCCTTTCGGGGTGTAATAAATGCAGCACCAGCCAATTACGTTGTTTAGGGTTCATTTGTTCCCCTTTTACCAGTGCGTTCATGGATGGATAGGCTTGCAGAATATTTCCTGCCTCGTCCGTTGTGGCACAGGGGACGGGGGAGAGGGCGGGTGACGACGGACGCAGACCGGTCCGGATGGCGTGCATGACATTGTCGTAGGCATCGCACCATTCGAGGTTGGCGACGTGGTTGTTGAGCTTGTTTCCGTCGAGGTGGTTCACTTGGGGGAGACGCTTCGGGTTGGGGATAAAAGCTGTTGCCACTAAGCGGTGTACAGAGTAGCCGACGTATATCCCCTTTTGGCGGATGGCCACGTACTCATAACCTTTTGCGGTAATGCTGCTGCTGATTATCAACTTCGATTTGCCTTTGAAACTCAATATCCGCCCGTGGTCTGAAACCATATAATCGGAATTTG
>OJPJ01001113.1_pt1 | contig 9623 bp, 6 predicted proteins | sample 1598451 | NCBI WGS metagenome assembly OJPJ01 (sample SAMN03922479, study PRJEB24848) | human gut metagenome | isolation source: stool sample | host: Homo sapiens | place: Germany | collected 2010-11
GCGGAGAAGCCAGCTTTGCCTTTGGACAGACAACATTTAGCGGAAGTTGGTTCTCTTCTGCTAGAATTCCTGCTGATCCGACGAAGGTCGTAGGCAGTGTTGCTATCGGTGATAATACATTTGCCCGTACCGGTAGTACGATGATCGGTTCACATAATTACAAAGGCGCACTGGGGGATACCACGGTAGACAGCGCTTCTACGCGGACAGACGCGTTGAATGTCTATGCCACCACCATCGGTGCCAACAGTTTCAGCAATGGCGCTTTTACGACAAGTACCGGTGTCTATAATATTATTTCCAGCGAGTATAATGGTGGACGACTGGCAAATCCGGTAAAGAATTTAGGAGCCACCATTACAGGTTCTTTGAATAGTATTGAATCGAAAACATCAAATAATCGTTATGCTGGTATCGCTAATACTGTTACTGGTGTGGCAAACCGCACCTTTAATTCCAATGGATCTCTCATTTACGGTGCCGGAAATGAAATTACCAATTCCATCACCAATATTTCTGCACCATCTGATAGTGGTTCTTCTGCAAAAGAATTTGCTGATAAATTGAGAACTGCGATTACAGGTTCTAAAAGTGGCGGTGCCACTTTAGCTATTGGCGGTGGCAACAAAGCGGATTATACCCAGAAAACATCCATTATTGGCGTTAACAATACCGTGACCGGTACCAGCGGCAGTCCGAGTACCTACAACTCGATCACCGGTTATAATAATACAGCGACTAATATCAATCACGTCTCCGTCATCGGTTCTGAAAATAATGTGACCAATACAAATGGCGCTGTTGTCTTTGGGGATAAGAGAACACTGACAGGTGCCGACGGCAGCGTTGTCATCGGTTCGTCTCAAGCCGGTACCAGTACCAGTGTCAAGAATGCTGTAGCCATCGGCAGTGAAGCCAACGTGACCAAAGAAGGCGGTGTAGCGCTTGGCGCAGGTTCTGTGGCGTCCGTGGATAAAGGCGTTGCGGGCTATGATCCCGGAACAGGTACGAATTCCACGGATACATCTTCGGTATGGAAATCTACGCAAGCAGCTGTTTCCGTAGGCGATACGTCCAAAGGTATCACCCGCCAGATTACCGGAGTTGCAGCCGGCACAAATGATACTGATGCTGTCAATGTAGCGCAGCTGAGGAAAGCAAAAACATCCATCGTAGCGGCTGCTTCCACAGAAGTAAGGGCCGGGACGAATATTACGTCGGTGAATAAGACGGCAGATCCTGGGGACGGACATGCTATATACACGATCAATGCCAAGGATACGGTAGTAACCGGCGGCACGGCGACCTATGCCTCGAACGGTGCAGGTACTGCTACGCTGACAAACAGTGATGGAACGACAGCAACCGTCACCGGATTGCAGGACCGCTATACATCATCTGCTTCACTTAGCGGGGATACGTTGAACTTCACTCGTAATGACGGCAGCACCTATTCCGTTTCCGGCATCGCGTCTTCGCAGGATATCAAAAATGTAACCAATAAAGTAGGCGAACTGGGAACCCGTGTGAACCGTGTAGGAGCGGGCGCTGCAGCATTGGCAGCCCTTCATCCCCTTGATTTCGACCCGGATGATAAGTGGGATTTCGCAGCCGGTTACGGCAACTACAAAGATGCTCATGCCGTATCGGTAGGCGCATTCTACCGCCCTAATGAAGATACCATGTTCAGCGTGGGCGGTTCCTTCGGTGCCGGTGAAAACATGGTGAATGCCGGAGTTAGCGTGAAGCTGGGACAGGGCAACCATGTATCCACATCCAAAGTAGCCATGGCAAAAGAAATCGTCGATCTCCGTGATGAGAACAAGGACTTGAAGAAACGCCTGGATACCATGGAGCAGAAGATGAATTCTATTCTTGGCATCCTGGATATGGGTAAGAAGAAGGATTTCCCCGATGTGCCGGAAAACCACTGGGCTTATGAATATGTGGCTACATTGGCAGGAAACGGTATCATCGAAGGCTATCCGGACGGTGAATTCAAGGGTGACCGTTCCATGACCCGCTATGAATTTGCGGCGATGTTCTATCGTGCATTGAAGAATGGAGCGCCGGTAGATGACAATATGGATAGAGCCATGAATGAGTTCGAACCGGAACTCCGCCAGATCCGTCTGGATCGTATCCGTGTCGACCGCATTTCCGGCAAGGACAATGACAGAAACAAGGTAGAACGTGTCCGTGTCAACAGTGAAGACGATAAGGCGAAAAATGATTACCGCGATGTGTATGGTTCTCATATTTCCCCGAAAGCGTAATGGAAAGCAAGGGTAAGGAAATAACTTAAGAAACATAAAATACGGTACTCGTCAGATGTGATGAGTACCGTATTTTTGTATGACTGAGGATAAGCTGACGGTCAGGCGTCATCCGAAGCGAATGTGAAGGATCTGTACCCGTGGTGGGGAAAGTGGTAAGGCGTCATCCGAGTCATAGATTCTTCACTCCGTGCCATATTGCTGCTTTGCTGCTTTTTCACAAAGCATTCTTGCGTCCATTCAGAATGACGATTGGAGGAAGAGGATAAAAGCTATCAGCTGTGAGCTGTGAGCCGTTAGCTGTGAGTTAAAAGCCGAAGCATATGATTTCCATTAGGTGTCATACGAAACAACAGCAAAGGATTTGCTGTTGTAGTGAGGAAAACGTTAAACGTCATCCGAAGCGAACGTGAAGGATCTATACCCGTGGTGAGGAAAGCGGTAAGGCGTCATCAGAGTCATAGATTCTTCACTCGGTGTCATGTTGCTGTTTCCCGTTTTTCTCGAACAGCATTCTTGCGTCCATTCAGAATGACGATTGGGAGAAAAGGCGTCATAATGGGGGGAACGTTAATCGTCATCCGAAGCGAATGTGAAGGATCTATGCCCGTGGTGAGGAAAGTGGTAAGATGTCATCAGAGTCATAGATTCTTCACTCGGTGTCATGTTGCTGCTTCCCGTTTTTCCCACAAAGCATTCTTGCCACCGTTCAGAATGACGATTGGAGGAAGAAGATAAAAGCTATCAGCTGTGAGCTGTCAGCTATAAGCTGTTAGCCATTAGCCATTAGCTGTGAGTTAAAAGCCGAAGCATATTTTCCATTAGGTGTCATACGAAATATCAGCAAAGGATTTGCTGTTGTAGTGAGGAAAACGTTAAACGTCATCCGAAGCAAATGTGAAGGATCTGTACCTGTAGTGAGGACATCGGCAAGGCGTCATTCAGAGCAACAGCGAAGAATCTATTGCCGTGATAAGGAAGATGGTAAGTGTCATCCGCAAAATGGTGAGGCTGGGTGAAATATACCGCAGCAGCCAAAAAAGAAACACGATCTCCCGCGGCAGAGAAATTTATGGAAGAATTGGTAAAAACCGTAAAGCGTAAAATATAAAATAACAGGGTGCGGTCTTGTACTGTTATTAAAAAGGAAAAAGCAGGAGGGTTCTATGCTGGAGACATTAAAAGAAGCGGTGTGCGCCGCCAATCTGGAACTTGTGAAACGGGGTGTCGTGATCTATACATGGGGGAATGTGAGCGGTATCGACCGGGAGAAAGGCCTTATGGTCATCAAACCGTCAGGTGTGCCTTATGAGAGCATGACAGCGGGCGACATGGTAGCAGTCGATGTGGAGACGGGAGAAACAGTGGAAGGGAAATGGAAACCGTCTTCCGATACGGAGACCCACCTGGCGCTGTACCGCGCGTTTCCTGAAATTGGCGGTGTGACACATACCCATTCCGTCAATGCCGCAGCTTTTGCCCAGGCGGGACTCGATATTCCTGCTCTCGGTACGACCCATGCGGATTATTTTTATGGGGATATCCCCTGCACAAGGGCGCTTACGGAAGAAGAAACGAAAAGCGCTTATGAGAAAAATACGGGTGCCGTCATTATAGAAACTGTGCGATGCCGCGGATACGAGCCGCTTGCCGTGCCCGGTGCCCTTGTACGGAACCACGGGCCTTTTGCCTGGGGAAAAAATGCGGCGGACGCTGTGTACCATGCGGTCGTCATGGAGACTGCGGCGGAAATGGCGCTGAAAACAAAATTATTGAATCCTTCGGCCTCGCTTCCCGCATACATCCTTGACGAGCACTACCAAAGAAAGCACGGTCCGAATGCGACGTACGGACAAGGGAAATAAGTGAAAAACAGAAAGGAAATGTTCTTGCCGGTGTGAAGTTTCATTTTATTTTTCCGGCCGGAAATTTTTACAGCTCATGGCGGCCTCTTCGTGTATGGAGATTTGACACGGATCTGCTGTGAGTTTTTTATTGTGCAGGCATATGACTGATTTTGCCATTCAATGTACAATCTGCGTGAATTGTCCGTTAATGGACTTTATTTTGCAAATGATTATTGAATGTAAATACCCATGTGGGTATAATGAGGCCAAGAAAAGGAAATGGTACAAGAGCGGATGATAAAGGAGATGAAGTTCATGACAGCAGCCAATCATTATACACCGGCAGAATCAGAAAGAAGAGGCGCAGCAGGGGGCAGGCTGCCGATGAAAAGATTCTTCGGAAGGATGACGGCGGAATTGAAGGAGAACAAGGCGGTTCTTCTTGTGTGGGGAGCATTCTGCACGATGCTTACCGTATCGTCTGCCATCGATCCGCTGGGAGGAGAAATGGTCCGGCAGGATCGCTCTGTTCCTGTAGTGACAGGAAATACATTCATTAAGGAATAAAACGGTTATCAGAAAAGCAGCGGGTGCTTATCCGCTGCTTTTTAGCGGATGGATGCCGGCAGATGAGCAATTGGGATGTTTCCCCCAATCAAAAAAGACAGAAATAGGAAAGCAGAGATTCTTTTTACGGTTGAGGACAGGGATGCTGCAGGTGCGGCGGAACTGTTAAGCGTTATTCTGAGCAGTGAAGAATCCGTATCTATGATGAAAGGAGAGGGGAATCCGGGCGGTTTCTCTCTTTTGCAGTACGAAAAAAGCTTCCCGGTGAAAGGAAGCTTTTCATAGAGGTTGTGTAAGAAGCAACAATGAGCAGAAACGCCACGGCCAATGGCTGTCTCTTCTGTTTACGCTTCTATTGTATCTTGATGGCAATTATTTGTCAAGTAAGAAAGCGACAGAAGATTAACAATCGAGGCGCGGAAATTTTATAAAGCTATATAGAAATATGTAGAAATGCAGATGAGGATGTGCTATAGTATAAAAAATTAATATATTTGCGAATGAAAAGGAGAAATAAGATGGGCATGATGAAAGAATTCAGGGATTTTGCTGTCAGGGGCAATGTGGTCGATATGGCAGTCGGCGTCGTTATCGGCGGCGCTTTCGGAAAGATCATATCTTCCCTGGTGGAAAATGTCATCATGCCGCCCATCGGAATGATTATGGGCGGTGTTGATTTCTCAAATCGGTTTATCAATCTGGGAAAAACACCAGTGGCTACACTGGCGGAAGCCAAAGAAATGAACGTGCCTGTCATCGCTTACGGACAGTTTTTCAATACAATCATTGATTTCCTGATCATCGCTTTCGTGATTTTCCTTGTGATCCGCCAGATGAACAGGGCTTTTCCGAAAGAAGAAGCCGCACCGGCGCGCACCTGTCAGTTCTGCAAAGAACCCATTGCCGATGATGCGACCCGCTGTCCACACTGCACAGCTGTTCTTGATGAAACAAAGTAATTTTTCTGCAGGATGCCTTCTCTGTTTTTGCAGGGAAGGTTTTTTACCGGTCTTTTCTTGACCCTGTTTCCGTTACAAACTATAATAAGAAAATATGCGAGCGTGGCGGAATTGGTAGACGCACAGGATTTAGGATCCTGCGCCTTGCGCATAAGGGTTCGAGTCCCTTCGCTCGCACCATTTTCCATCAGTCGAAAGACCGGCGGATTTTTTTATTGCAGTGAAAACCCCTTTTGACAATGCTTCGTCCGGCAAAAGGGGTTTATTTTAAAACGGGATATGATTTTGAAATAGGATATAAAGAAATATTATAATTGCACCGGGATAATCAATTCCTGGGGAATGGGTTCTCCGTCAGGATTCACGGCCGGTGTGAAGCTCCATTCTTTTACGGAATTTTCCGCATACCCGGAAAGGATTTTGAAATCGCTGCCCGGCAGATTTCCATCGTTGTCTGCTTTCGGTTTGCCGTCAGTTTTTCCATCCGCCGTGATGTAGACGGAAACACGAATCACAGGATGGTTATTTCTTTCTATGGCTTCTTTCACTTCGGCAGACGCCTTCTTCATCGGACGGTCGGACGGAGCAGCAGGTGTGGAAACCATCATGGAAAGGAAGCGTACAGGAATGGATACGGCAGCGCTCACCGGCTTGTCTCCCAGTTTGGCGGGGTTGAAGCGCCAGCCTTCTACGCATCTCATGGCATATTCGTCAAGAACGACGGATCCTGCGCTTTGGGTGACAACGGCATCGGCGGGGATCCCGTCTTCCGTGACGGTCATCCGGATGACTGTGGCGGAAGAATGAGGAAGGGATTCCATGGCGGCATGGACGGCACCGCTCTGAGGAAGCATGGGATTGCTTTTCAGACTTGGCTTTGTCTGCATTTCTTCTGTGAGCGGAACGCCGTTCTTGTCAAGGAAATATCCTCCCTGCGGAACCGCTGCCTGGGAAATGCCGGAAGAAAGAAGGAGTGCTGCGGATAATAAGATTAATATTTTTTTCATAGTGACCTCGTTTTCTTTAAAATAAAGTACATTTACATTTTAATGGATGGAGCGGAAAAAAGAAAGTTAACCACGGCAGAAAAAATGAAACGGAGAAAGGACGTTTTTCCTTCCAAAGAAGTATCTTTAGATGATTAAAGCAGTGAATTATGATACAATATACATAAATATAAAACGGTTATTTTTTATTTTTCAGCAGTGTTTCTGTGAATTTTTGGGGTTTACGGAAGTTTTTGCAGTTCCCTCTTTATATATTGGAAATGCGGAGAACCGTTTTCGTATTTCTTTGGTCGTGTTTTTATTTGGAATCAGGTTTTGCGGGATTGAGGGAGGATAGATGACGGAGATAGAAATGTTCCGCGGCGCGATGATTGGCGGCGCCTGCGGAGATGCTCTGGGGTACCCTTTGCAGGAGCTTTCTGTCTGTCGTATTCAGCACAAGTACGGGCCCTTTGGCCTGCGTACGCTTGTGCGGAACGGGCAGTGCGGAAATCTGGCGCCGGTGACGGGAAATACGCAGATGGAACTGGCCACGGTAGACGGACTTCTGTGGACAGATGCAAAGAAATTGGAAGAAGCAGAAGGGCTGTACCGCGGCTATATGCGCTGGTTTTACAGCCAGACGGGGGAGGAACCGCGGCGCGGGCAGCGTACATGGATGAGACGGCAGCCTCATGAACGGGAGATCTGCCTTGTGCGGGAAAAATTCATGCATGCCCGCCGTAAACCGGAAGAAGGTCTTTTGAATGCGTTTTCCGGGGAAACGATGGGGACAACGAAAAATAAGGTAAATGAAAGCAAAGGCGGCGGCGCGCTGACAAGAGTGGTACCTATCGGGCTCCTTTATGCCGGCGACAGTAAGACAGCTTTTAATGCCGGCGTAAGGGCGGCGGCTTTTTCCCACTCGACTCCTGTCGCCTACTATGCGGCAGGGGCGGTATCGGCACTGATTGCCTGCCTTGCTGACGGAATGACGCTTCCCAAGGCTATTGAACGGATTCACGGGCTTTTGAATAAAACCCATCGGACCGACAGCATTACCACGCTTCTTTCTGCGGCGCAGCAGCAGGCTAACGACCAGCCTGCCGGAAAGGGGAATGTCTGGGCGTACATCGACAGTATCCATTCTCTGGGAAGCGGCGATCAGGCAGATGAAGCTCTGGCGATAGCCGTATATGCTGCTCTTGCCGTGGATGATCCTGTAGATGCGATCATCGCTGCGGCGAACCATAACGGAAACAGCCCGATTACGGCAGCGCTGACAGGAGCCATAGAAGGCGTCCGCTTCGGCGCGGATTTTCTTCCGAATTACTGGAAGGATCTGGTGGAAGGGGAAGAAATCATTGCCGGTCTGGCGGATAAACTGTACCACCTGTATGAAAAACGCCTGAGAAGAGAAAAGGCAAAACAGAAAACAAAAGTTAAAACGGCCGGATCTGAAAAAGGGAAAATAAAATCCGGAAAACCGGCAGAGGAAAAGCCCGCTGAAGAAAAGCCGAAAAGAAAGCGCACAGGAAAAACGGAAGCGGCCGGTGTGAAAGAAGCGGAAGAAACGGTAAATCGGAAGGCCAAAAGATCACGAAAGGCGAAAACCGCAAAAGCATAAAAATAGAAAAGGGAAGAAAGAGAACATTCCTGCTGCCGGCAGCGAGTGTTTTTCTTTTATGGCAGATAAGAGTTTCCTCTGCGGGGGCTCTTTTTTGACGGGCAAATTTCTTTTCCTTGTTATTTCTTCTTCCATCCCTTATACTTCTTTCATGGTTTAATGAAAGGGGACTGTAATGAAGAGGATTTTTATTTCTCTTTTCTTTTTTGCTTTTATGTGGACCGCTGCCGGGGCGGATGCTTCTCCGGAACTTCTTTTTGTCCGCTGGCCGGCGAATCCGGACGCGGTGTGGTATTCTTTCCGCATCGTGCCTGTGACACAGCATTTCGGACGGAAAGAAATGCGCCCGCCGATTTATGAAGACGGCCATGTTTTCCGTGACAGTGTGATGATTGAAAAAGAAATTACAGACAGCTATGACGGACCGGGGATCCTCTGCTGCCAGGTGAAAGCCATCGGTCTGGACGGGCAGAGCATTTCCGCCTATTCGGCGACTGTGCCGATGGAAAAGGCCGCGCAGGAAATGGAACGGTACGCGCCGAAGATCCGTGTGAAATACCATGAGCAGAATGGTACGGTTCTTCTTTATCCGGCGTATTCTTTTGTGAAAATTCCCCACGCGGTTTCTTATGAAGTGGAAATCACTGATGAAGAACCGGAGAATCCTGACGGCTGTGAACCGTCTGTTCATCGCATTTCGCAGGGGATTGTTACAATCCCCGAACTTTTTGACGAGCTGCCGCGGCAGGGAACGGTCTGGTGGCGTGTCCGCGGTCTTGATGAAAATGGCGGACCTGTAGGCGTATGGAGCGAAGCGGAAAAGATTGTGAATGATCCCGCGGAAAACTGGGAAACCGGCATTCTTGGAGACAGTATCAGCCACGGCGGCGGGCGGATGTCTTACAGTCCGGCGGATTGGCCTTACAATTATGCCTACTATCTTGATTTTCCTACGATAAATATGTCCCGGAGCGGTGATAAAACGGAGGATCTTCTCCGGCGGTTCGATGCAGATGTCCTCTCTTTCCATGTACGGTACCTTCTCATTATGGGTGGAACAAACAATCTGCGCTGCGGGGGAACGGCGGAAGAGGTCATTTCTGACCTGGAAGCTCTTCAGGAAAAATGCAGGTCCGGTGGCATCGAGCCTGTCCTGCTTACCATTCCTCCGATCGCCCCGGAACGGATTTTGAAATATTACCACCAGCCGACGGCGGAAAACTGGAAAGCGGAATTTGACAAAGTGAATGGCTGGATACGGACGCAGACCCATATCGATACGGCAGCGCCTTTTGCCATGTATGAATACATGCCGGAAAATCTTGCGGCGGACGGCCTTCATCCCGACAAAGAAGCAAAAG
>OJPJ01001161.1_pt1 | contig 9345 bp, 10 predicted proteins | sample 1598451 | NCBI WGS metagenome assembly OJPJ01 (sample SAMN03922479, study PRJEB24848) | human gut metagenome | isolation source: stool sample | host: Homo sapiens | place: Germany | collected 2010-11
AGGTAGGCGTTCAGCCTGCCGCTTGTGAGAAGATTCGTGTATGTAACCCTGCGGTATTCTTTCAGATACCGCAAGTGCCGCAGCCCCCAAACACCGATTACGTTTTCTTTTTCGGGTGGCAAGGTAAGGCAGGGGATAAGGTAATTGCCCTGCTTTTCATATCTGCCACCCATTTCTTCAAAGAATGATTTTGCCATCTTTCTATACCTCCGTTACCGTATTTTTAATTTGACCGTCTTTGCGTGGACGAATTTAATGAGAAGTTCATCCACGCAATCCGTATATCTGCCCTCCGCTATGAGCCTGTTCCTAAGCTCATTCAGACAGTAAATCACTAACCGCAACTCGTTTTCATTAAGATACAAATGATATTTTTTCTCCCTCATTTTCTTTCCTTTCCAGAGGACAGCCCTTTTTCCTGCAAGGGTGCTTTAAGACCTTTGCCTTGAAAACCCGTTCCCCTATGTAACCGCCGAAGCGGTAACAGATACGGACAGCCTGCAAGACTTCTCCGTCTGTTTCTGTTCGGTCAAATACCTCGATACGCTCTATCAGAAGATTGAGGTTTTCGGCGGTCAACTCCTGTATGCCCACATATTCAGCCATTAAATCTGCCCACTTTACAGCATTTCTCTGATTGTCCTTGACCTCCTGCAAGGCGTTTTCGAGTGTGTCTATCTGCTTTAAAAGTTCTTCCTGCTCACTCTGGTATTTCTCAATCAGACGGTTAAAGTTATCATTAGAGATACGCCCCGAAAGAGAATCTTCATAGAGCCTATCGAATAATCTCGTCACTTCGTCATAGCGTTTCTTTGTCTGCTTCAGCTTGCTTTCGTTGGTCTTTCCCTTGTTTCCGTCCGCCTTATCGTTCATCTTGACCGCCAGAGCCACCGCCTTATCCTTGTCCTCATAAGCAAGTCGGGCGTGATACTGAATATCCGCAAGCACCGCCTTGTATAAATCTTCATAGAAAATGCGGTGGTCTGTGCAGGACTTTGTATTGTGGGCGTAGGTGGTACACACATAAATCCTGTGCCTTTTCTTTGTCCAATAACGGATATTTAATGCTTTTCCGCAAGTACCGCACTTCACAAGCCCTGCAAAGGGTGATACGAAATGCTCGGTATCCTCACGCCTGCGGCTTAAAATCTTTGCGTTTGCACTGTCAAATATCTCCTGCGATACAAGCGGCTCGTGGGTATTTTCCACCCGTATCTGTTCAGATTCGGGTACTTTTTTACTCTTTCCCACCTTGAAAATGCTCTCTGTCTTGCACATCACAGAATGTCCGAGATAGAGAGGATTAGAGATAATGTTCCGAATGACTGTATGCGACCACTCGTATTTATTTTCGGGATTTTCAAAGCGTTTGGAGTAGTCCTTTTCGCCCCTTGTATGAAGCCACCAAGAGGGGCAGGGTACTTGTTCCCTGCGGAACTCCGCAGCTATTTTATGTGCCCCCATTCCTGCGTTGGCAAGCTCAAAAATACGCTTCACAATCCAAGCGGTTTCAATATCAACAATCAGTTTGTTGTGATTGTCGTGTGCTTTCAGATAACCAATAGGGTTAAAGGAGCTTCGGTACAAGCCTGCTTTTGCCCTTGCCCGAATAGAAGAACGGATTTTACGGGAGTTATCCCGTGAATAAAATTCGTTCATTACATTTTTCAGAGCTGCTATATCGTTGTTCTTGTTAGCAGTATCCACACAGTCATTGACAGCAATATACCGCACATTCTTCATCGGGAAATAAATCTCCGTGAAATGTCCGACTTTCAAATGGTCACGCCCTAGACGGGATAAATCCTTTGTGATAACCACATCTATTTTTCCTGCTTCGATGTCATCGAGCATACGGTTAAAGTCTGGGCGGTCAAAATTTAATCCACTCCAACCGTCATCCACATACACCTCCGCCACCAAAAAACCGTGTTCCTTTGCATACTGCGTGAGCATTGCTTTCTGTGTTTTGATACTTTCGCTGTCGCCCTGTACCATATCGTCTTTGGATAATCGGCAGTAGAGGGCTGTCCTTAAAACGCTCATTCGTCTGCCTCCTCTCTCTGTTTTCTCTCCTCATTGTATTCTGTATCTTTCACAATCTCAAAGGTGCGGACAGAGGTTTTCCCGTTCCGCACCGCATTTACAAGCAGGGAAAGAAAAAGTTCCTGCATATCTTTATCGCCCGAATAGACCGCCTGCACGGTTATCTTCGGGCGTGTAACTGTTCTTGCCATAGGCAAATACCTCCCTCCAAAAAGGAAAAGGGAGCGTAAAAACGCCCCCAATCCGTTTAAATCTATTTGCTTTTCAGTTCCGTTTCCAATGCTTTTCTTGATTCTGTCGGCACTGAATTTGAGCGTTTCTTTCTGGTTTGCCTTTTCCTCCGTCATAATCTCAAAGATAGTGTCCATATCAAGCCGCCCCGACTGGCTCAGCCTTTTCATACGCTGTGCCTGTGACAGAGAGGGCGTTGCGTCCTCACTCTCCATCGTGACAAGCAAGTCTTTCTGCTCATCTTTCTTCAGAAAGGATAACTCCACCGCAGGCGTGAGGGCGATTTTTTCCTCGTCTACCATCTGCAAAATTGGCGGTATCAGCTCCGTCAGACGGATAAACCGCTGTATTTGTGTGCGGCTGTTGTTGGACTGCCTTGCCAGTAATTCCACGGAGGTCAACTTCTCCCCAAGTTGGGCAGAAGTTAAATCGGTGCGGAAACCCTGCCGCTTCATTGCGTCTAATTTCATCTTGTAGGCAAAGGCACGTTCCGAGGGCAGCACATTTTCACGCTGAATGTTGCTGTCTACAAGGGTAATAATTGCCCTGTCACGGTCTAAGGGCAAAACAAAAGCAGGGACGGTATCAATCCCTGCCAGTTCAGACGCTCGGACACGCCGCTGTCCTGCGATAATCTCATAACCCTGTCCGTCCTCTTTTGGTCGGGTAATAATCGGCGTGACCATTCCAAACTCCTTAATGCTTTCCGCAAGTTCCATCAGCATATCGTCCTCCACAACCCGAAAGGGATTGTCAGGGAACGGGTGTAAATCTCCAATCTTTAATACCGTAAAATCCTGTTTTTTCATTGTCTAACCTTACCTTTCTTTTGACTTGTTCCTGCCCGATTTTTGTATCTCCTCCAATACTTCGGGTGGGATTTTCTTTAATAAGCGTTCCATCTGGCTGTTGGTACGCTGCAATTCAAATATCTTTGCGTTTGCCTTTTGTACCTTTAATTCCTCCGCATATCTTTCATCACGCATACGCCCTGCATAGTCGGCTTCCTGTCTGATTTGTGCTTTCAGACTGTCGATATAGGCACTCTGTCTGCTGATTTCCTTTGAAAACTTCTCCACATCGGGCAGCCAAGCCGAGAGCAGCTCCAGAGCCTTGTCACGCTTTTTCCCTGCGTTAAAGGCGTTAATATCAGACAGAGCCTTAACGATTTCCTCATACTGTTTATCCAGTCTGCCGCCGAGTTTAAAGAGCCAAGTGGGGATATGCTTACGCCCCGTAATCATCGAGGACTGCCCACGCTCCAACTCATTCCACCGTGAGGACATACGCTCGTGATAGGCACTCTGCCATTCGGATAAGGTTTTCTGATTGCCTAAAAAGGCTTTTGCCGACAGCTTTCCCTCTGGCGTAATGGGGCAAAAGGAAAGGTGCATATGGGGCGTTTTCTCGTCCATATGCACCACAGCGGATAGGATATTCTGCCTGCCGACACGCTCCGCAATAAAGTCTAAAGCCATCATAAAATATGCTTTCTGCTCGGCAGGTGGTAAACTGTTCATAAACTCTGGCGAAGCGGTAATGAGGGTTTCTACCATCATCACGCTGTCACGCCGCACTTTGCAGCCTGCTTCACGCACCATACGGTTGATTTCCTTTTTGTAGGTGTATTTCGGCGGTGCGACAAGGTGGTAATTGTATTTAGAGCGTTGTATATCAATATCTGGATTGCTCTTGTAGGCTTCTTTTTTGCGTTCGTTGTGACGCTCACAGGCAGCCACAGAGCCAGCCTTGCGTTTCTGAAAACGCAGGATTGCATAGGGCATTTTTACATTCCTCCATTCCTTTTTTGATGTGCGATACCGTATGCCTTGCCCGACGGGTTGACAGCGGTGACGGTGATGACGGTTTTATCGGGATACCCCTGCCGCTATCAGCCCTTACGGGAGAACACCCCATAAACGCAAGGGGCAGGCGTGGGATTTCCTCGCCCTCTCTCGGCTCGTAAATCCACCCCTGCGTTCCGAAAAATCTCTGATTTTTCCGAATGCGTTTTCAGGGTGTAATAGTCGTAGCAGACATTGTTCTCATTTAAGACAGTTGCACGATACTCATTGAGCAGCTTTGTGATAACATTCGGCGGTGTATCGCTTTCCTGCATTTGCGAGAGAAGTTCCGTTGCCGTACCCGACCATTTTTCTCTTTCCTGCATAAAGGACACTACCCGAAAAAGGACAGGCGGTATGCTTTCATCGGCAAGCTGCTGTTGTCCTTTGCGTTCCACCATCTCCCAACTGCAATCACGGAAACGGAGGGTAAATTCCTGATATTCAATATCCCTGCCCACACAATAGAGCTTTGCGGTATCGGAAGCCCGTGTTTCCTTTTCCAATACAAAGGTGGTATCCGCACTTCCCGTCAGCCCCGTTGTGCCAGATACCTTATTGAACACATCGCTGTCGCCCTGCTTGCGGATATGGTGGACGACCACCACCGCAAGGGAATGTCTGTCGGCAAAGTCTTTGATAATGGATATATCCCCGTAATCGTTTGCATAGGCGTTTTCCTTTGAAGATGTCCGTATCTTCTGCAAGGTGTCGATCACAATAAACCTGCTGTCGGGATAGGCTTTCAGATAGTCTTCAAGCTGCCCTACAAGACCGTCCGTTAATTTGCAGCTTGCCAGGCGAAGTGCAGATGTTCGCTTGCTTCATCAGTCAGCTTAAAGAGCCTGCTCTGGATACGGTAAAAGGTATCCTCCAGACAGAGATACAGCACATCGCTCTGTGTTGTGGGCATTTCCCAAAAGGGCGAACCTTGCGACACGCAAAGACAGAGCTTTAACATCAGCCAGCTCTTGCCGATTTTCTGTGAGCCGCAAAACAGGGAAAGACCTGTGGGGATAAGACCGTCCACTACAAAGCAGGGCTTATCAAGCGGCTGATAGAGCAGCGTGTCTGCGTCCACCGTTTTTAACTTCTGCATAGCCGCACTCCTTTCGTCGTTTTCGTCTGGTTACATACTTGCACATAGGCGTTTCCTCCTTAAAATTTTTAATATCCCAATCGCAAGAATTGAGATATGTAAGCACAGCCAATCCATACCGTTCCACGCTACCTTTGACCGAGTTCTCTCTGTCGGTGCTATGCACCCATTAAGCAAAGGGCGGGCTCGTATCGTGGCATACTATCCTTTGCGGCAGGTATCTCTCTGGCGGCTGCTATGAAATTTTCAAGGTGCGGAAATTTCATCTCTACCTGTTTCCACACAAGAACAGTGAGATCGATTTTGTTCTGCAATATGGCACTGAAATCATCCCAATCGAGGCGAAGGGCGGCGAGGACAAGTCTGCACCTTCCTTCAAGAAATACATTGCAGATCACCAGCCGGATCATGCTATCCGCTTCTCAAAGCGTGGCTATCGCAAGGATGGATATATTACAAACCTACCCTTGTACCTCGCACGAAAAACGAAAGACCTTCTGTAATGCAAGCCCCTCACATTCGCTGTGAGGGGCAATTTTTATAGGCTTAGTTCTCTTCATCCTCCGTTTCATCATCTTCGGCAATGTCAGGCTCTTCGTCTTCGTTGACATAGGCATCCTCTTCATAGCCCTCATCGTCATAGAAATCAAGATCATCATCCTTCTGCTTCTTACCTCGGATGAACTTGAAATAGTAATAGGCTGCACCTCCAATACCCACGACAGCAATGACACCGATGATTGCCGATGTTTGCACCGCCCGTCTGCGTAGGCTCCTCCGGCTCAATATCCGGTTCCTCCACAGGAGCTTAAGGCTCAGGCACAGAACCGGTGCATTCGCTCATGGTAGTCTTACACACCGAGCATTCCACATTTACAGCCCCGGCTTCACAGTGCGTTTCGCAAACGCAAGTGGTCAACTCTGCAACAGCTTCTTCATCCATCAGGGCAAGCAGATCAGCCTCATCGACCATATTGAGGAAATATGTCTGATACTGTTCCTCTTCATCGTTGATGGGCGCATCATAGTCGATGATGATATAGAAGGTGTTGCCGTTTTTGGTCTGGATCGTTATAAACTGCTTGTTTGTTGCTTTGTCATAGAGCAAATCACGGGTATAAGCATTGCCCGCATCGTCAATCGGCTCACCTTCGGGCAGCTCAGTAGGGGTTTCTTCCGGCTCAGTCGTATCGGGCATATCCTCCGGCAATGTGCCTTCGGTGATGGGAAGATTCTGGTCAGTGTCTTCCGCGTAGGCAAAAGCTGTCACAGAGAAGCTGCATACCAGCATCACGCAGAGGACGAGTACCGTCAAAAGGCGAAATTCTTTTCTCTTATTCATTCTCAGTTACCTCCATGCTTTCAATTTTAGGCTGCTTCGAGGAAGAGCCGCCCTTCATGTTGGAGAGGAAAGCCATAATCTGATCCTTGTCCATGACCATAGCGCGGACGGTGTTGATGATCTCAAGGTTCTCCAACTCGGTTTTCTTTTCGCGCAGCTCACCAAGCTGCTTTTCGATGTCTGCCGCTTTGCTTTCCAGCTTTGCGATGTCAGCGCAGACCTTCTGATATTTAGGATTCATAGATAATTCTCCCTTCGTTTAATAGTTCGGTCTTCCAAAGGCATAGAAGTGAGATTGCCAATAGGAAGAACTGATAGATGTGTATTGGATGGGATCGCCGCAGTGGAGCATTACATTATCACCGACATAGATGCCGACATGAGAAATGCCGGGAGTGTCGTATGTGCCGGTGAAGAAAATAAGGTCTCCGGGCTGTGCGTTGGCTCTGGAAACGGGTGTGCATACATTGTATAGCCCTTGCGCTCCAAGTCTGCCAGTGTTCACTAATCCCGTATTGGTTAGAACATAGGAGACAAAGCCGGAACAGTCAAAGGATGTGCTTGGATTGCTGCCGCCCCATACATATGGGTAATTCAGATATTTTTCTGCCTCCGTGACCAACCCGGAAACCGGTGAAACAAGCACTGAGTATTATACCTACGAAGTAGAAGTTCCCTATAACTATTACATCCTCAATGTGGAGCTGGAAAACTTCAATCTATCTCATGTGCCGGTTTACATCATGTCGCAGGATCAGCTCTCCATGTACGCAACCTATATGTCGGTTGTCGGCAATCGAGAGGATCTGTTCCCTGACTCGCAGTGTAGCTGCCTACACGGGTTTCTGTGCGATAGCGTACTTCGACCTCTTCCGTCAGTGTGAGGATGTATTGCTTTTCAAACAGCAGCTCAAGAGTGGACTGTACTTGGTCACGGGTAAATTCTCCCTCATGAAGCGCGGAAAGGATAGAAACCAGCACATACGGGTCATGCTCGATGTCATCCAACTCATAGCGGTATTCATCATAGCCGGGATGCAGAGTCTCGAAGTTATCAAGCTCATTCTGCAAATCTGCCTCCATTTGACAATATTGCTGTTCTGCACCTTGCATAGCAGCATCTTCGCTGAGGTAGGAAGACGCAATAACCGCCGATCTGGTTGACGAGAACATTGCCGTACAAGAGCTGAACAATGCGGCAAACAAAATAAGGGCTGCAAGACCTATTCTAATCCACATGAACGCAACCTTGTTTTTGGCAATAAACTCTTTTACCTTCTCCGCAACCTTTTCTCCGGTTTTCTTACCGGTCTTTGCAGTAGATTTTCCTGCCGTCTGCGTTCCTGCCTTACGAGCCGCAGCATAATCCTTCTTGATAGCGGATTTTTGGTAGTGCCTATTCATGTTGCGCTGTTTCTTCATCTCAGGGTGTTCCTGAACAGTCTTTTCATAGTGCAGCTTTTTGTCTGCCATCTCTGCCTTGTGTTCCAGCTTTGAAACCTTTTCAAAAGGCTTATTGGCACTGCTTTTTTTATGATGACTGTACTGACGGGTAGCGGATTCTACAAGAATTTCCGTTTTGTGCGCTGCTTCAACCGCAGAGTTGTCACCCTCAACCTCATGGATTTTCCCGTGAATACCGGAGGCAAGAGTATCACCCACCTTCCGGACACTCTTGTCAGCCTCAAAGGTGAGCTTGCTTTGCGTTTTCGGCTTCTTGACTTCATCCTCAAAGAAGAGACGGGTCTTCGCTTTGCCCTTATCTTCATCAAGGACGCGCTCTTTCTTTAGCACCTTCTTTGTAGGGAGCTTGTCACGAGCTGCATCCAGACGCTCATGCGCCTTTTCTGACCTCTTTTCCAGACGCTCAATTTTTTGCGTCGGCGCACCCTCTCCGGTGATCGGCTGTTCCGCAGCTCTTTCGGCTGCTTTGGAGAGAATTGCATCTGCGTCCACAGCGGCTTCAAATCTGGTGTTCCTCATACTGCCGGTTACTACGGTATCGAAGGCAGAATGCCCACCGGAGGGAGCTGCATGAAAAGTATCGGAAACAGAATGGATATTTGCAGAGGAATAATGATGGATGCTCTGCTGCGTCGCGGCGTTTTCCATCGAAGGATTGTCTCTGGACGGCTCTTCCGGCTGAACAAAAGGAATATCCTCAGGTCTCGCGGAAACTCTATGCTCTGTACCTTGCGTCAGATTTTCTTCTACCGCGCCGTCCTTGCCCATTCTCATGACAACCTTGTCTTTGGGCTTCAATTCTTCACGCGACATCAGATTTCACCTCCCATCCGATTTGTATCATCCCTTCTTTAGAACCCTTGCCAAAGATTTTTACAGTATGATTGGTTAAATCTACAGAGGACAACTTAAGATTGCAGATTTCAGATATCCTTGCACCTGTTGCAAAAAATATTTCAAGCACGGCAATATCACGGGTGGTAATTCTTTTTTGATATTCAGTTTTAGTTTGTGACTGCAAATTGTAGGCACAGATAAGAATGCTGTTAATTATGTTCAAAGGAATTGTTCTTGGAAGAATAACAGGTTCTTTGAAAGAAACTTCGATTTTGTCAAAGGGATTTATATCAATAACATCTTCAATTAAAAGATAATGGGTAAAAGCTTTTACAGTTGCAATTTTTCTTTTTACCGTTTTTGGCTTAAACTGTTCGTGCAGCATATCAATGTACAGGTAGATTGATTCCTTAGTGAACGTTTTGTCCGTAAATTCAGTGAATTGTCTAAGATCGGTTCTGTAGGCTTTTATGGTTTTATCG
>OJPJ01001163.1_pt1 | contig 9338 bp, 11 predicted proteins | sample 1598451 | NCBI WGS metagenome assembly OJPJ01 (sample SAMN03922479, study PRJEB24848) | human gut metagenome | isolation source: stool sample | host: Homo sapiens | place: Germany | collected 2010-11
CCCTCGCCGCGCGCCCGGTGGGGATAAAACCGGAAGGTCCGGAACGCGCCCACGCGTCCGCAGACAATCCCCCACGACGCATCGACGGCGACCTCCCCGGCCTGCGCCGCTTCGTCCTCCGCCCAGCCGAGCATCCGCTCAAGCGCACCTTCGTCCTCGTCGCGGTTGAACGTACAGGTGCTGTATATCAGCACTCCGCCGGGTTTGAGCGCACGCCACGCTTCACGCAACAGCTCGTCCTGCGTTGCGGCACAAAGCTTTACATTGCCTTCGCTCCATTCGCCGCGGGCGTCGCGGTCCTTGCGGAACATCCCCTCGCCGGAGCAGGGAGCATCCACCGCCACCACGTCGAACCACGCTTCGAAACCGCCCAGCTGCCGGGCTTCGCACGTCGTCACCGCAACGTCTGTCTCTTATACACATCTGACGTTGTCCGCCAGCACCTGAGCGCGGCGGCGGTCGATCTCGTTGGCGACGACCAGCCCGTCAGGCCCCGCGAGCGACGCATAGAGCGTCGTCTTGCCGCCCGGAGCGGCGCAAAGGTCGAGAATCCGCCTGCCGGCGACTTCGACACCCTGCAACAAATGTCCCACGAACTGCGACGCGGCCTCCTGCACATAGTAGGCCCCCGCATGAAAATCGCTGTCGAAGGTGAACTGCGGCCGCGCCGCGAGGTAATATCCGTCGCCGCACCACGGCACCCGGCCGTCGGCGTCGGCCAGCACGGCAGGCTGCACTCCGTCCGAACGGCCGGCCGCCTTGTCCGCGTCCTCCTCCCGCCCGGCTCCGCCGTTCTCCGGACCGCCGCACTTGGCCGGGTTCAGGCGCACCGACACGGGCGGCTCGGTGTCGAGCGCCGCGCAGAGCGCCGCGCCCTCGCTATCGCCCAGATCGCGCAAAACGCGCTCGGCAAACTTCGCAGGCAGCATCATGCGTTACTTCCGGGTATTAAGCGCATCCAGCCGCGCGCAGATTTTATCCAGCACGGCAGGGTCCGAAATGAAATCCTCATGGTCCTTGTCCACCACGAGCACGTCGCCTTCGTATATGTTGTCTATCCAGTTGTTGTACTTGTCGTTCAGCCGCTTGAGGTACAGCTCGTCGATATTCATCTCGTACTCGCGGCCGCGCTTGCGGATCTGCGAAATCAGCGTCGGGACGCTCGCCTTGAGATAAATCAGCAGGTCGGGCTTGGGAATCAGCTCGGTCACCAGCCTGAAAATCTTCATGTAGGTTTCGATGTCGCGCGTAGGCATCAGCCCCATTTCATGGAGGTTGCCGGCAAAGATATGCGCATCCTCGTAAACCGTACGGTCCTGAAAAATCACGCCCGAACCGCCGTCGGAGAGCATGTCCATCGTCTGCTGGATGCGGCTTCCCAGAAAGTACATCTGCAGATTGAACGACCAGCGGTTCATATCTTCATAGAAGTCGCCGATATAGGGGTTGTTGCACTCTTCGAGATACGACTTGGCATTGTAGCGCTTGGTCAGAATCTGGGTCAGCGTCGTCTTTCCGCTTCCGATGTTGCCTGCAATTGCTATATACATATTATACGATATTTGTTTTACATTTTTGTCCTGCCGGAGCATTCCGGCGCCCTGTCATCATGGCGTCGCGCCGCAAAAACGTCCGCCGTCACTTCTTCTCCCCGCCGAACGCCAGAATCTCCTCGGCCACATGGCGGTCGTTGACCAGCCGCGGCACCTTGTTCTTGCCGCGGGCGCGCAGCCATGCGAGGAAAAGCCCGCGGTCCACGACCGTCAGCCGCTGCCGTTCGAGCGTGGTCCGGCGCTTGGCGTCGTAATCCGAATTCACGGCCCGCAGCTCCCGGTCGAGCGCCTCGGCGAAATGCTCGCGGCTGTCAGGCTCACGCTCGAACTCCACGATCCACTCGTGGGCGCCCCGCTCCCGGAGCGACATGTAGCACGGCGCCACGGTATACTCCCCGACGACGGCCCCGGTCTCGTTGCTGGCGGCGATCAGGGCACGGTCGGCGTTATCGACGATCAGCTCCTCGCCGAAGACGTTGATATACTGCCGCGTGCGGCCCGCGAACCGGATCCGGTAGGGATTCGTCGAGGTGAACTCCACCGTATCGCCGATTTCGTAACGCCACAAACCGTTGTTCGAGGTGATCAGCATGGCGTACACACGGCCGCACTCCACGCCCTCCAGCGGGACGATCGTCCCGCCGCTGCGGAACTCGAAGAAGTTGCCGTAGTCGAGCATCAGCAGCATGTCGTCGCGCGACGGATCGTCGGCCAGCGCGAAGAAGCCCTCCGAAGCGTTGTAGGTCTCCATGTACTGCATCCGCTCCGAGGGTATCAGCGCCTCGAACGAGCGGCGGTAAGGGCCGAATTCCACGCCCCCGTGGGCGAACATGCAGAGGTTGGGCCACACTTCGAGCAGGTTCTGCCGCCCCGTATATTCCAGCACGCGACGCATCATCGCCAAATTCCACGACGGCACGCCCGCAAAGGCCGTGATGTTTTCGCCGACGCACTCGCGGCAGATCGCCTCGACCTTGCGGTCGAAGTCGGGAATGAGCGCCGTGGCCATACGCGGCGCACGGAACCAGCCGCTCCAGAACGTCGTCTCGTGTATCAGTATGGCCGACAGGTCGCCCACCAGATTGCGCCCTTCGCGGCTGCACGACCCGCCCAGCGTCAGCGTCTTGCCTTCGAAAACCCCGGTCTTCGGATTGTTGCCCGAAAAGACCGTCGCCACGTCGCGCATGCCCAGCGTATGGTTCCACCAGAGCGACTCCTCCGTGACCGGAATGTACTTGCTCCGGTCCGACGTGGTGCCCGACGAACGGGCGAAGAGCTTCACGCGGCCCGGCGAAGCGACATTCTTCTCGCCGGCCAGCATCTTCTCAATATAGGGCTTGAACGTCTCGTAATCGAACGTCTCGACCATCGTCTGGAACTGTTCGACCGTGCGGACATGCCCCAAGTCGTAACGCCAGCCGAATTCGGTCCGCCGTCCGCGGCGCAGCAGCTGCCTGAAGACGCGTTCCTGCGTCTCGGCCGGCCGGCGCCGGAAACGGTCGATGGCCCGCTCGCGCTGCGAAAACCATGCTTTGAGTAATATGCTTCTGAATGACACGTGTCTGTTCGGTTTCGTTTTCCGGCGGCGTGCGCTGCCCGGCGGCGTGCGCCGGGCAGCGCGGCACGCGCCGTCAGTTAAAAAAGTATCCTACTTTGCCCACGGACGCAGGCATGGCGAAGACCACCACGCGGTCGTAGGGGTTGATTTCCATATTGTCCACGGCGATGAACACCTTGTCGCCGCGCACGATGCCGCCGATGATCGTATCTTCGGGAAGTCCCATGTCCTTGATCCGGGTCTTGACGGCCGGAGCGTTGGGCTTGACGATGAACTCCAGCACCTCGGCGTCGCTGCCCGTCAGGCACTTGATGGCCTGCACGTCGGTCGACATCGTGAAGCGGAATATGTTCGACGCCGTCACCAGTTTCTTGTTGATGATCGTATCGATACCGATACTCTCGGCCAGATTGATATAATCGAGGTTCTCGATCTCGGCGATCACCTTCTTGACGCCCATGCGTTTGGCGAGCATCGCCGCCAGAATATTGGTTTCGCTGCGCCCCGTCACCGCGATAAAAGCGTCCATATTGGCCAGCCCCTCCTCGAGCATCGCTTCGATATGGCGGCCATCCTCATTGATAATCAAAGTTTTGTCCAACAATTCGGCCAACCGATAGGCCTTCTCGGCATTGTAGTCGATCAACTTGATATTGACCTCGTCCTGCAATTCGGTCGCAATGCGTATGCCGATGCGCGAACCGCCGAGGATCATCATGTTGTTGATCTCCACGTTGGAATGCCCCGAGAACTCCATCACCTCCTTCACGGCATCCTGCCGGGCGATGACATACACCATGTCGCCCTCCATAAATATTTCATCCTGCCGGGCGATGATGGTCTGACCGCCGCGAGCGATCGCCACCGTCCGATAGCTGAGCTGCGCCGCATCGTCCTTGAAACCCGAAAGTTCGCGTCCGATGAGGGACGAGGTCGGATCAAGACGGAAAACCACGAGCGAAAGCCGTCCGCTCGAGAAATCGACGTACTCCGTCGTCGAAGTGTGCCCCAACAGATTGATCACCTCCTGAGCCGCCACCTTTTCCGGATAGAACAGGTAGTCGATACCCATGTTGATAAAAATCTCCTTGTTATTGGGCTCCAGGTATTCGTTGTTGTCGATCCGGGCGATGGATTTCTTGGCCCCGAGCTGCTTGGCCAGCACCGCTGCCACCACGTTGTCGTTCTCGACATGATTGACGGCGATGAACAGGTCGCACTTTCGCACCGAAGCCTTCCGCAACACGGCAAAGGTCGTGGAGTCGCCCTCGACCGTCAGCACGTCGGCCAGGCTGGCCACATCGGCCAGCAGCTTCGGATCGCTGTCTATGACCGTGATGTCGTGCCCGTTGCCACTGAGCATTTTCGCCAGATGGCTTCCCATTTCGCCCGCACCCGCAATAACGATTTTCATACCGGATTTACTCTGTCAGCATACGCCCGGATCATTCCGGGCAGCATTTTTGCAATTAATAACACAAATGTATAAATTTGCATCGGAACACCCAAATTTCCACTATTAAATTTCAGTTACCATGCCAACCTGGTTAATCATAATTCTTTTGGCGATTCTGGCCGTCGGACTTTTCGTCCTGGCCATGTCGCTCACCCTGATTTTCAAGGGACACCACATCGACTCCGAAATTTCCACCAACGAAAACATGCGCAAACTGGGTATCAAATGCGCCGTTCAGGAGACCCGCGAACAGATGACGGGACTCGAAGATTGCGCATCGGAGCCCGGATGCTCGGGCAACTGCGCCGCCTGCACCCCCGAAGCGGCAGCCGCAGTACACGGCTCCGCAAAAAAATAATCGGCGACAAATTCTCCGCAAACCGAAAACACGGGCAATCTGAATTCAGATTACCCGTGTTTCTATTTTCTCGGTTTCAACCCCACGATGCCGAGAGGCGGTCAGTCCGCCGCAGAACACTCCCCGACCATCATCTCCGCCTCCGACCTGCAACCCGGCATTTTACGGGCGCGACAGAAAAACCAAGAATTAACCAGATCCGTCTTGTTGTAACGCAACGGACGATAATCCGGCAGCGAAAGCGTTTCGCCCCCTACTTCGGAGAGAATCAACTCCCCCGCCGCAGTATCCCATTCATACGTGGAAGTAGTCCGAAAATAGTAATCCACCGCGCCTTCCGCCAGCAAACAAAACTTATAGGAGCTGCCCTGCTCCACGACCTCCAGATCGGGATGGCTCTTTCGCAATTCCTCGATATACTCCGCGAGTTCGGGCGACTTGTGCGACCGGGACACGGCGACCCGGGGATGTTCATGCCGCGCCGACTCTACAGGCAGGCGCCGCATACTTTCGACGATCTGCCCGTACGAGTATTCCGCGTCGGAATCGGCCGCCACCCCCTCTTTCAGGAAAGCACCGCCCCCGCGCCACGCGAGATACATCTTGCCCAAATAGGGAACATACACCACCGACGCCACGCTCCGGTTATTCTCCATCAGGGCGATATTGACCGTAAACTCGTTGTTTCCCTTGATAAACTCCACCGTTCCGTCCAGCGGGTCCACCAACCAGAACAGCTCCCAGTTGCAGCGCTCTTCGTACCGCATCTCACGCCCCTCTTCGCTCAGAATCGGAATACGGGTAGGTCCCAGATAGGTCTTGATCGTTTCGTGCGCCCGGCGGTCCGCGACGGTAATCGGAGTCTTGTCGCTCTTAATGCTGATGTCGTAATCCTCCTTGTTTTTGTAAACCTGCATAATGGCCGCACCGGCCCGCACCGCCGCATTGAAAAGGTTGGGCAAAAGGTATGATTTGAGCTCGTTGTCAAGCATAATGATATTTTTGATCGGTAAGACAGGATAAAGGTACTATATAATTCCCGGATCCGTAAAATTTCCGGCAATAAAAACCCGGCAGCCGTTACACGGCCCCGAGCGCAGCATTCCGCTTCCCGGCGGGAAAAGGTGCCGAAACAGCCCCGAGCCACAGAAACAGTCCCCAAAGCAACAGAATATCGAGCAGCAACAAAGTCATCGGCAGCCACCCGAACGACCACGCCGCAATCGCACATCCGGCCAAAAGCGCCATTCCGGTCAAAGTCAAAATCCAGACATAGCGGGACGGGCGCAACTCATAAAACAACGGTTCGTACAACGTGATCCTCTCCTTGCGGGACAATTCATACCCGTCGGCCCGGTCGAAACGACCCAACCGGCCGACATACTCCCGGGCATAAAGTCGCAGCGAAGGTCCTACGGCAGTCCGCACGAACGATATAGAGTGGATCGGATGAACCGCCAACTCCATCGCCAGACGGTCGATCGCACCCCGTTTGAGGCGCAGGTTGCGGCCGATCGGCAAAATATAATCGTACGACGCGGCTCGCACGGCCGCATCCGACGAAACGGCGGAAAACGCCTCCATCTGATCGAGCAGCGTCAGACGATTGACACCCCGCGTCTGGGAGCGGTAGAATCCCCGTACACCCAACTGAGAACAGGCTTCGAACGGATGATAATCCCCCCGCATCATCCGGTAATGCCGGAGCATCTCGTGAAACAACTCCGGTTTCAGACGGGCGTCCATCACCACCAGCAATTCGTAACTGGCATACTCCACATCGAGCAGGTCGGCCACCTGGGAAACGGAATCTATGTCGTGGCAAATCGCCGAAATTCCGATAAAATCGGGCGAATCGGAAACCACGCCGAACATACGGGACAGCAAACGACGCTTGTTACGCGCCCTCAACACTTGAACTACCAGCCACCAGACACGCACCACGACGGCAACCGTCACGCAAATCGCACCTAACTCAATGAACCACATACTATCCGACGTTCAATTTATACGAATCGACCAACGACACATAATATCGCTTCTCCTCTTCAGGAATGAATACCTGCAAAGCGTTCGCGGAGTATCCCTGCCGGGCAATATAACGCAGCAGTACCCTGCGCTGAACGGGATTCATTCCGCCCACGAATTTTTCCACTTCGGGACGCGTAATCACACTGTGCAGCGTACAAAGAACGTACATCGCACCGACGGACTCCTCGGACCGGTTTTCGGCAACGATCCGCAGCAGGATCTCCTCCGCATCTTCGATTCCGAAACGCCAAACGACACTGAGTCCCAGCATCCGCAGATTCCGGTTCGGCGACAGGATCAACGGTTCGTAATCGACAGGCTGCACATTCTGGCGCAACATACGGAGCACCTCGGACAGTTCGAAATACGAAAGCCGATGGGAATAGGCGTCGATTTTCGAGGAAAGCGCCGACATATCGGCCATCATCTGCACGCTCAACGCACAGAAGCGGACATAACGGTTCCTGCTATGCGTATAACGTTCCACTGCCCGAACTGTTTTTTCATCGACGGGCATTCGGGAAAGCAGATGCAGGTAATAAGCCCTGCGGTAACCTCCATTGCGGCGAATACGACGCAGCAGGAAAACATCAAGCCTCTGACGCTCGACGATCCGACGCAACGGCGCCGGATCGAGCCCGTACGTAGAATCCACCAGGTCGGCAATATCCTCGGCGATAAGGCGCCTATCCCGCGAAGACATCGCCTCGGGACAGAGAGCGCACTCTTCGGTTCCGGAGAAGAGCATCCACAACACGCTGTTCAAATACTTTTCGCGGCGCTCGGCATCCCACCTGAGGCAAAAACGACCTGCAAACCGTTGCACGCACCAGCTTCCGGCCAAAACAGCTCCTGAAACCAAAACGACCCCGATGCACCACCAAAACGTCATTTCCATTTTTCCCGATCGATTAGCTCGTTGATGACTTTCCGCCGCAACCGGTGCAGGCTCACCGGCAAGGTCATGTATTGGTTCACGCCCATCCGGTATATACTCCGTACCATCTGTTCGGATTGCGGCCACGAAATCACGAAGACCCGCGTACGCCGGGTTTTATCCGCCCGCAGCGTGTCCATCACTTCCTGCCGGCACATTTCGGCAGCAGTACCCATAACGATCACCAGGTCGAAAGGCGACTCCCGGTGAAGCACAAGCATCGCACCGACCGTATCCGCGCACTCCACACACGCATCCAGGTCATTCAAGGAAAAAGCCACGGCCTTGCGCAAGACGAAGTCCTCCGACACGATTAAGATACGATACATTTGATATACATACTGTTTACACGATCAAAGATACACCGAAAAACGTGCCAAAACAAATGTCTGCAAGAAAAAATTGCCTGCCCTTGTTTATTCAATAATTATCCTTATATTTGCACGTTGAAATTTATGTATAAACACATACAATTTAATCAATGTACGTTATAGTAGAGATTGCAGGTCAGCAATTCAAAGCTGAAAAAGGTCGGAAACTCTATGTCCACCGTCTTCCCGGCGAAGAAAATTCGTCGGTGAGTTTCGACAAGGTCCTGCTCGCAGACAACGACGGTCAGGTCAAGGTAGGTGCACCTGTAGTAGAAGGCGCCTCGGTGAAATGTAAGATTCTTAAGCACCTAAAGGACGACAAAGTCCTCGTGTTCAAGAAGAAACGCAGAACAGGCTATCAGAAGCAGAACGGACACCGTCAGTTCCTGAGCCAGATTCTCGTGGAAGAAATTGTCGCATAACCTTAAATTTAGAGAAACATGGCACACAAAAAAGGTGTAGGTAGTTCAAAGAACGGCCGCGAGTCGGAAAGCAAGCGACTCGGCATCAAACTTTTCGGTGGTCAGTTCGCTAAAGCTGGCAACATCATCGTTCGCCAGAGAGGTACTGTCCACAATCCGGGCGAGAACGTAGGTATCGGCAAGGATCACACGCTCTTCGCACTGGTTGACGGCACGGTTTCCTTCTGCAAAAAACGCGAAGGTAAATCGTATGTAAGCGTTACTCCGTTGAGCGAGTAAAAGAATCGCTATACAGATAAAAAATGCTACGAGTTTCGTAGCATTTTTTATTTTACAGGCAGACAGATCTTTCAGTTCCCAATCCCAACAACTCCGGTTCTCCCTTCCCCCGTCTGTCGGGGAGCGTGCAAACGGCAGCCGACATCCTCCTACTCCGTAAAAGAGAAATAAATGTAAACTATACTTGCATTATTGTAAAATATACTTTACATTTGTCTTGTCAATAATAATCACCTAAAAATTAGGACGACTATGAAAACAACTCTTTTACTGCCCAACGGTTTTAAGAAAATCGGCTGGGCGATCTTCGTTCCCGCATTTCTGCTCGGCTGCTCGATCTGCTTCTTCGGCGAAAATTTCGACCGCTGGCTTT